>JACCDX011706872.1_pt1 | contig 38795 bp, 33 predicted proteins | sample 7449681 | NCBI WGS metagenome assembly JACCDX01 (sample SAMN15323450, study PRJNA562643) | freshwater metagenome | isolation source: river surface water | place: USA:Blue River Watershed | collected 2017-08-18
CTACGACCACATTCCCTTATTATTACTTTCACTCTACGACCCCATTCCCTTATTATTACTTTCACTCTACGACCCCATTCCCTTATTATTACTTTCACTCTACGACCCCATTCCCTTATTATTACTTTCACTCTACGACCACCTTCTCTTCTTTTTCCTCTGACCCTAATTTTGATTGTGTTCTTTTCTTCAAAAAAAAAAGTAAATGAATAAAATAACATTCGCTAAATTAAATTTTATTTAAAAGGAAAAATAAAACCAAAAAAAAAATATACTTGGAAATGTGGAAAATCTGGAAAAATCTGGAATTAGAAATGTTATATGTTTTATTAATCATTTTAATCATATATCTGATTATTCACATAATTTCAATTTTTCACATAATTGCTAAAATATATTATCCCTACAGGCAAGACCAAATAAAAGAACCTTTTTCTAAACAACAACAACAACAAGAAGATTTAGATTTGCTAATATTGACACCGGAAAAGTTGATGGAACAATTACGAGAAGACGCCGACAATTATTATGCGACATTAACAACCGCCGATTGGCACGCCCGAGGTCTCAAGGGAGCTACTCCGTCGGATAATATTATTGCCTACAAGCAAAACTCGATTGATGTTGCCTGTAGGGGTATAATATTAAGCGACATTGAACGTCAACGTATTGAAAGAGCGGTCGGTCTCGCCCAATCGTTTTACGCCGACATGCCTAAAATCGCTAAATTGCCGTGGGTCGTCGGAATTGTAAACGGTGAATCCTATGAAGGAGGGCTGCCGCATACACGTGCCAATTGTCTGATTGTTATTCCCTACAGGCTAATTCGACAAGAGGGTGTCTATGATAATGACAAATTGGTTAAAGTTTTGATTCACGAAAAATACCATGTTTACCAAAAACAATATCCCGATGTCTGTAAACGTTTGATTCAGGACACGTTGGGATTTAGGCCTGTAGGGAGAAATGTGGAGTTGGATCCCTTAATCCGGGCAAATCCAGACACGGACGGAATCGTCTACATGTCTCCTTCCGGACAAATTTTGAAATGCGTATATCGGTCTAATAAACCACACAATATTTTAGATTGCGTCGATGCCGATGATCAACGCAATGAACACCCATTTGAATTAACCGCCATACAGGTTGAAAACATGGCGTCTTAATTAACCTCCTCTCACATACATACTTCAATATATTATATGTTTTCAAAAAAAAAAGGAAAAACATATAATATTTTTTTTATTTTATTTTATTCCAGATCTAAAATCCGAATTCTAAAACAATTTAGCTTGAATATCGGCAACGGTTATTTCTTCGTCGTTTAATGTTTCTTTTACACTGACGAGAGTTCCATCTTCTAAAATGGTTTGTGAAAGGGGATTGCCGGTCTTTTCAGACATCTTATTATTATTCTCCATTGCCTTTGATTTAGCCTCTTTAACCCTTTCTTCAAATTCCACCTTGGCTTGAGCTTCATTCTTTTGTTTCTCACTCATCAATTGATTCAATTCTTCTTCCATGTATTCAACACGCCCTGTTTTATGAGGCTCTGGATCCCATGGCATCCATACCCCTACAGGCCCGACATATACGTTGTGATTTGGATCTTGTTCCATGATCATTTTGCTTCGCATTTGTGCCTCTTCCACTGATGGATACGATCCACGAATCTTTAGTCCACGAAGATTGGTTTGAAAATTACATACTTTATTGAATTCTGCCTGTAAGGACTCATCTTCCTTGTCAACATAAATTTTATAATCATCCAACAATGTTGAATAAGCAATTTTGTCTTGTTCATCTTTGAAAAATTGTTTCAAATCTTCCGTCAATTCTTCAATATTTAGACCAAATTTATAAGAAACAAAATTGACAAATTCTGTAAACTTTTGCAATGATTTAGAAAATTCCCATTGTTTCAAAAATTGCTCAAAATAGAAAATCTCCTTCTTTTTCAAAATATTCTCCGGACTGACAAAACTGACACAGACAAATTTCTGTCCTGAAATAGGACGATCTTCGTCTAATAAATCCACATATTTAGGATTTGGGGTCCCGTCTTGATTTTGTTTGGTTTCAAATGGTAATGACATCTTTTTTTTTTATTTCGACTTTTATTTTCCGTTAGTTGTTTTTTTTTTGTAAATGTAATGAATTACAGATAGATGATCTTCTTTAAATTGATTTTTTAGATTATTATATTTAGGATTTTTTTTGTTTTTACTTTGTTTTATTTTTCCAGACCAACCTCTGGAAAAATAAAAATATTTTTTTTTTCATTTACTACTATATAAATAGATTTAATTAAAATTTTATCACTTTTTCAACAAATTTTTTAACAAAAAAAACTCAATTTTTTTCCAATAAAAAATGCTTGACTTAAACGAACTTTTAAAACGTGCTTTTAAATACATTGTCGAAGGTGTTTTAGTTGCTATTGTCGCTTACACTATTCCACAAAAGAAATTAGTTATCCAAGAAGTTATGGTTATTGGTCTTATGGCCGCTGCCACCTTTAGCATCCTTGATACCTTCATTCCATCCCTTGCTGTCTCTGCCAGACAAGGTGCCGGTTTCGGTATTGGTGCTAACCTTGTTGGATTCCCAGGAGGTGTCCCAAGAGTTTAAAAACCTTGGTCTAATCCCAACCTTTTTTTTTAAAAATTTGATTTGATTTGATTTGATATGATATGATTTGATATAATATGATATCTTTAACATCTTTATTTAGTTTTCTTTGACGAAAAAAAGAAAAAAAGAAAGAAAAAAAAAGGAAAAAAAACCCATTTTTTTCTAGAGGTCCGACCAATACCCATTTGGAATATATACATTTTTTATTTATTATTTATTATTTTTTTTTGAACCAATTTAACCATTTTTTTTTGGATATATGAAAATGGAAATGGAAATTGAAGAAATCGATCAGTGCATTCATAAAGTAGATGCACCATGGGATATCATTGAACGATATTTCGACGGCAATCATTTAACACAATTAATCCGTCATCAATTGGAGTCATATAACAATTTCACCAATTTTCAAATTGAACGCACGATTAGTATGTTTAATCCAGTACATATTGTCAATGAAAAATGTTTCAAACCCTCTGTAGGAAAATACACGGTCGAAGTTGACATTACCTTTGACAATTTCCAGATATTTAGGCCACAAATCCATGAAAACAATGGCGCGACGAAAATCATGTTTCCACAAGACGCCCGTCTCCGCAATTTCACTTATGCGGCGAATATGACCATCGATTTGAATATCCGATACACTGTCCGTACAGGCGAACTCCTCGATACGGTCCAATACATCTACAAACGCCTCCCCAATATACAAATAGGAAAACTCCCCATCATGTTGAAATCTTCTATTTGTGTATTAAATCAATACAAACATCTCGATGCCAACATCACTGGCGAATGTCGTTATGACCCCGGCGGATATTTCATCATTAAAGGGTCAGAAAAAACAGTACTCGGACAAGAACGCGCAGCCGAAAACCGGGTTTATTGTTTCAATGTCAGTAAAGGCAACACCAAATGGTCTTGGACCGCCGAAATCAAATCCGTCCCCGATTTCAAATGCATTTCCCCCAAACAAATCAACCTCATGATCTCCTGTAAGAACAACGGTTTTGGGTTCCCCATTTATGTGCAAATCCCGCGCATCAAATCCCCCGTCCCACTCTTTGTCGTTTTTCGCGCTCTCGGCATCATTTCCGACAAAGAAATATGTTCCCACATTCTCCTCAACATTCATAACAACGATGACCTACTCAAATCCCTACAGGCCTCCATCGTCGATGCCAACAAAATATTATCTTTAGACGACGCCATCCAACATCTCGCTTCCCATGTCATGTACACGCCCATCAACATGGACAAAGAATCCGGACAACGCAAAAAACGCGATTTTGCGGTCGATGTCATCCAAAATGACCTTTTCCCTCATTGTCACACTCTCATACAAAAAACCTATTTCCTCGGCTACATGACCCACTGCCTCCTCGAAGCCAGTTTAGAACTCGTCCCGCCCGATGACCGCGATTCATATCTAAATAAACGCATTGACCTTACAGGCACCCTTCTCAATAACCTTTTCCGCAATTATTTCAACAAATTGGTCAAAGATATGCAGAAACAAGTATCTAAAGAAATCGTCAACGGATCGTGGCGTACTTCCAACGACTATAGCAACATTATCAATCAAACCAACATTTACAAAATCATCAAATCGACCACCATCGAATCCGGAATCAAACGCGCACTCTCTACTGGCGACTTTGGTGTCAAACACAACAATACGAATAAAGTAGGCGTGGCCCAAGTTCTCAATCGTCTCACCTATGTTTCCGCTCTTTCCCATCTCCGTCGTATTAATACCCCCATCGACAAATCTGGAAAACTAATTCCTCCTCGCAAATTACACGCCACAACATGGGGGTTTTTATGTCCAGCGGAAACGCCGGAGGGTCAATCTGTCGGTGTAGTCAAAAATTTGGCTTACTTGGCGCATGTGACAATTCCGTCCAATTCGCAAACCATACACACATATATAACCGATTTGATTCTGCCTGTAGAGGGATTGTCACCGGACAAATTATATGACAAAGTCAAAGTGTTTGTCAATGGTGCATGGATTGGTGTCACTGACGACCCCGACAATCTTTATACACTTTTGAAACAGAAAAAACTCAAGGGAATTATGAATATTTACACCTCTGTCGTGTTTGATCACATTAGACAACAGATCCGAGTTTGTAGTGACAGCGGGAGACTTACACGTCCCGTTTTCCGGGTGGTCGATAAACAAGTGCCGCTCACACAATCCATTTTAGACAGAATCAGACGCAAAGAACTGACGTGGAATGACCTTCTCACCGATCAACATGTAAAGGAAACATTGATTGAATACATTGACCCGGAAGAACAAAATTGCGCCATGATCGCAATGTATCCTCGCGATATCGTTCGCGACAAATCATTATACACCCATTGCGAAATTCACCCATCCACCATTTTAGGCGTGTTGGCATCCTGTATCCCCTTCCCACAACACAATCAAAGTCCACGTAATATCTATCAATGTTTAGGATTGAATGAAGAAGTATTGATGGCTGATGGGAGTAAAAAACTCATTCAAAATATTACTGAAGGAGATTATGTTAAATCTTTTCATCCTGAAACATTTGAAATCACAAATACAAAAGTCATTCGCCATTTCATTTGCCAAAATCAAAATCCGGTATATATCATTACCCTTACAGGCAATCGACAAATCACCGCAACTTCTGATCATAAATTCATGACAAATCATGGGTGGAAAACCGTTGAAGAACTCAGAACGACAACCACCATGACAATTCTATCCTTTTCTTCTTCTTCTTCGCATTCGCATTCGCATTCACAATTTTTACAAATCTGTTCAATTGTTGAAACGGAGGCACAATTCGTCTCAGATATCGAAGTCGAATCATCCAATCATTCATTTATCACCACACATGGAATTGCAAGTTCTAATTGCGCTATGGGTAAACAGGCGATGGGCGTCTACATGACCAATTTCGACCAACGGATGGATAAAACGGCGTATGTATTAACCTCCCCCATGCGTCCGCTCGTCGATACCCGCATTATGAACATGATCCAACTCAACAATATTCCATCTGGATCTCAAGTGATTGTCGCAATCATGTCCTTTACAGGCTACAACCAAGAAGATTCCCTTTTATTTAACAAAGGATCGATTGACCGCGGTCTGTTTCATGCCACGGTTTATCACACCGTCAAAGACGAAGACAAAAAAAACCACGGCAATGACGAAATCAGGTGTTGCCCCGACAAATCCAAAACGAAACACCTCAAATCCGGCAATTACAACAAAATCAATTCCCACGGCGTCATCCCCGAAAACACCCTCGTCGAAAACCGCGACATTTTAATCGCCAAAGTCGTACCCATCAAAGAAAACCGCAATGACCCCACCAAAATTTTCAAATTCGAAGACCAAAGCCGCATTTACCGCACTAACGAACCCACTTATGTCGACAAAAATTACATTGGATCCAATGGCGAAGGATACAAATTCTGCAAAGTACGTGTACGTACCCCCCGCAAACCCGTGATCGGCGACAAATTCTCTAGTCGGGCTGGCCAAAAAGGAACCATCGGAAACATTATTCCAGAAGAAAACATGCCCTATACAAAAGACGGACTACGACCAGACATCATATTGAATCCACACGCCATCCCCTCAAGAATGACCATCGGTCAATTAAAAGAAACTGTATTGGGCAAATTCCTATTACAAATGGGACTATTCGGCGACGGAACCAGTTTCGGCGATTTAACCGTTGACGAAATTTGCAAACAATTACCTAAAGCAGGATACGAAGCATTCGGCAACGAAGTCATGTATAATCCCCTTACAGGCGAACAACTTGAAACGTCCATTTTCATTGGCCCCGTCTTCTATCAACGTTTAAAACACATGGTCAGCGATAAACAACACAGTCGCGCACTTGGTCCAACCGTCAATTTAACACAACAACCTGCCGAAGGTCGAAGCAGAGACGGCGGTTTACGCTTCGGAGAAATGGAAAAAGATTGCATGGTCAGTCACGGCGCCTCCCAATTCACCCGCGGACGTCTATATGACGCCTCCGATAAATATTCCGTCTACATTTGCAAAAAATGCGGTTTAATTGCTGTATATAATAACAAAATGCATCTACATTACTGCAAAACATGCGAAAATCGCACTGATTTCGCATTTGTTGAATTACCCTACAGTTGCAAGTTACTTTTCCATGAACTCATGACCATTAATGTCGTCCCACGACTCATTACCGAAAATTAAATCATGAAAAATCAGATCAAATCAGATCAAAAAAAAAAAAGAAAAAAAAAACAGTATAAAAAACAATTTATTTCTTTTTTGTTAATTCATTGCCTCATTTTTTCATTTTCACATTCATTTTTTTTTCATTTTAATTTAAAAAAATAAAATACAATACAATACAATACAATACAATACAATACAATATGGAATTTATACAAAGGTGTGAAAAATACAATCAGCAATTAGAAAAATACAAACCATATCCGCTAAATCATACACCCTTTACAGCGATTATTTATACAGGGGAAATAAGAACGATTAAAAAATGTATTCATAATTTCAAACAAATGGTGGTGGGGAATCATGAAAATACACACGTACATGCGGTTTTACAAGAACCACCCGACAAAGAAACAAAAAAAGAAATCACGCAATTATTGTTTGACGTTCTGGGAATACATTTAAAATCCCTCATTTGGTTTGACAAACAAGACACAACCTGGATCAAAACACGCGACGACTTATTAACCCGTTTACCGATGCCTGTAGGGGATCGTTGGTTGGATTATCTCAAGTCGTCGGGATCCATGATCGAATATTATCAAATGTATCTCGCCAGCCGTAACATGGAAGATTACGAAGCCCTCCTGTCCATCAACAATGAAAAGGTTTTCAGATATCATTACGCAGTCCGTATGCGGTGTGACGTCATGTTCACCGAACCCTTCCGCCTCGATTTTTGGCAGGAAAATAGCATGATTACCACCAATGAAATGCACAATATCCTCTACAGGCTCAATCCCGATTATACCCGTTCCCCCGATACCATTATTAAATATATCTCTTCCTTAATCACCCCCCATTGTCGCCGTCTCGATGCCCTTTTTTCCCCCACATGTAAACCCATGTCGGAATCTGTCACAAATTCCACCGCTTTTACTTCCCTCTTCTCTTCTCATTCTCCTTGTTCGTCCTATGAAGATAATTATGCTTTTTTAGATGCACTTCGTAAATATATCATGACCATGCCATTCGTATACACTTTGAGATGTAATGTCGTTTATTTCACTAGTCGCAATAATTGGATCACCAAACTCATGAGATTAGGCATTTCCTACGGGCAATACTACAATCCATCCAATTCACACTGGTTCAATGCGGAAAGTCAATTACGTAATATTTGCGAATCGTCGGGATTAGACGTAATTGATTCTTATTTAGATCTCGAATGTAAAAGCCTGTACGAGTATCGTGACGAAAATTATTTTGATTGGATTCCAGTTGACGACTCTGAAAAAACAACCCAAATCCAAATCCAAGTCATGAAACCCGAATTGAAAAACCAATGTTTCTTTTTCATCCGCCGATCATAAATTATTCGACTTTAAATTCATCGTAAATTTGCGTTGATATCTATACAATGGGACCGTTTTATCATAACACATGGTAAATGACGGTCCGGGAATATTTGATGCGGTTGATTCCGAACATGAACATTCAGGCGTGGTTTCAAGTAGGACGACATTTCCAACACGGCGTAATCCCCTTAATGATCCATTGCTGACCTTTATTCCACTACTCCCAACCACCGCCGCATGAAAACGTTGTGATTTAGTTGGGTCATTTGTCATTGAACTAGATGTTATACCCTTATATTTCAATATTTCCGCCTTTCTCCGCATCGCCAATTGGTCAAATGTATACCCTACAGGCGGAACTTCGGTATAATCACGGCCTTCATTATCCGTCTGACGTGTACATGGTATATTATATGTTGTCATCTTTTTTTTCTCTTTTCTCTTTTCTCTTTTTGTCTCTTTTTTTTGTTAATATAATAATCAAAAATATTAAAAAAAAAATATATATATTATATTTTTGTTAAAAATTATTCTATTTTCGTGTTTATGCGATGACATTGCTAGTAGGACCTAAAAACCATGAAAAGGCTAAATAGTCTGTGCTACCTGGTTTTTTGTCTTGAGGACCGGCAGCAGCAAGTGGATTGGTATTTGGCCCGTAGGAAACCATTGATTCGATTTCGGCCGGGCTGAGTGAGCGATTCCAATAATACAAATTACTAATATATCCTGAAAATCCGCTTTTACCAATGATGACATTGCCGTAATTTTGACGTGGAACACCATTCAATTTGGCGCGTTTGACAATGTTGCCGTTGACATAAACATCCATGTTGTTGTTTTGTTGACGGATGGTCAAATAAAACCAATTTTGTACTGGAATGTGTTGTACAATGACTGTTTCTTTATTTGTACCTGTGTTATTTTTAAACGTATCTAATTCAACAGATAAACTATACGTGGTGGATGGCGTGTTTGCATCACCGCCGACTGGTTGAATGAAAACTCTTGGACAAGGATGTTCTTCTTGACCTTTGTAAAATACATTTTTTACACCTGTACTATCTGATTTTACGTAAAGCCAACATCCCCATGTAAATTCAATACCTCCTTCTTGATTGGTGGATCGTAAAATGATTTTGGATTTTGGGTCATTTGGGTCTTGTGAAAAACTATTTATAGAAGTACCATCAAACATACCGTTGAAAAGTTGGACTTGACCGCTTGGACGATATGCTTGGACAATCAATGTCGAAAATACGCGGAATAAGAAAATGAACATTAAAATAACCAAAACAAAAAATGCGATTTTGGCGACAATTCCGTTCAAACTTAGAAAATCGGCCGAACTACCTAAACCTTGTCCAGGAAGTTGGTATTGGTCAAAATTCAAAATACTTGGGGATGATGAAGAAGAAGATGTTGATGTACCTGCCGCCGGAGAAAGAAGACCCTGTACAGATTGTCTTAATCCGTCAAGCGAAAATGGCGATGATGAGCCATTACCTACTGATGGTGTCATGTTCATTTTTTTTTGTTTTTAATTGTGTGATATTGATATAATCTATTTATTTTATATAAATATTTTTTTTAAATAAAAAAAAGAATGCTTTTTTTTATTTTTTTTTACAATTTATTTAATATATATTATATATTAATTTTTTTTTCCTTTTTTTTTTTTAAAAGAGTGTGAAATTTTTCTGTAAAACATTATCTTTTGTTACTCCTACTTGTAACCCGTAATTAGCAACTCCTGGGAGAGATGAACTAACTCCGTTTCCTTGTTTATACATATTCCAGGCAGTTTGTGGATCAATGGCGTTTGGTAAATATTGTAAATTGGCAGTTTTACCTTCAAAACCAGCACCACCCGGTGATAAAACAAGATCACCCAAATTATCTACATTTGGGATTGAACTTTGAATACATGTATTTACTAATTTACCATCAATATAAGTATCAACCACTTTTTGATTAACACTTACAATGATGTGAACCCATCTTTGGATTGGAATATTATTTACTCTACAGGTTGGTGTTGCTGAATTTGCGTATATTAATAATGTATTTGCTGTTTTATCCAATGAAATCTTTGGATAAGAAGAAGAATTACCATTCGCACGATTGAGAATAACTTTATCTACTTCTGTAATTGCCCAATTATCGACATAAATCCAAATGCTGTATGTAAAATCAGCTGATTTTGATAATTTATCTCCTGGAATGGTTACTGTATTTTTAGCATCATTCATAACCATTAATTTACCTTGTTTAAATGCGCCACTAATAATGAAATATGACAATAATAAAACAAGAACAATCAATACAATATAAATCCAATTCATTTTTTTTTGATTTTAAGATTTGATTTCAATTTAATTTTTTTTAAAAAAAAAATATTTTTTTGTTAAATATATATTTATATTTTAAGTTAATATATTATTTTTTTTTATGTATCTTCCTTATATTGTCGGGACAGATTTGATTCGTCCGTAATTATAAATATTTTTGATTTCAGATGCATTCAATAGACGATTATAATAAACTAAACTAGTCAAATTCCCATAAAAATATGGATTCGGTGGATTATTGCCAATTCGGACAATTTGTTCATCAGCATTCAATGCATTTATCGATATTTTTTGTGATTTGACCAGTACCCCGTTGAAAAACACATCCATTTGATTAAATGAATAATTCACCGCTACATGATTCCACCGTTGTAGAGGTACTTCATCAATCATCGCAACAGTCTCTTGCTTACATTTTACCCGGATTTTATTCTTATTTTGACTGTATTCAACGATTGGACGATCCCCCAATGTAAATATTGTGTCGTAACCATCATGATTCGATGTTTGAGTCGTCGACGGATTCAAATAGGTCCAAAAACTAATCGAATAATTCAAATCATTTATTAAATCGCTTTTGTTTTTAATTCGCCCGTTTTCGTCCAATTTCATTCGCGTCTTGACGAGACCATTATAAGTCAATCCATTCAATGATGATGATGAGGTGGCAACATTTAATTTCACCGGATTTTCAACTAAAATCTGACCGTCGTGCAATAATAAATGTGGTTTGTAACGTTGAATCATGAATGCTGTCCCTACAAGCAATACTTCGAGAGATAACAGAAATAAAACGTAAGGCGGTGTCATTTTCATTTCGCGTATGACTCCATATAATAATTCCGTAAAGAGACAAGGCAAGTAGAAGAGAATTTGTTTGAATATTTTAATATAACGGTTTTCGTCGCCGGTCATCCCCAAAATTTGGCTAAATAACGACAATCCCACCAATATCATCACTATATAAATCAATACTAAAACCATGTCGCTCAACGAATCCACATTTGAAAACACACGCACATTGTAAAAATAATAAAGCAAAAACACCACTATCATCACCACCACGAAAAAGGACGTGACCGATCCACCAAAACTCGACATCAATTTCAAAACATTACTATACCCGAATGAAGTTTCCGATACTTTGAAATATTTTGGATTTCCCATCGTGCGAAATACTTCTAATAACAACATTGACCCAATAAACGACGAAATAATTATAAAAACGGAATAATTCGAGTCTTTACGTATATTCAAAAGATTAAAATAATACATGATATAACAAAAAACAATAAACACCAATAGCGATCCAATCGGTATCATTTGCGTCATAAACGTCGAACGACGTGTTGACATATCATTAATTATTGCCATTTTTTATATTTTCCTTTTCTTTTTTTTTCCAGTAGGAGAAAAAAATATTATTTTGTTTTTTATTAATATTTATATTAATATTAATAATGATAAAAAAAAACAAATTTATAGATTTTCAATCATGGTTTTTTGGCCGTGACAATCGCGACAAAGGGCAACTAAATTATCGACATGATTAGAACCTCCATCTGCTAAACGTATTTTATGATCGACTTCAAACCATGCGGGGAGTTGACGATTGCATTCACCACACCGCCAACCTTGACTTGCCGCAACATATTTCTTCTTCGATTCACTCACCGAACGTTTTGTTTGGCCTCCTCCTCCTCCACCTCCTGCACCCGATGACAATATACGCGATTCCCTACTGGAACTTCCTGCCAATAATGGCGAATTTTCCGTGAACCCCTGGTTACGCATCGTAAAATCCATAAATGGGGTCAAATAATCCGTATTCGGTCCCATTGTCATATTTATAGGCAATGATTTTAATAAATTATTCGCACTTGATAAAACAGCCGTCCCATTTTTAGGATCCTTTTTCATATACATATAAAATGAAAAACCCATAAATATAATCGCACCTATTTGATAATATTTCTTGTAAGATAACATTTTTTTCAATAATTTTCCTTCATAATACGCATTTGCTGCGAAAAAAAGGGTTATTGCCAATACGATTATTTCTATTCTCATTCCCTTTTCAATTATAATTCCTTTTTTTTCTTTTTCCTTTCTTTCAATTTTGTTTTTTATTTTTTTGAATTTCAATCTATATTTTCTCTGGAAAAAAAATACAATTCAAATATAAAAAAAAATAAAAATATATTTTATATTTCTTTATTTATATTATCCCTTTTCTTTCAAGAGAAAAAAAAAGGTCAAATAAAAAAAAAGAAAAATCTCCAAAAAAATAAAAATAGAAATGTCTTTGTCTTCATCCTCATTATCACCTATTTATTGTAAAACGGTGATTAAACGTAGGATTCAATTGCTTTCTTCGCTTGTAGGAGAAAGCAAAACAAAATCCAACATTTTGAAATTTTTGCAAGATAATTATGAAGGAAGATGTGTGTCTGAAGGATATGTCCGTACAGGCTCCATTGAAATTATCCAAATTAGCGCGGGGTTAAATTACAAGGAATTCACTATTTTTAACGTAGAATTTGAATGTCTCATTTGTTTGCCTGTAAAGAATATGTTATTGAAGTGTGTCATTAATAAACCGGTGACCAAAGCGGGTATTCATGCGGATATTGTTGGGGAAACACCGTCACCCATGAGTATTTTCATTGCCAGAGACAATCATTACAATGTCGATGCTTTTTCCAATGTACAAAAGGGGGACCAAATCAATGTTCGGGTTTTAGTATATCGCTATCAATTAAACGACAAATTCATTACCGTTATTGGCCAACTCGTCATGGATGATGAAAATGAAGATAAACGTAGCAAAAACTAGTTGTTTTATACACGGGTGTATGGATTAATACACATGTCCCTACTTGGAAAAATTAAATTGGATTGACACGTGTCGTTTTCCCCTACTTGAACACATGATTTATATCCATTTTGTTGTCCAATTAAACACCATCCACTTTTGCCTTCTTGTTTTTTCGTGGCCGGTGTTCCGAACCACGATGCAGCACTAAATTGTACAGGTTTATCTTGTTGTTGTTGTGGTGGTGCAGTTGATGGAAACGTCTTCATATATCCAACATTTGTTCCGGTACCACCTCCCTCTATTAAATTGATTCCTGATACAGTCGCACCTGTTAAAACTTGAATTGCAAAAACGAGTCCATTTGAAAGTGTTAATACAATGATTTTTAAAACTTCACCGATCGACGAAACGACTGTTTGTAATATATTTAATACCGTTGGACCAATGACGACTGCAACTGCATGGAATGCATCACCCGCAACGGATAATAAATTAATTCCTAATATTGCTAAAAACAAAAGAATCAATATTATATTTAATAACACTGCTGAATTTTGATACCATGGAACACTTCCATAATTATTGCCTGTAGGGGAATATATAATTGGTTTGGGTGTTGATGCTGCTGCTGTTGCCGGAGATTTTGAAAATAATCTATCCATCTTTTCTTTGTGTTTTTTTTCCTGTTTTTTTTAATTTTAATTTAAAAAAAAAAATTTTAATCTTTTTTTTTGTTTTGTTCTGTTCTTTTTTATAAGATTTTTAATGTATATATATAAAATATATATATTCAAAATTTGGAGTTTGAGTAACTGGATTAAAAAAAAAGGAAAAAAAAAGGTGATATGAAAACCAAAAAAAAGACAGATGAACACCAACCTCATGATATGATTATTGTGGGTGGGGGGATCGCGGGATTATATTGCGCATACAAAATATTACAACAAAACCCCCAATGTAATATTCTCCTACTTGAAAAATCTGATTCGTTTTGTGAACGATGGAAAATGGCGCGATTTGCAGGAATGAAATTGGCGATGGGGGCCGGTATTATACGAAAAGAAAAAGACCAACGAATGATGCAATTGGTCCATGAATTGGGAATTCACGACGAAATCGCAAAAACGGAATTCACTGTCCAAACAAAACATGTTTTTAACAATCAACCCCTCTTGCATTTCTCGGCCAATCAAATTTTGCAATATTTACGTGCCGCGTGGCGAAGACTTCCCGCATCCGAAAAATATCGTATCACTTTTAAAAATTTGGGACTCCGAACACTGAAATTGCGTCTCTACAGGCAATTCCTCTTACAGGTCGGATACACTGATTTTGAACAATCCCCTGCCCACATTGTTTTACAATATTACGGTCTCGACGATTTTATCCGATCTGGATGGCAAGCGTTTGGATTAGATTGGGATATTATTCGCAATCATCTGGTCAAACATCTGAATAACCGACCCAACCTCCGTCTTCTCAAAAATGCCAATGTCATTGCTACTACCAAAATAGAAGAAGAAGAAGAAAAAGACGAAGAAAAAGAAAACCATCCGCAACAATACAGCGTCCAATATCGTCGTGCGGATGATAATCAAATATACACTCACACAACACATAAATTAATATTTGCCTGTAGGATGGATAATTATGTGGAGGGCATATTGCCGAAAATGGTCTCATCGTATTACAAAATGCTCAAAGAATGTTTTCGCGGCAATCCATATTTAAGGTGTTATGTCCAATTCAATCGAGAATCAACGCGTATTATGGATGATTTGATCAACGGATTCACATGTGTCAATTCGCCATTGCAAAAAATCATCCCTGTCAATAAAAAAAAGGGCGTATACATGATTTCTTACTCCGACAACCAATCCGCAATCACCATGGCCTCCGAAATCGTCGTCAATAAATCATCCCTACAGGCAACCATCGAAAAAACTTTCGGCCTCGATTCTGGCGTGATCGGCATCCAACGGTATATTTCCCAATTTTGGCCTGTAGGAACACATTGGGTTGCAGATATCCCCGAAGAATTCGGTCACAATTACCGCGCCTTTCTTAAATATGTACAAAACCCCTATCCCGGATTATTTATGGTTGGCGAAATGGTTAGCACCAATCAAGGTTGGGCGGAGGGCGCGCTTGAAAGTGTTGAATCGGTATTGCCGTCCATCGTTTCTATCAATTTGTAACCCTGGGATTCAAAAAACTCTTTTTTTATCGGATCAAGCAACATTTGCGAATAATCTGTTACTTTTTCTTCAATGTCACTATAATTTGGTATTTGAATCACTGTTGGTGGCATGATAAAATACCAATTGTCGCGTTTTTGTAATTGAATCCAATATTTATCAATTGCATAATTGAAATGGTTTTTACTATTTCGCATCAATAATTCAATTCCCTCACGATAATTGGCAATCAATGTATCATAATAATGACTCGCTACGATGTATCCCGTCGTCGTCTGACAATATTCAATTTTTAATGCAATTACCGATTCGGAAGAAGAAGAATGAATCGATTTGAAAGGTGGACACGCATTTCCACCGACAACGATCACGTCCCAATTATGTCCATCCGCAATAAATTGTTGGAAACTTTCTGCAAATATTTCCGGTTTTGTAAACATGATGTCATCTTCGCAAATAAATACATTTTTCCAGCCTTCCTTTTTAGCACGTTGCAAACATTTTAAATGTGACATTGAACATCCCAATCTACCATTCGGCAATTTAATTGCATTAAATCTCTCCACTTTATTTTTCAATTCTGGAAACTGTTTTAATTGTCCTTCTACATGCAACATACGATCCGGTCTTGATTCCAAATTAATAAATAACACTTTCTCTATTATATTCATATCTCCTTAATATAATTAAATGATATTATTATATTATTCGGTGTAAAATTAAATTAAATTAAAAAAAAATATTATATATAAACAAAAAAATACTTTGATTTTGTTTAAATTAAAATAAAAAAAAATCGCGAAATCAAATAAAAAAAAAATGATTTTACATGGGGATAATATTAATGAAAAACTTGCGAATTTAATGAATAGTCGCAATCAGCATGTAAATAAGAAAACGAATAAAACTGCCATTTTGAAAATGGCCCAAGGAAATATGCCAAAACACCAAATTCCGGGATCATTAACAAAAGTGACAGATAAATCAGAATTATTGATGAGTTCTTCTTCTTCCATCAGCAGCAACAACAACAGCAGCAGTACAAAAGTGGATCCGGTTGTTGAAAATACGATGAAATCAAATTCCACAGTGCAATATTATATTGCAACCCAACCGGTTTTTACGCTCAATAATAATAATCAATCAGAACAAATGGCAATGATCGTCCATCGAAACGAAATCCCATCTCCCAACATTAAACCAATCACATCATTCAACCAACTTCACGTGTTTTGTTTTGCATATAATCCTGTAAGGAATATATTATACATGGGTACACAATCGGGTGTGATGTTCATGGATTTATCCATGAAAAAACCATATTCGCAAAAATTGGGAACACTTAATGCAACCATCAATTGCCTCGCGTTTGATACACGCGATTATTCGCGATTGTATTGCGGTCATAATGACGCGGCATCCAATTTTGTTAGTTGGTATGATGGAAATGATTGGCAAACCCTCGACCAGGGTCTCAATGCACCCTGTCTAACCATGATATTCGACTCTACAGGCAAAACTCTATTTATGGGCGGCAAATTCACTGAAATTAACGGATTTCGTTTGAAGTCACGATATGTATGTGGTTATCATGTTGAAAGTAAAAGATGGGTACAAATAGGGAATTGCGGTCTGGATAATACGTGTAAAACACTTGCGTTTGATTCGGCCTGTAGGAGATTGTATATTGGTGGGGATTTTACGTCATTTGTTGACCGTATGGGCATTTCGCAACCGTGTGATTACATTTTGGTGTATGATATGAACAATTCAAATTGGATTCCTTATGGGACAGAAGCCCTTTTTACTGGGGTAAATGGTCCTGTCAATTGCATGGCTTTTGACACGGTAAGAGGAAGGTTATATGTGGGTGGCGCTTTCTTCGAAAGCGCTTCTTCGACCACTGCTGTTGTCACATCCCCTTCAATTGCATATTATCAATTCACACCCAATCGCGATGGTAAACTCGTACGAGGCACGTTTACGTGTCTGGCTTCCGGGGCTCATTTAAGTAATGAATGTTGTGGGATGTTTTTAGATAATCAAACTGGACGCGTGTTCTGTACAGGCTTTTTCACTGCATATTCCAACGAACGAAATGATATGATGAATGCACGCGGCGTCAATTTCGCCATTTGGGACCCTGTAGGGGAATCATGGATCAATTATGGACCTGCGCCAATCCATGTTCAAAATGCCGATCGACAAATCAGTATGTCTGACAGTCTCATGTGTTCTATTTGTATTCCATCGTCTGATATGGAGGATGGTTTAGGGATTGGACGCGTCTTTTTGGGTGGGAAAATGGGAACCAAAACAAACGGTGTCGACAAAAAAACGGCGATCGAAATTAGTGGGCTCAACTCATTTGAAATCACCAGTCAAGTGATTGTAAAAATGGCGGGGGATAATAAATCAATCGCCGTTTTACCTCATTATAATACTGCTTCCACCTTTTTATATTCCGGTGGGAAATGGTCACAAATAAGAACCGGTGTTTATTAATGTTTTGTGTTTATTTGTGTGTTGTGTAAAATAAAAATAAGTAAAATACAAATATTTTTATTTTATACATTTGCTAATGCGACATCACATAAAAGATCAATTCCAGAAAATAAATAATTGTTTACAGGAACATGAACAGGAATATTTGGACATGATGGTAAATGTAAATACAATGGTTTTTCTTGTTTTTGTGATGATGATGATGATGATGGTGAATAATTCGGTGGTAAAAACGGATAAGGTTCATTTGGATCAACTAAATAATGATTAGACGGTCTATTTTCTTGTTTCTCATTCTCTTGTTTGAGTTTCAGATACATTCCGTTAATGTAATTCAATTCGCTTTTTTTTTCATTTAAATATTCGCGATATTTCTCAATCAAGTGATTCAATTCAACATTGTTGATACAATTTGGATATTCTTTGATATAATTTACATGATAATTCATTTCATTGCCCCATTTTTCAATTTCGTTAGAAAGAAAACAAATCTGACGACACAAATTTAATAATTTAGTTTGACGTTCTTGGTGTTGTTGTTTCATTTTTTTTATTTTTGATTTTTCCAGACCGATGTTTTTAATTTTTAATGAAAATATTTTCCATTTCCTTTTTCTAAATTGTTGATTTTCATTTTCATTCTCCCTTTTTTTTATTCTGGAAAAATCCATTTTATATTCTCGAATATTCTTAACTTAGAACAACAATATATCCCCCTACTTGCTAAATCGATAAGTGTTGGTGCATGTAGGGGTATGTGTTAATTGTAATTATAATTATAATAATATAATATATTATATCATTGAATATATATATATATTATAATCAGTATTTCATCTTTTTTTTTTAAACTTAATTAAAAATGTCAAAAAATATTTATTTGATTATTCTTATTGCGGTTATTATTGTGGTGGTTTTATTACAATGTTGTCTGACTATAACTGTCCAAGAGGGATTTCAAGATAGTTCAAAGGTATCCATGTTTCAAAACATAAATGAAAAAGTTGCAAAAAATGGATATTCTCCAACATTGATTATTGACATTGGTGCACATCATGGCAATTGGACTTCCGCTGTACGCGAATTTTGGCCATCACCCAAATATATATTGTTTGAAGCAATCGATTATCCGGAATTGGACAGATTTAAAAATGACGAAAAAGTTAAAGTATACAAAAATGTGGTGTTAAACGACACACAAAAAGAAGTCGATTGGTATCAATTATCAAATACCGGCGATTCGATGTTTAAAGAAAACACTGGATATTTTAAGGATGTTGCACCCATTAAAAAAATGAGTTATCCTCTCAAAAATATACTTTCGGATGATACATTTACAGGTCAGTCCGTATTTTTAAAAATCGATTGTCAAGGTGCAGAAATACCTATTCTCAAAGGTATGTCTAAAAATATGTTGTCAAATGTAGATTTCATCCTACTTGAAATCCCCGTTTTTGGAAATTATAATAAAGGAACGCCTGGATTTGCTGAACATATTCAATATATGTCAAGTATCGGTTATTCAGTATATGATATTACAGAACTTCATTCAATATCCAACTTTACTGTTCAAGCCGATGTTATTTTTATCAAAGACGGACATCCTTTTTTCAACAAAGTCCAACAAACGTTGGCTGAATTAAAATAAAAAATAGGGGGAACAAAAAAAGGCAATCAAAAAATGTTATCGATATTTTGATTTTTACTTCGTTCTATCAATATTTTTCGTTCTTCTCCTCGAAGTTTTATCATTGGCACATTTTGGTATTTTAGACTAATTATATTATCTATTGCTTTTCCACTATCCCAATTCGCGTCGGTGATCGGCCTGTAAGGGCCATCTTCTGCTTTCAAAGTTTGCATTTTATATGGAGGGTTTGTTTGAAGTACTTTTTGAAGGGAACAATGACTGGCTAAATAACTTTTAAGATCATTCGGAATCTTTTGCAAATCGATATGTTCAACTTTTTCCAAATGATTTATATAAACATCTTTCGATGAAAAGGTTGGAACACGTTTGAATTCATCTCGCCATTTTTTCACAAGCATCGAATCCTTCCTACAGGCAAAAAACCAATTTTCAATGACCGGATATTTTTCATTTGACGTAAATCCATCGAGATAATATCCCACAAATTCATTTCCACCACTATTCAGTGATTCAATAATCCAATCGTAATTACTGTGACAAATGATTGACGCATCACTCCAAATACCACCATAAGTTGCAAGTATTTCCAAACGAATTAAATCTGCTTTGTGTTGATGACTATTTGTCCATGAAAAATCCGTGTTTGGTAAATAATCCTTCAATATTCCATCATGTAAAACCACCACTTTATAATCCGGATTGTGTTTTTTCCATCCTTTAACAAATTTCTCTATTGATTCCGGCAATGGATCTTCATGCCAATATGTATAAATTGTTTTCAAATTCAAATTGCCTTCGTTGTTATTCACAAATGTTTCCAAACTGAAATATTGAAATGTAAAATAAACAATCAACCCTATAAGAAGGATAATTATTATCCATAACCCTATTGAATTGTTTTTTTTATTATTAAATATTTTCATTAAAAAAAATATATAATATAATATAATGTAATATAATGTAATGTAATGTAATATTATATTATATTAATTATGTATAATATAAATATTATATATGTCAAAAAAAAATGATAAATTCAACAAAAAAATGATAATCATACCCCCCTACAGGCTATATTTCAATAATGTTTTTTTTTCTTTGTTGATTGCCTGTAGGAGAATATTCTATTCTGATATAAAAGGTTTCATAATGTCATGATGAGCTTCATTGCGTCGTTTGACGTATAATTTAAGATGGAATATAATTTGTGCTGGGGTAAATGTGTTTTCTGGGATTTTTGCAAGAACATCTTCATCAATCTCGGATTGAATGAATCGCTTGAATATTTGACGTATTTGATAATGATCGCATTTTTTCATTTCAATCACTTGATCTATTCTGCCTGAACGGTACAAAGCTGGATCCAAATATTCCAAATGATTCGTCGTCATAATCACTATCGAATCATTATGTGTTAACATACCATCGAGAAGATTAAGCAAATATTCGAGAGTGAAAGTTTGTTGTTGTTGCTGCTGTATTGTATTTGTATTATTTGTTTCACCCTTAATGAAATCCCATGTACTAAGTTCTGTTGTGGTAATATCAACAGCGGCTGTAGCAGAACGACGATAGACAACGGAAGTCATAGCATCAATATCTTCAAAGACGATGATTCCGCCACCGACATGTTTTTCGTTTACATGATCAAAAATTTGTTTCAATTCTTCATTGGATTTCACCTGCTTGAGATTCACGTAGAAGACATCACGACCAATATAGGAAGCGATGGTCATAATGGTGGTGGTTTTGCCACATCCGGGTTCGCCATGTAATAAAATCCCGAGTTTATTGGGAATACCTAATTCTTCCATGAGTGCTTTCTCGTTTTGGAATGAATTGACCACTTCGAAAAGAACTTTATCTTGTTCTTTTCGAAGATAAAGATTTTGAAACGAACAATAACGATTATTCACCACCGCAGTTTGAATCGTGCGTTTCACGGTTTTTTGAATCAACTCTTTATCGGGAACTGTCGCACCTATGAGTTGGATGATTTCCGATGTGGTCTTTTTTTCTTCAATCAGTTTCTTTTTGTGTTCGATATAGGTTGCATATTCTGGATTGTCTTCTTTTAAGGATTCCGTGGTTTCTTCAATGATTATCGCGTAAACATTGATCTTGCTATTGGTATTTTGACGTTTAGAGAAATCATTCACGTGTTTGACAAATTGATTGAAATGGCGGAAAATATCATTACGTTTCATTCCTTGAAGACTGTCGACTTGGATACAAATATTGTGCACGATGTTTTTAGATGTGTCAGATACACTTGCCATGATAGCATTCGCATTGGCAGATAAAAATAAATCGCGAGGGACCAGATTTTTGTTAACATTACTCCATACAAGGTAATTATCAAATGAATTTTTAGTTTTACCACCTGATTGTGCATAGGCATCCATCGTATCAGTTATCTGCGTAAACAAGGAAAACAAATTTTTACATGAGTCTGTTTCAGCGGATGATAGGTTACATCGATTACCCGCATGATTTATACATAGCATTCGAGCTAAAGGAATATCAATTTGTTCCCGAATTTTCAGACAGTTGGTTAATAATCGGTGATTTCTAAATACTGGATTTCGTTCAAATAGTATTTCAGTAAAAGAATTTGGATGGATTGCAAATTTTAGCGTCTGCATATTGTCTTTTGCATATTTTCCAAGAATTAATAAACAATAGACCAATATATTGACAAAAAACACATGTGCCTTTTCTGGATTTTTTCTCAATATTTCGAACATTGCAATCACTTTATCATTTTCACATTCAGATTCACTTCCCCATACGTTGTCATTGGATACAATACTCATATCGATAATCAATGTCAGCAATCTTGAAAATATATTAAATCTTGTGAATTGAGCATTCCAATTCATGTATGCATCAAGTGCGCTCTCTAAATCTTTCCAAGTACCCGCATTAGATCCCATTTGAAATTGTGATTTTATTGGATTATAATGAAAATAAGTAAAAGGAATATCATAATGATGTTCCACTTCGGCATAAGAATAAGTAAATTTAATAATGGTTATTTCGTCTCCGTTGTGCATCCTTGTTTTCTCTATCAATTGATTAAACGACTTGCTAGATTTGTTCGGATGTAATTGAGGTTTGACTGGGTAATTAATATACGGATCTTTCATCATAAATATCTCAAACATCGTTAAATCATCAATGGATTTCTTTGACCGAACATCAATTCCTTGTGGAACTGGTGTTGGTGGATTCAATTGATGACTGCTGTCACCAGGTTTGTCACTCTTCTTTGTAACAACAGAAGAAGAAGAATAACCACGAAGAACAAAAACCACATTGTTTTCACAATTTGCAACAAAATCAATTCTGGGAATCGAAATCTCAATCACATCTTTGTATCTAAGCGAAATTTGATGAAATGTTTTTCCAAATAAAAGATTTCCATTGGTAGTGAGAGAACTCACCGCTGATGAAGGAGAAGTCGTGTTCGTGTTCGTGTTCTTCGTTTTTAATCCCGTTGCATCAGATGTAGAAGAAGTAGAAGTAGAAGTAGAAGTAGAAGATGCGCCACACACCGATTCCGATATATTCTCTACAAAACTTATTTCCGAAATGTCTTCGATGGATTTTGTTGTGGAAGAACAAAGAAGTCGAACCATTTGTTCTAGAAATTGGGACGAACATTGAAACTCGATGATTTCCGATGGATGATTTATGAAATGATTGTATTCGGGACTGGCATGATACTGGTCCATATTAAGTCGTTGAATTTCGATAAATTCGGCATTTTCGATCTTTCGTCGTTCCTCGACATATTTGCCGTAAACAGGCCATGTGATCCACTGAAAAACATCTTTACAAAGTTTGCCTGTAGAGGATAATGCGCGTAGAGGTATGAATGTTATATAAGTGAAGGATTGTTGAAGAAATTCATGTGAGAAAATATATTTGCACGATGAAGTAATGACGGAATTGATGTTCGTTTGGTTTTCCTTTACAAGCGAAACAGCAATATTTTTAAAGATATCAGCTGCAATAAGGATCCCCCCGATTTTGAAAAGATGATAAATGGTTTTGCGTTCGACTGGATTAATTAAACGACAATAATCAACAGTCAAATCACTAATACCTTTACTCAAATAATCATGAGGACTTGTTGTTTGGATAACATTTGCATTTGGAGTTGGAGTTGACATTCTTTTTTTTTTGGAGCTTTTCTCTTATTTTGTTTTCCTTTTTTTTTCCTTTTTTTTACACAATATATATTTCCCTCTACAGGCGGCTATTAAAAAATTAATATCGATCGATGTTTGCCTGTAGAGGAATATATTGTTTCCTGGCCATTTTATTTTCCATTTTAAATTTTCTTTCTAAAAGAAAAATATTTTAGCAATCGAAAAATTCATTCTGGAAATTTTTGGGCCTAAGCCCAAAAATTGCCATGCAGAAAACGGCGAACGCCGTTTTCTTAATGGAAAAGTTATTCTGGAAAACTTTCTAAAATAAAATTTAATTGACAACTTTTTTCCAGAATGAAATTCTTAAAACAAAATATTTTTCTTTTAGAAGAGGAAATTTAAAATGGAAATAAAATGATAAACAATATATATTCCTCTACAGGCAAACATCGATCGATTTAACCCTTTAGGATACTGGCCTGTAGGGAACGAATAATATTTAATTCATTATTGATTTTTTTTATGCAAGTTATTTAACGAACAATTTAATTCACTTTTACATAAAGAAAAAAACGAATCTGGAAAAAACAATGATAAAATATCCTGAAAATTTTCATAAATTATTAATCAAAAACAAAAACAAAAACAAAAACAAAAAAAACAAAACGAAAAAAAATCATAAAAAAACGGTTACATCTAAAACATGTAAACGTTTTTGTAAAAAAGTGTTTTTACCAGCAAGGGAATCAGTTGAAATGGAATTTGCTAAAAGAAACAAAATTAAATATTTCAATCCATCAAAATTAGTTAAAAAAATGTATTTACAAGCATGTGACAATATTTATTGTCAAAAAAAATGTCAAGGAAATAAATTATGGCTAAAATCATTTACAAAAAAAAGAAAAGATAAACTCATTCAACAAGGTGCAATGTCTGGTTGTAGAGACGTTCAAAAAGAATTCCCTGATTATTATAAAGCCGTTTCACTTTAACATGTCAAAAAAAAGCGCAAAATATATCCCCTACAGGCCTGTATCTGAAAGGGTTAAACCGACCAATGTTTGCCTGTAGGGGAATATATATTGTTTCCTGGTCATTTTATTTCCATTTTAAATTTCGTCTTCTAAAAGAAAAATATTTTATTTTAAGAATTTCATTCTGGAAAAAAAAGTTGTCAATTAAATTTTATTTTAGAAAGTTTTCCATTAAGAAAACGGCGTTCGCCGTTTTCTGCATGGCTGTTTTTGGGCTTAGGCCCAAAAATTTCCAGTTGTGAATTTTTGATTGATAATATATTTTTCTTTTAGAAAGAAGGAAAAATCTAAAATGGAAATAAAAAATCAATCAAAAATGTTAAATATAAATATTATATATCCCTTACAGGCTATTATCCGAAATGGGTTACTTATAGGGAAGCTGGTTGAAGGTCACCGGACTTTGGGTGTGCGAATCCAACAGGGTCAACATTTAATTTGACTTGTGGTTCAGCACCTGCGGCGGCGGCAGCGGATCCACCTTTCAGTCCACCCCTTTTTTTCATGGTTTTTCTGATTTTGCTAGATGACCATTTCAAAAATCTGCCCTTGGAATCACGTTCCGATCCAGATCTTCCAAAATAACCCTTCTTTTCAAGATTGTTTTGTTTGCGTTTACCAGATTTTGTGTATTGTTGATTGTGTTTCTTCTTGGAAACAATACGCCCCCATTTATTCATGAGAAGTCCTGATTTAGTAAGTCCACCACGGGTTTTATAAGCAGTACCCATCCATACTGATTTACGTTTACCTATAAGATGTAAATATTTCTTTCCGGCAATGGTATACATTCCGTCACTTTGTCTACTTGGTCGTTTCATTATTGTTTTTTTTTTGTTTAATTGAAAAAAAAATTATTGGTTGATAATTTAGTTTTTTTTTGATAAAATACTCGATATAATATATATTTTATCAACAGATAATTATTTTTTTTTCAAAGGTTTTATAGTCTTTGAAGAAGATTGGGTGAATTCTTCAAAATAATTGACAAAATGGTCTGAATAAAATACTCCCCATCCAACAAATAATAACAATAATACAATCACTATAAAATGATTAAAATTCATGTCCTTTCAATCCTTTTTTTTTTAAATATATATTTTTTTGTTTGATATATAGTTTATACATTTAAAAAAAAATCATGGGAAAAAAAGCCTAAAAATTAGATAGGGGTGCAATTGGGGGTGGTACGAAACCAATATCTTTACCTAATATTTTGGTTTTTGGTTGTACCATACGCATAAGTGTTCCATAACGTTTAGCACGACTAATTGACGGATCATTTGATCCAGTTACTTTTTTACTATATTCCACTTTCTCTGGACATAATAATACATCATTTCCATTTTCATCTTTACTAAACATATTGTACATTTGTTTGCGATTACGCAACATTTTTAATCTAAAACACTGAAATGACATCGACATTCTCTCTTTCTCTTTCTCTTTCTCTATTTGTAAATCCTTTTTTTTTCGTTAATTACAATACAAAAATAAAAAAAAAATCTGAATAGTGATGTCGTTTAATTACATTAAAAAAAAAGGAAAAGATATGAATAATAAGTCACATAAAACAAATTAAATCAAATCACAAAAAAAAAGCGAAAAAAATATAAAACAAAAATGGAGACTATAATGGCAAAAGGTGTGGACATAAAGAAATACAAAGACACAAAATTCGATCCATATTATAAATCCATTTTCGGGTTTGACAAAAAAGTCCCCGATTTTTATGATGAATCGAGTGGACATTATGTTTTACTAGATTGGATCTTTTCGCAAATAGGGACAGAAGAGAAGAAACAAGCGTTGATGATTGACCATCTTTCTTCCCATACTGCCTTAATTGCATCCAGATATATGCAAACAACAAAGACGGAATTAGCCAATGATAAACGTCCCTTTATTGCGAGAAATAAAAACATCAAATGCCTAAATGAAGATATTTTAGTTCACAGTCCGACGTTGTTAGAACATCATCAAATATTGCTCCTACAGGCAACATCTATTATATACATTGACGTCATGGATTTGAACTATGGTAACATCATTCATAAATTTATAGAAACGGTATCTGCCATTGGGTTTGTCGGTCACATCATTATTCACACAACTCATTTGAAATCTGCCTGTAGGAATAGATATTGGTGGAATATTCCTGCGAAATATAAATATACCGTCGGTGACGATAGCGACTGTGACGGAATATTTGACATCATTCATGTTACAGGGCATGATAATAATAATAACGCCGTAATTTTGTCGCCTAAATGGACATTTGTCACGTCGTTTTTCACATCGACACAATCCAAAATAAAGTCGCTAGATGATATTCGCGCGGTCCTGTCAATTCCAAGCAATTTAGTCGTGTTTTGTGACGCGAAAACCCAACCGGACATTATGAAAATCCGACCTAAATATCTTCACGCATATACGATAATGATATTGTGTGACGATAACCCAGAGAATATTCTTTTTCCGGACAAACGTCCCACCACAACATTTGCATCCTACAGGCAAACCATTATTGATAACCGTCGCAAAAATCCTTATAACTTTGATTCACGTAATGATGCGGATTATTATTTGTCGAAAATGGCGAAATATCAATTTATGAGTAAAATGGTGACGACGACGAATCATTTTAATTCCGACATGTTTGCGTGGATTGACATTGTCATTGAAAAAAAAGAAGACCAATCTAAATTACATAAATTATGTTCGACTTTATTAAGAGAAGGAGAAGATGATTATGATGTCAGCAACAAATTTTCCCTACTTGCCATCGACCATATTGCGTCTTCTTATTTCAGCTGTTCAGGTTCATTAAAAGAATATTTTACATACGGGCGATGTAGCGTTTCATCGGCGTTTTTCACCGCGAGTAAATTCAATATGTTTCAAATATGTGATCGTATCATTGACCGTTTTCTATTTTATTTGGATCAAGGATATGGTCATTCAGACGAACAATTATTTCCAAGCGTCATTTATGAAAATCCGGAATTATTTGATTTATATTATGGCGATTATTCCCAACAATTCACTAATTATTTTGGCCTGTACGAAAACCCCCATTTCATTATGAATGTTTATATCAAACATGCATACAAACATAAAGATTATACCGCATGTTATGATGCATGTCGGTGGTATTTGCGGTCTTATGGCAATAAATTATTCACTTTAACACCCCTAAATGAGGAGTTTTATTCGATCTATATGAATTGTATGTTGCAAGTAGGGGATTACTAAAATCCGAAATTTTCCTTTAATAAATTGGATTTGCTTGGTTTAGGTTGTGATCTGCGCATCATCATCATAGAATTGGTCGTAGGCAAAGAAGAAGATAAGGAGGAGGAGGAAGAAGAAGAAGAAGATAAGGATGAGGAACCGGTGGTTGAATTCAATTGTACGGATGAAATGTATCTACTACCACTCCCGTTCGGTATTTTTTGTTGATTTAATATGAAATCATCATTGTCTTCATGTAATTCCGGCATCACTCTCGTCAATGGTTTGTCCGTGGTAATTAAAAGACGGTCGGTTTTCAATAATTTACGATATTCATTAATTGTTAAATTGCCATAATATTTGTCCAATAAATAAAAAGGCGACGGAGCAGGTTTGATATTTTTCGAATAATTGTATAATTTCCCGTACAGGTGATTCATTAATTGATACCTTTCAAATTTAGTTGACGTGTCTATGTCTTCACGCATCAAATACGCAACCGCACATTCCGGACTACAAAAACATCCATATACTTTATAAGAATCCCGCATTTGGATTTTCGGAATATAAACCGACGGGGAATCATAATCACAAGTACACCAAAAACATGCTGACTTTTTATCGACACCATTATTTTGATGCATGTTTCTGTCTAAAATTGTTAATTTATTCCAAATCGTCTTGTATTCCTGCGGATTGGGAACCATCGACAATTCCTTGATTATATTTTGATTTTGTAAATGTTGTTCTTCCTCATTTTCCATTTCATTTACGGCCGCGTCGCGATCTCCATCCATATTCATCCCTACAGGCAAATACCCAGATAATACCTTTTTTCCATCTTCCTTTTCAACTTGTTCTTGCTGTTGCTCTTGTTGCTGTTGCTGCACGGTCTCTTTTACAAATGCTAAATTCATGAATTCTTCTTGCATATTTTGTTCATTATAAGCTTCAACATTTGGAATCACCGGATTATAATTATACATCGATTTCGATGAAGATGATTTCTCTAAATCTTTCATACTACATTTTAAATGCAATATAACATTCGAACATTTGTTTTCCTGTAGGAGTGATAATTCATTATCACCTATGATTTTACCACCTTTTGACTTCCTACAACCATTCTTTGTTTCATTTTCCACCCCCTTATTTAGATTCAGTTCCTCTTTGTCCGTTTCCTCCTTATTTCGTTCCTCCTTATTTTGTTCCTCTTTATTCGTTTCCTTATTCGTTTCCTTATTCGTTAGATTCGACTGTTTTTTACTTCTTTTAGGTTTGTTTTGATCCTGATGTTCTTCTTTTGTTGTTGTTTTTTTACTTCGTGATGATGTTTTTTTTGTCGTTGATGTTATTTCCATTTTTAGTTTTTTTTTTTCGTTTTTCGCTTTTCGCCATTTTTGTTTTGTTTTTCCTTTTTTTTTTATTTTTTTTTTTTAAGACCTTGGTCAAAAAGATATAAAATTTTTTAAGTTCTTTTCATAATTTTGAATTTCCAGACTTTCAAAAACAAATTCTTTTGGATTCTGGAAATCTGGAAAAAAAAACAAATTTAAAAAAAAGAAAGGGAATGAAATGAAAGTAAAAAGTGAAAGAAGAAATTAGTGGATTAAACAAAAAAAAATAGGGAGACAAAAAAAAAAGATGGCTAAAGAATTTATTCCTTGGGTTGAAAAATATCGGCCATGTGATTTTGACAATATTGTTTTAGATGAAAACAACAGTTCCATTTTTAAAAATATTATTGAAATGTCATATTTCCCCAACTTGTTATTCTACGGGCCACCAGGAACAGGGAAAACCACAACCATTATGAATCTCGTCAAAAAATATCAAGACAAATACCGACTTTCCACCAATGGCATGGTCATTCATCTAAATGCAAGCGACGAACGCGGTATCGAAATCATCCGCAACCAAATCCACAATTTCGTCAATACCAAAGCCCTCTTCCAAGAAGGTCTCAAATTCGTCGTCCTCGACGAAATCGATTACATGACCAAAAACGCACAACAAGCTTTAAGATCCCTCCTACAAATTTTCCAATCCAACGTCCGTTTCTGTCTCATTTGCAATTACATTTCCAAAATCGACCAATCACTCCAAAATGATTTCGTCAAAATCAGATTTAACCAACTCCCCGACGACAAAATCCAAAAACATTTACTAAACATTTCCCTACAGGAAAACCTCAATTACACCCTGGAAACCGTTCAATCCATTCAAAAAATGTTCAAAAACGATATTCGCAGCATGATTAATTTTATGCAAACCAATCAAAGCATGGACGATTTCCAACTCAAAGTTGTCGATGAACAATTACTTTGCAAAATCGATTCCTTTATGAAAGACAAAACCATGACCACCAAAGACATCGTCAGCAAATTATTCACTATTACCATGAATTATAATATCGATCAAAACAATTTAATCAAAATATACATTAATCATATCATTCGCAATCATATCCGTACATGCACCCCCGCTTTTTTAAATTCCATCGAAAATATTTTCCATACCCCCGATTGTAATGCCGATATTTATTTGCGCTACGTTATTGTCAAAATTCAAAACTTTTTTTCACATTTACACAATAATAATACCATTTGTGAATAAAAAAAAACAATACGAAAAAGGAAAAAAAATTCAATAACAAGAGGTCTGCATTTTTTTTTATAAGAAAATATGTCCAAAACGCTAAATGATGAATGGGATGATTTTATGAATAACATGAACATGTATAATATCCCTACTTGCCTAAACGATATGGTTCATAATCCAGTTGTTCCAGAACCAAATCTATCTTCTTCTTCTTCTCCCACCAAAAAACGCAAAAATAAATTACGCAATGTTGAAAATGAAATGATTGACCTCGATATTGATTTAAATTTCAATTTACATTTAGAACTTGATCCTGGAAAAGAACAACAACTTACAAATAATTATTCGTCTTCCGAATCAACTAAATGCTTGAATTCTTTGGACTCAACAGAAGTCTTGGATTCGATTAAAACCTTGGACTCGGCTAGCGCCTTGGGCTCGGCTAGCGCCTTGGACTCGGCTGTAGTCTTGGGCTCGACAGAAGTCTTGGACTCGGTGCCAGAGGCATCCCCTATTTATATTTCAACAAAAACGAAAATTACTTTTTTGAACCGACCAATTCCTTTATTTGATGTTTTCTGGAAAATTCCCATTTTGGATTATCATTTATTTCAAAATGGAATTATTAAAAAAATGATGTTGTTCAAATCCGATTCGAAGGAATCGCTCGATAAATTACAACAAATCATATACGAAAATCCGCACCCCCACATGGAAATTCAATGTCTTCAGCATGTAGAGGGTGAATCTGTCACGACTGGCTACAAATCCAAAAAAAAATTTGGCAAACAAATTCCCCAGAATGAAAGCGAAATTGTTGCGAAATATCAATTCAAAGACGAACACAAAATCAGCATCGGTATGTATAGCAAAGATATTATCCCTACAAGGTCGAAAAAGAAAAGTGCCTTTGATAATTGTTTTGTATTAATCATGCGCATTTTTTATGAAAAAGTCTTTCACGAAGTCCATGTAAAAGTATTCAATACCGGCAAAATGGAAATCCCTGGAATTCAATGTGATCAATTGTTTGATTTAGTCAAAGAAGAAATCATCCATCTTTTTGCGAAATTGATGGATCAGGATCAGGATCAAAACAATGAATTGAAATTTTTGACCCATTTAGACGAAATCATTTTGACGAATTCGGGATTCCGCTGCAATTATTTTATTGATCGTGTTAAATTGTTTGAAATACTTAAATTTAAATATCACCTCGACGTAATATTCGACCCATGTTCTTATCCAGGGATACAGTGTAAATTTTATTATAACAAGAAGTTGCCTGTAGGGGATATCAATCAAAATGGGATTTACACCGAGGACAATGGATCATTGGATTCGGTTTGTACAACCGGCAAAAAACTAATTCGATTACCGGATTATATTTGTCCGGTTAGTTTTATGATTTTCCGTACAGGCTCCGTGTTAATCGTCGGCAAATGCGATATCTACGTTCTCGAGGAAATCTACTGTTTTTTGAAACAAATATTGAAAACGGAATATCACACGATTTGTCAAAAAAACGGGGAATATGTCCCCCGCGAAAAACAACAGAAACCCCGCAAAAAAAACATTTGGGTATTTGTCGATGATATTCCCAAATTGGTTGAACAACGCAATGCTGTGTTGAATCATTTAGCATCCTCCTCTTCAGACGATTCCACCGATGACTCTAAATCCCCCTCGTCCAAAAAATCATATATTGATGATGCTGTCAAACGTAATAATACATTTCTTGCAAAAGTATATACCAGTAATAAAATAAATGATAATGAGGAAGAAGAAGAAGAAGAAGCAGAAGACGTACGTTTATTTTAACAAGAAAATATATTTTTTATAATTAACTTTAAGAATTTAAAAAAAAAATCTTTTTTTTAGCTGAAAAAAAAACACAAAAAAAATTTAAACGAAACAAAAAAATGTCAACATCCCAACCGTCAAATTATCGATTACCTAGTATCAAAACAATTGAAAATGCAATGAAACTTGCTATTCTTGAAGATAGACCTATTTTAATGGATTATTGGGTCCCTTCTTTGGAAAAAAAAGCAGTTGTCGGTGTTCGAAAATTATCTGAAGATGAAATCGTAGATCCTAAAATCACCACCGAAAAATTATTAGTCAAATCCGAAGAAGAATACACCAGTCCTATTTTCAAAACATTCAAATCCGATAAAGAATTCATTATTAAAACCCAAAATTCAATTTATATTGTCGATTCCGAAATCCCTGGAAAAACCATCTCTTAGAATTTTCTTTTCTTTTCTTTTCTTTTCTTTTTGATAAAAAAACAAAAACAAAACAAAAACAAAAACAAAAACAAAAACAAAAACAAAAACAAAAACAAAAACAAAAACAAAAACATAATAAAAAAAAATCAATTTAGACTTTTTTTTCCAGATTAAAACAACCAAAACAATACATTTTTTTTTTAAAAAAGAAAAAAAATTATATTATATAGAAATGGATACCAAAGAACAACTTGTACTGGCGATTAAAGAATGGCTTCATATTGAAAATGCATATAAGATAAAACAAAATGAAATCAAAGCTTTAAAGGACCGTCAAAAGGAATTATCGAATAAATTGATTACCACTATGCGTGAAAATAAAATTGAATGCTTTAATACGAGTGAATGTAAATTGCAATATAAAACCACATCGGTTAAACAATCTCTTTCCAAAAAATCCCTTTTACAAATCCTCGAAAAATATTTCAATGGTCAAACCGAAAAAGCAACTGAAATGAGTAATTTTATCATGGAAAATCGCGAATCAAAAACGAAAGAAACCATTCATCAAAAATGGGTCAAACTCGATGAATCAAATAACGAAAAATAAATAGGGGAATGGATTGAAATTTACAATATACCAAAAATATCCTTTTCCTTTTTCTTCTTTTTGATTGTTTTTTGTTTTTCTAATTTGTTTTTTTTCATTTTCACCACTTTGGGTTCTTCCTCTTCTTCTTCGTAGTCATCATCATCGTCATCATCATCATCATCTAATTCGTCCATATCTAATATACCTAAAGCGCGGGCAGTCAATGTATCCCTTTTGGACATTTTACGTTTATTGTGATCGCCTGTAGAGGATGACATTTCATATTCTATGTGGTCGATCAATTCTTGCCCCATTTTACCAGCGGCCACGGCTTTTGATTTAGCGGCTGCTTCTTTGGCAACTAAATCGATCGTTTTCGCCATTATATTTTCACTCAATTGATCGCCCAAATTATCCACCATTTCTTGATTGGTTGGATACCTGCGATACACGTCAAAATAATGTTGACGGAAATCCGCCATCATTTGACCCTGATCTGCACACCACCTATAGGCCTCTGTTTGACTCTGTATTGCCTTCATTGCCGCATCCGCCGCCGCTTTTGACGCGATTTCGGTGATTTCTTTGCGTTTTAAGAAGGAATCGTCGTCGACATCGTCAACATCTGTCAATTGACTCGTTACTTCCCCCTCCTGATTTGCATCAATAATCAATCCATTTTCAATGTCCTTGTTATTTGCGGCTGCTGCTGTGGTGTCATCGTCACCATCATCATCTTTATTTTCCTCCTTACAGGCATTTTCTTTTTCAAGTTCCGGAATTTCAAACCAACGGTTGCGTATTTCGTCCGTGGGAACCAACTCGTCGCATATTTCTGGTTTGTAAATTCGTTCAAAGAAGTAACGCTTCTTCTTACTTCCGTGTTTGAATTTCGATTTAAATAAACGCAATATGTATTGATCCACTTGTGGACTGGTTTCCATCAAACGATCAAATTCTTCCTTGCTCACTTTTAACATTTGCTCTACAGGTATTCTCTCCTCAGGTACTTTCGCCAATTCAATTTTAATGTTTCGGTAATATTTGTCCCATGATAATGCACTCATTCGGTGTCCTTCGTATAATTGCGAAATTTTCAAATATTGTTGAATTGTACTGATGATTCCCGTCATGATATTAATACCTCCTATAAGCATTGACACATAAGCTTGGTATTCCGGTGGAACTTGACTGGTGGCGAAATTGGCGGTCCCTGTAAGAGTAGACATAATAATGACTGGGATGGTGTACCATGAATTCGCCGTGCCATAATATTGCGTCGACCGATTGTGTAACCACCTATAACACATTGCCTTATCTGCCCATTCGACTAATATTTTCTCGTGACTTTCATTCCATGCAACGACTGGCCGTAATGGGGTGGATGTCCCGTTTGTCGTTGATAATACGGTGGGGGCTTGTGACATTAATTCCTCCGCACGTTTTATTGGGTCAACGATCATATTTTCTTTTGTTTTTTCAACCCCCGTTTTACCTTCATGTAGCGACAAATTTTTCTGTGATAACGACACAATCGTATTTGATTTTAATGATTGAGATATTGACATTTATTTTTTTTCCCCTTTTTTTTCAAAACTTTTTTTTTTGCTTTTTTTTTCTCTCTTCTCTTCTCTTTCTCTTTCTCTTTCTTTTTATTATTTACCGGATATAAAAAATTATACGCACCCTTTATTCATTTCTAATTTAAAAAATTATGATTTTTATATAAACAAAAACAAAATATAAACAAAACACAATAAAAAAAATAAAACTAAAAAAAACTTTTGTGGAAAAAAATAAAATTCTGGGAAAAAACATGCAGCAGCAACAACAAAACAAAGAAAACATTGTGTCAATCCTAGATACATTTACCCCTACAGGCGACTTTGTGAATGAACTTGAACGACTTAAACATGATTTTGAATCCATCATTGTAACCAAACGTAAAAATATCAATGATGAATCACTGGTCCTTTGTGGCTATATTAAATCGCTCAAAACGATGTATATGAATCTTGTAGGACAAACTGTCAACAATGATCTCAATTTCGGGTTGAATTCTTTTTATTTCCAAATTTCCAGTATTAATCGTGAATATCATTTTTTGAAAGCCCACGTCGTCTCAATTAACAATCACATGTATTGTGAATATTACAAAATCATGAAACGACTTATTTATCAAATGCGCTCAACTCGTAATATATTCGACCCCAAATTCATCCAAAAATGGATGCATGTGATTCAAAAATATCTGCCTCCTTATAATGATTTAGAAAACACCAAAGATTATCGGTTTCAATACATTCAATCCGCACATGATTATGATATTACCCTACTGGCAGAACTCATTGAACATTACGATGTCATGGTCCGCAAATTGCATGATTATGAAAAAAAGGACGGAATCGGTCTAAATATCACCAATTACGTCAAATCATTTAGTACCACCATCAAACAAGTCGAGGAAATGATATTGTTAAATATCTCCTTTATGCATTTTTTCCTCCAATTCCAATCCAAATTACTTGACCGCTTCATTGAACGCATCCAAAATATGAACGAACATTTACGCGAAGATATCAATGTCAATTCCGATGAAATCAAACAAGTGACAGAGGAAACACCAACACCTCAACAAAACGCAATTAAACTCGTGATTTCCGAAGAAAATGTTTTGCCTGTAGAGGATGAAATATTGGATGACGAAGTCGCATCTGTTGATACCGGGACAGATGAAGAAGTGGAAGAGGCTGATGACGCCAGGACAGATGAAGAAGTGGAAGAGGCTATTAATGCTGACGATAAGGATGCTGACGAAGTCGCATCTGTTGTTGACGAAGAAGAGGCGGTTGACGCAGGGACAGATGATGTTATCCCTACAGGCTTACCTTTACAAGAGGTCATAAAAGAAGAAGAAGAAGAAAAGGATGAGGGTGTGCCTGTAGGGGATAATGTTTTAGAGGAAGAAGAAGGGGAAGAGGACGATGATGAATCGCATCATCATCCGGGTTTGGAACTTTGTAATTTTGTTTCATCTAGGGAAATTGAGTGTGATAATACGATTATGGAAGAGGAAATTGTTGAAACGGAAATGTTTGATTTTGATGGTGCACAGAATACGGATACAACTAGTTGTAGTAGTATGATTATACAAGATACCATATTGGATGAAAATTTAGTTGTGAATAATAAAAAGAAGAAGAAACATGGTAATCGTAAAAATAAAAAGGCGTAATTTATTTTTTTTTTCAAGTGACAATGTAAAAAAAAAATAAAATAAAATTTGAAAAAAAGCTATAAAAAAACACACAGATATAAAATGGTATTATTGAAAAAAGGGCCGATGTTTGAAGATGTGATAATAGTGGGGATGTTTTTATTATTGGATTCGATATGGATAGGGTGGAATTATCGGATGTATAATACGACGACGCAAACAATACAGGGGGGAAAGCCGATGCGTTTGAATTATTATGCGGCGGCGATGACATATATGATCATGTATATGGCGATGAAATGGGTAGTGATGCCGTTGTGTGAAATGAAGAAGGGAGGATGGATGAAATGTGCTTCTACAGGCGGATTTGTTGGGTTTTGTTGTTATGGGATTTACAATTTTACGAATAAAGCGGTATTTGCTGAATATCCGTGGACGACGGCAATACTGGATACGATGTGGGGGACGTTTTTATTTGCGATAACGACTGTTGTGATAAATATGTGATAATTTTTTTGTTTTTATTTATGATTGGTGCGTCGAGTTTTTCGACGACACACTTTCTTAGGACGACGACGTGTCTTTCGATTACCTCCTCTTACATTTGGTGGTAGGTTTGATATTAAATATCTGATTTCATCATCCTTGACATTTTTAGCTTCACTATTCAACAAATATTTCTCAATCGTATTTTCCTTTTTTTCATCGTCAGTTAAATTATTGTATTTTTTTATTAAATTTATTAACAAATTTTGTTTAGCCGGTGTTAACGATTTTGGTTTTTCTGTTTCAAAAACTATTTTCTTCGAATCGTCTGGAATATGTTCATTTAATTCAGCGATATATTCATCGAACGTCTGATTATTTTTTTTAGCAGCGTTAGTAATTATTTTTATTTCATATTTATTCAAATTTTTATCTTTCGTTTCATCATTATTAGGGATGATCACACGTTTTATTGGATTTTTTTCATTTTTTATTTTTATTAATACATTGATTAAATTATTAAGATTTTCTATATTTTGTACTAATTCTATTGTGTCAGCTTTATTTTTAGTTGTATCATCACTTTTATTAGATTCTAATTTTTTATTCAATTCAGAATAATCCAATTTAATATTAAGTTTTTTAGTTAGATTTTTAATTTCGTTATCGTCATCATTTTTTTTTATTTTATTTATTTTGATTTCTTTAAAAATAATATCTTTGATTTTTTCAATTTGTCTTATGTACGTTTTGAATTTATTTTTTTTATCATTATCTGATAATTTTTCATATAATTCAAATATTATTTTATTAGTTATATCAACTTTATTTTCAGTTGTATCATCACTTTTATTTTTAATTGTATCAACTTTATTTTCAATTGTATCATCATTTTTATTAGATTGTAATTTTTTATGCAATTCAGAATAATCCAAATTAATATTAAGTTTTTCAGTTAGATTTTGAATTGCACTTTTTTTTTTAATATCTTTTATTTTTTTTTCTCTAATCATCATTGCGGTGTTATTAATATTGTCGATGTATTCTTTGAATATATTTTTGTCACCATCTGATAATTTTTCATATAATTTAAATATTTCATTAATTTCATTTTTTTCATTTTTAGTATCATTACCTTTTTCTGCAATAGAATTATTATTTTGTGGTTGTTCTATTATTTTATTATACAACGAATAAAAGTTACGATTACTTAATATAAAGTTAATAACTTTTTTGTTAATTTTATTGTGTTCTAACTTTTTTAGTTCAACAACCTGGATTAAATATTTTTTATCTTTAAACAGCAAAGCATCTGGTATGTGTTCTGCAATGTTATCAATATCTATATTATCATTTGTAATTATAATTTTTAAAACTTCAATTATTTTTTTATGATAATCTTCATTATTATTTAACAAATAAATTTTTTCATTAATTTTATTACTTATTTCTTTTTGATCATTAACTGATAAATAAGAAGGAAGATTTTCTTTGATATCATCCAAA
>JACCDX010548043.1_pt1 | contig 38767 bp, 59 predicted proteins | sample 7449681 | NCBI WGS metagenome assembly JACCDX01 (sample SAMN15323450, study PRJNA562643) | freshwater metagenome | isolation source: river surface water | place: USA:Blue River Watershed | collected 2017-08-18
ATTAGATCGGCAAGGTTTATTCGATGAGCATTACAAGAGATAGTTATCACTATTTGATTACCCTTTTAAACACAGTATTCCCCGCATCTGCTGGGTGGTATCGTCTGGGTGACCCTAATGATGTATCAGAGAACTTTGGAGTATTTTTGGCTAAAGGGTGGTGCTTAATACCTGATAGTGGTGAGAACACGAACCGCAATCTCTGCTCGCTTCATACCTTTAGGAGAACCTACACGGTACAATTAAGCGTTCAGATTTATGGCGCTGGTACAACTTATGATGGTTATGATGATTCTATTAAAGATATTTTAGAAGCTTCAGAATCTTTGCAGCTTGCTATCATTGCGGACCAGACAATGGGAAGTGACAATGAGGGTATAGTGGCTAGGTACATCAACGATAGTGGAATAATACCGATTGAGGCAGAAGATGGGAAATCAAAATACCTGACTATGACTGTTTCATTGGATATTGAGATTTTTAACACTTACTAAAGGGAGTTATTTAAATGGCAATTAGCAATAAAAGCACAGTATTTGCAATTGTAGAAGAAGCTACAGAGGGAACTATCACCGCTCCCACATCGGGAACTGATTTTTTACCTATTCAGACAGACCTGACTATGTCTGCAGAAATTGAAAAACTAGACAATGAAGAAATGAAAGCTTCATTAGGTATGGCTAAAAAGATCACTGGCCGCGAAAGTCCAACGGCTTCTTTTTCTCATTATGTAAAGCATAGTGGCGTAGAGGGGCAAGCACCATCATGGGGAAGACTTATAAAGTCATGCCTTGGTGCAGTAAATGTTGAATCTGTTGAATATCAAACAGCATCAAGCTCAACAACTACAACAATAAAGGTAGCTGATTCTACTTTTTTTAATGTTGGACAACCTCTTTTGATTAAAGACGCAACAAACGGATATAAGATCGCACACATTCACGATATCCCTAATGGTACTGATTTAGTCCTTGGCTTTGCTATTTCTGCAGCTCCTGCCGCTGGTGTTGACCTTGGTAAAGCTGTTACTTACTACCCACTAAATACAATGGATCATCCATCACTATCTCTTTGGAACTATATTGGTAATGGTGGTGCAAAAGAGTTGATTAGAGGCGCAAGGGTGACTGAAATTGGTATTACCGCAGAAGCAGGCCAGTTAATAAATGCTTCAATTAGTCTTGAGGGACTAGAATTTTTCTTCAATCAAATAGCTATCACTGCATCAAACAAGTATCTAGATTTTACTGATGATGCTGGCACATTTGCGGCAGTTGTCCCTACAGGATATTACAAAACACCACACGAACTAGCTTCGGCAATTGAAACCGCTTTAAATGGTGTTTCAACTGAAACATATACAGTTACATTTTCTAACAGCACTGGAAAATTTACCATAGCTAGTGGCTCAACTGTTCTTTCCCTTTTATGGCAATCGGGAACTAACACAGCTAACAGCATTGGGACAACAATTGGATTTAGTGTTGCCGCAAATGACACCGGAGCAACAAGCTACACCGCAGATAACGCCTTGACATATACAGCGCCATACACACCAAGCTTTGACGTATCTGACCCTCTTACTGCAAAAGGTCATATCGTTTATGTTGGCGATCAGGATGATAACGTTTGCTTTAACCCATCAAGCGTATCTATTACGATTACATCATCTAGGAAAGTTATAGATTCAATTTGTTCTACATCTGGTATTTCAGGATCTATCATCAATGGTAGAGAAGTTACGGTTTCTGTTAAGGGGTTATTAGAACGACATGATGCCGACCGTTTTGATAGAGCACTACAGAATAAAGACACGCGCTTTATGTATACAGGTGGTCTTAAGTCTGGTGGTAATTGGGTAGCTGGTAAATGCTTCTCCGTTTATCTTCCTTATTGCACAGTTAATAACCCAGTTATTGGCGATGATGATTCGCTAACGACTATAGAATTTGAACTATCTGCTTTTGTGCCTGATGATGGCTCAGAAGAAGTGTTCTTAGGTTTCGTATAAGTTAAAAAACCATAATAGGGGAATAAAATGAAAAGAAAATTTTTAATTGCAGACATGGAAGCTAGGGGAGAAAAAGCAGATAAGTGCTTCACTCCTGAAAGTTACATTGTGGTAAAAGTGCCAACTGTGAAAGAAAAACTCGCATTAGTTGAGAAGTTTAGAGAATCGGAGAATGATCAGGTTAAGAATCTTGAGGCTCTTGAATCACTCATTATTGAAGTGAACGCAAGGGCAACGGATGACCTTGAAAGCTTGATTGATAGTTTTGATGGGCTTTCATGCTTTGCTGATTCTATCGTGATTATTAACTGGCTAAACGATCTTATTTCAAAGGGCTTTGTCCCAAAAAAATAATTGACCGTTTAAGGTTTTCAACTAAATGTTGGTATAAAGGCATAATTGACGGAATAGTACCTGAAGATATGCCTTTTTTAACGCTGTACATAGAACGGCAAACCTTGAGCGGTTTAGGTTACACGAGTAGCATGGATGATTTAGATTCGTATTCAGCAACCTGTTTAATGCAAATTAATGCAGAAATAAAGACACAGGAAAAAGAAGAATACGAAGGTAACAAAAAAAGGTCTAAACATGGCAGAAAATAACGTCAATCTTCAGATAACTTTTGAAACACAAGGTGCGGTTAAAGCGGCTGAGAAGTTTGGTGATTCTGTCAATGATACACTTTATAGTGTTACCAAGGGAGTTGATGAGGTTAAAGACAGCTTCAAAAGTATCTCAAAAACTAAGGTAAAACCACCAGACTTTAGCGGACTAAATGGTGCACTTGATGGTGTTAAAAACACTATGAAGAATTTAGCAACTGCGGCGGTTGCCTATCTATCATTTAGAACGGTTGAATCATTTTTCACGGCTATAGTTGAGGAATCAATAGACGCTGAAAATAAACTAAACGAACTGAACGCAGCATTAAAGAGAACTGGTAATTTCACACAAGAAACCTCAGACGCAATGGCTGAATTTGCTAATGAGATGATGAAAACCACGACTATTGATGATGATGTGATCAATCAGCAAGTAGCCATGGCTTTTGCTTTCACTAATAACGCGAAACAAGCTAGGGCAATGGTAAGGGCGGCGGCTGACCTATCCGCAGCAATGGGGATTGATTTAGGTACTGCTACCGAATACCTTGGAAAGACCCTAGACGGCACAGCTGGAAGGTTAAATGAACTGGTGCCAGAACTAAAGGGAGTAAGTGCAGAGGCATTAAAAGCTGGTGGTGCTATTGACATAGTAGCAGAAAAGTTTGGTGGTGCTGCGGCTTCTAAAATTGACACGTTTTCTGGTGCCATTGCTCAAGCTAAAAACAATATTGGAAACTTCCTTGCCGCGCTTGGTGATTCTGTCACTCAAAACCCAATGATCATTCAAGGCATAAAAGAAATATCAGGTGCTATTGCTGAGATGACAGGCAAAAAGCAATCGTTTGAAGACTTAATAAATGATGGTATATTAGGTTTAGTTCAAGCGTTAGAATGGTTAGTTCCAAGATTAGAAAGTACTATCACATTTTTTAAGGTGATAGCATTTAGTGCTGAGTTTTTATTAAAATCTATAATGAATCTAATAGATGGTTTAAAGGCTCTTGGTAATCAAATAGCCTATGTTTTTAGTCGAGATAAATCATATATTCAAGACAATATTAAATTGTTTGATGATATAAAAAAGAGGGCGGATGATTTAGCTACTTCATTTGAAAACCTCTATAAAAATCCAATCAGAATAGATGAGAAAAAGATACTTTCATCTATTAACAGAATAAAGAGCGCAACTTCTAAACCTATTCAATTTCAAAATGGTAGTGGAGTTTCTAAAACTGGTGGTGCTGGTGGCGCTATTTCACCATCAACCGGAAAAGAGATAGCTGCATACATTGAAGACCCTTTAAAAAATGCAGATAAATCACGGCTTGAATTTATAGGTTCTTTTACTGAAGGTTTAACCTCTGCGGTTCCAATTTTAGGCGAGTTTACTGGACTTGTTCAAGGGGCAGGAGATGGCCTTTATTCTTTAGGTCAAGGAGCTATTCAATTCGGAAAAGATTTAATATCAGGTGCTGCTCAAATTGGTAAAGTAGCTTTTGCATCAACAGTAGGTGGCATTGCAAGAGGTAAGGATGGTGCAGAGAATGCAGTTATTAAAACGACAGGAGCATTAGGTAGCTTAGTAGATAAAATTGCAGGAACTGGTTCTTTGTTTGGTGACACAATTGAAACTCTTTTAACTTCTCTTTCTAATCCTGAAAATCTTAATGCCATGATAAATGGTTTTATTGATGCGATACCATCCATAATTGACTCGTTTATTGCTAATTTGCCTACCTTGATTGACGGTATTATTTCCGCATTACCTGTGCTTTTTGCAGGTATTATTGAGCTTATTCCAACGCTATTTGATGAGTTAGCAAGGCTTCTACCAGAGGTGCTAGTTACGCTCGCAAATGCGCTACCTCAACTGATAATTGTTTTGGCCGAAAATATTGGAACTGTGATAGAGGCCATTGCTGAAAAATCTGATGTTATCATTATGGCTATTGTGGCAGCACTTCCAAAAGTGGCGGTGGCTTTGGGAAAAGCTGCTTTAAACATCATTCAAATTGGGTTTACTAAACTACTTCCAAACATCGCCAAGGGTATTGTTGATGGTTTCTTACAGTGGTTTGATGGAAAAGAAATTGAAGAAGCCTTTGAAAAAGCATTGTCTATAATTATAACTCCTCTAGTTGTCATTGGCGATGGTGTTATGATGGTTGCTTCTTGGGTAGAATCGGTATGGAAAGCTCTATACGATTTATTAGGTGGTGAGAAAACAACACAATTCGGAACAGATACAGCACAATCATTTAATCAATTTGTAACTGACACAGGTCAATCTATAAAAGCAGTAGGTAAAGTTTTTGGTCTAGCTACTGGTGGTGTAGTTCCAAGTGGTTATCCTAATGATTCATATCCGGCATTACTTACTTCTGGTGAAACAGTTCTACCACCACAAACAAGCGGCAATTTATTCAATTTGATCGATTCAATGGCCAATGGTAATGCTCCAAACGGCAACAATGAAACGAACGCACTTCTCAGGCAAATGATTGCGCTCATGTCGAGTCAACAGACTACGGTCAATGTTCAACTTGACAGAAACACACTGGCAAAGGCAATAATTGGCCTAAATACAGACAATAGGAGACTTGCATAATGTATGTAGGGAGCAAGTGTGAAACTAGATTTATGTACCTCAATAATCTTGAGTACGCGACTATAGTGGATTCAAATGATGGAATCAGTGGTTTCCCTGTAGACAATTTTTTAAATAACAATAGATCAAGCTTTTACATACCAAAAGAGGTTTTCAATGTTACAAATGATAATAAGACTTTTAAATTTAAGGTTGGCGCTGGTGCTGATGTAACTGTGACGCTAACAATTGGCGAGTACCTTCCTGCGGCACTTGCGACACATATTCAAACTATCTTTGCCAACAACTTTTCAGTGGAATATGTAACAGCATCTAAGAGGTTTCGCATAAAAAACACCTCTAAATTTACAGCATATTTGAGTGAAAACGCAGCAAGTTGGGACTTGATCGGGTTTACAAGCGGTGTTGATCTTTCTGGCCTATCAAATACATGGTACTTAGCTGATGAGGTGAGAAGGCATAGTGATATAAGTTTTAAATTTGATATGGGCGCTAGTACTAAATGTGGTTTCTTTGCTCTTTTAGGTGAGAAAAATAAAACCTTTTGCCTGTCTGATTCAGCGCAAATTAAAATAAGACTTTCAAATATTGACGATTATGCAAGTGCACCAATTAACATCACGGTTTCACCTAGCGAGTGGGGATGTTGTTCATTTCTTGATACTTTGACTGATGCTGAAAACGATACATTCAGATATTTTTGGTTATCGATTTATGATAGGAAAAACGTAACAGAAAGTTATTTTGTTTTTACCCATTTATTCATGGGCGCATATACCTCTTTTTCAAATAGAACTATCAACAATGGATTTGGGATAGTTTACCTTGATAAGAGCATACGTAACGAATCGGTGAGCGGCTCATTGTTTTTCAACAAATATGGCAGAGTGACAACGCTTAGTAGCTTAGAATTGGCATACCTTACCAGAACGCAAGCAAACGAGATAAGGCAACTTGCTTTTGACCTTGGAACATCTACCCACCTTTATCTAAGTTTGGACGCTGGTAACCTATATAGTGACCCCACAAACCTATGCTTCTACGGTGTGCTTGATTCAGATATGCAAATTAGTTCTGAACCACCCATTTACTTCAACGCTTCATTTGCTTTTAGAGAGGATTAATATGTCCATAAAGGCGTACCCTAAACATAATTTTTCAGTGGAAATAAATAATGATGAGCCAACATGTATGCTCAGATTTACACCAACGGTAACTGGATACCTTGATTCAGTAAGGGTAAAGGTAATCAACAAGAACTGGGATGGATCAGGAAAATGCAAATTACGGCTTAGAAGCGCTGAGAATGGTGCTGTAATAGCTGAGAGCGCCTACCTTGATTATAAGGATGTCAAGACAGTATCAGATAAATATTACTATGGTCTCATTAAGTTTACCTTCGTTGGATCTCCTATACAGTCAGGTCAAAATTATATTTTGTGCATGACGCAAGAAAACGCCAATCAAATGGGAGCAAGTAGCTTTTTTAGTTATGTTGTAGATCACAATTTCCCAGTAAATGTAAATATTGTTGGTGATGTTGACCCGATCACGAACATGAGACTATCAGCAGAGTTATTTTTTAAAGGTGCTTATAATGACTTTATCTAACCTCAGTAATGCTGCAAATTACAAGTGCCTATTAGCGCGCATATGGCCTAAAGAGATGGTTACCGTTTCTATAGTGCATAGTGGAAACATTAAAAAAGTAGACTATGCTAAATATGTTTCATCAATTTTAAATGGTAGCAAAAAGACTTCATTAGCCAGTGTCACAACTGAAGGCGATTGGTACTATGATAGAAGTGCCGAGATACTTTATTACTACACTGTTTCAGCTTCTAAAAACATATTTGTAACATTTGGTATTTTTGTAACTACAGGACAAACGTCTATTTTCAATGTTGATCCTTTAGATGCTAATACTGATTTAGTTGTGTATGAGGGAAGGCTTATAGAGACTTCTTTCGCGCAGAATATTGACGACATATCAAACGGTGTTTTGGGTATATCTGCCACCTCAATTGAGATATTGAATCAAGATGCGTATTTTAACAGTTTAATAAATAATAACATATCATTTAAATCTTCAAGTATCGATATAATTTTATATTTCAATGACCTTAGTAATAGTTCGAAGATATTTGTTGGAATAGTTGAAAGTGCAAAGTTTTTTGATAGTCTAGTTTTAGAAGTTAAAGATTCACTTAAAAAGTTACAATCACCTCCTTATTATTCAGAGTATGCTGGTGACTATTTACTGACTAGCACTTCTCAATTTGGTGATTCAACTCCTATAAATGTTCCAGATGAAAACTATGGTAAAATAATCCCTTTACTGCTTGGTGAAGATTCAAGTTATAAAATGGACTTTGGTAAAACACCAGTACAGTTTCAAAACTTTCTTATAGGCGGTGGTAATTATGAATTTAGATATACTAGAGAATTAAATACTAGAAATATTTCTGAAGACGATTCATTAAAAACAACTTATATAGGTGATTCCGTAGCTGTATTAAATCTAGCTGGAAAAATAACAAAGTTAAATTTTGATGGATCGCCAAGGTATGAAGAATTGTGTCCTGAGTACTGTTATTCAATTTGCAGAACAATAAATGGCATAAAATCGACATATACGCCTTTAACAATCACATCTTCATCAATGGTAGAAGATTTAGATTCTGTAAATTATATTGGATCACCTTATTTTCTATATTTTAGCAGAATAAAAATAAAGTTGTCTGGATCAGGTCGTTTGGCCAGTGAGTTTTTTGAGGGTCAATTATGTTCGATGATAACGACAAACGGCTTTGATGGGTGGGCATTCGGTACTCAGTTCCCTAGTGTAAGTACTATCGCCACATCATATGGTCAATCTTTAGGACTTTTGAAGATAGAAACAATTGATACGGTAGAAAATTCATTCACTGTTATTAAATACTTTTGCCAAGCGATATCAAAAGAGGTTGCAAACGAAACTAAAATATTTTTTTCACCTATATCATGCGGCTATGTTTTTAATAGTGATGATTTTTTACATTTTAATCCTATTGCGATAAAGAGTAATGAAACAACCTCAACAGGAAATTCATTTAAAAAACTGTTGTTAAGATTAAATTCATGGAATGATGGAAGAGATTCTTCTGGTTTAGAATATAACCCATATACGGTAGCTGATTGCGGCAATACCTATAAAAAGTATATAGGTAACATAAATGATGTAATATCACTCGCTGCAGGTTATACAGAAGGTTACTCACCAGATGTTCCATTGAATGTTGAGCCAGCTCAAGGCAATGTTTATAACAATCAGGGTTTAAGTACTGATGAAGAGTTTATAATTAAGTTTAAACAGCAAAATACTGGCCTTTCACTAGGGAACATATTACACAAGACAATCATAAGCGCAGGGCTTCAAAGTGATTCAGGAAGCACATTAGCTACCATCACAAGTGGAAGCTATTATGATTTAGATCAAAAGCTAGGAACAACATACTTTGCTTTAAAATCAACAGATGCCGATAGTTACTTGGGTTTACTTGAAAAGATGCTATCTAGTGTGTTTGGTTTTTTGTACCTTAATGATGAAGGTAAAATTGGTGTACGTTTGTTTGAAAAAACACCATATAATTCTACCCTTCATTACCTTTCAGAAAATGACATAATTAAAAATTCTGTGGTAAGTGAATTTACTGATAATAACATATCAACAATCTTAAACATTCAAACAGATGTGAGCTATAGAAAGCCTAAATATACATACTCAGAAGTTGATAAAATTACACTAAACGGATCTATAAATTTAGAATTAGATAATTTTATCACTAGTGAAACTATAGTAAAAAATAAAGTTATTCCGCGTAAGTATGCGTATTATAGCAATTCAGTAATTAGATTTAAATTCACACTTATTAATACTGGATATGATATTTTGTTAGGTGATAGAATATCAATAAACTTTAACATGAGTAAGAAGTGGATAGGTGATGATAAGACTTACGAATTATTTGTAACTGGCATTGATAAATCACTTAACGGTGTAGAGATAACAGCAATTGAAAACATTTTTCCAACTTTATGAGGTAAAAAATGGCGATAGGTAGAATAAGAGAATTTACTTTTGATGATGGTGTTGAAGTTTCTGGGGATGATGTTTCAATTGGTGACATTCAAAATCCTCTTGTAGTTGGTAATGAGGGTATTTATTTTGATAATACTTCAGGCATTCCTACTTTATCACCTTGGATGGCCGGTGTTGCTGCTTATGACCCACATGATGGAACTGTAGTAGTTTCTACATCCTATGAAGGTTCATGGGTTAGTGTAGGGCAGGAGATATCTACTCCAGTTGTTAATAAAACTGGATCTAGTTTAGTAAATGGTGCGGTTGTTTATATCGATGGAAACCAAGGAAACAGACCAACAGTAGCGAAAGCAAGCGCATCTGACGACATTCATGCGCAGTCAACTTTAGGTATCGTTACCATTGCTGACGGTATTGATGACAATGCTACGGGGTTAATAACCAGTTTCGGACTTGTTAGAGATTTAGATACTTCGCTTTATAACGAAGGTGATCAAGTTTGGCTCGATACTACAGCAGGTGAATGGACTACCACAAAGCCTTCTAATACTTATAATCATATTTTGCTTGGTTTTATAAATATTGCTCATGCAACGCAAGGCGAAATATTTGTCTGTATTCGAGATTTGACTAACATAGTTGCTAAATATGGAAGCCTTATTGTTGATCCACACGGATGGACTACTAGCGACAACACTTATACGACTATTTCTGTAAATGATTTAACTAGGGTAGTAACCCTCACACCTGTGGGTGCAGATGTTCCTTACTTCTGTAAAGGCGAGCTACTTAGATTTACTGGCACCAAGACTCTTACTGTTAACTCTACAGCAGGAAAGCATTTTATTTGCTTTAACTGCACTACGCAAGTATTAGAAGACTTAGGATCAAGCTTTCCAATTGCTCAATTATTAAGCACACACCTTTATGTCGTTAATGTTTATGTAGACGAAACAGGAGCAGCTATTATAAACGGCAAGGAAAGGCATTCGGTTGCCTTTCTTAAAAAAGATTGGCTATATAAGCACACACATCTTTCAACTCAATATACTAGCGGTATGGCTCCCACAGTAACGTCTATTGATGGTAACGGATCGAGTAACGATCATGCGAGATTTTCTGTCACTGTTGGTTCGATGGATGATGAGGACATAACCCATACCATTACCGCTAAATTAAGTGCTGATCCTATTTATAAGCTCTACAAGTCTGCTGGAGGTTATTGGGGACGGTATTTGAGTACTGATAGCGCAAGCGGTGTTGTTACAACCGGATCTGGCAGGGCAGCATATAACCCACCTGCTGGAGGTTTAATAGAGGTTACTAATAACAACTATGTTCTTTCTCATTTGTTTGCTCTTAATGACGAAACTTTTAAAGTGATTTTAGGTCAAGCTGAATATGCAACATCAAATGCAGCTAAATTGGCCGCATCTACAGAGTTATCAGCTTTAGTTCTACAAGGTTTAGCTCCTGAAGAATATGTGGCCGTTGCTACTTTCATTTATCAAACTAGTAACTCATATGCTAACTCATCAAAGAGTAGAATCATAAGCGTTGACACAGGGGTTTCATTTATTGATTGGCGTACTACTAAAATAAACCCCGTGGCTGGTACTAGTGCATCAAATCATAATAACCTATCAGGCATTCAAGGTGGTACAGGTGGTGAATACTATCATCTTACATCTAGTAAATATTCTGAGGTTACTGCTGGAACTGTTACCACGAATGCTGGTTCTGCTACTTTAACCAACAAAGACATAGACGGTGGAACAGCTAGTAATACCTCGAGACTAACCGTTCCTAAGAACACTACAACAAACTTAGCAGGACTTACCCGTAAAGAAGCTACAATAGTTTACGATACCGATCTTAAGAAGTTTTACGGTGACGATGGCTCTACTCTTAAAGTTATAGGTAGTGGAACTGGTACTGGAAGAAAGAACTACATAGTTAACCCAAGTGCTGCTGACAGTGCCACTACGAACTGGAACAACACTGGAAGCAAGTTTACAGCTACTAGAGATACTTCTACTTCTATTCCAAGGGAAACAACTACAGGCACAGCTTTCAAGTTAGTTTCTAGCGGAGATAGTGCAGATGCTATCTATATCACTGAGGCAATACTACTTGACGATGCAGACTTAAATAAGAAGCTAGGCATAGAGCTTGCTATCAATGTAGCTGATTCTAGTAAGTATCAAATTAACGTGTATGCTTCTGCTACTAGCGGAGGAACTTACACGAGACAAACGCTTACCACAGATAGTTCTAGCATTACTTACCTACCTGCTCTTGTAGGAACGTTTAAATCAACTTTTGACTCAAATAGCGCACTGCCATATATCAAGTTTGAAATTCGTGTAGCTGCTGCTGCTAACCTTGCTGCTTATACAGCTTACTTCAGTGACATTATGGTTACTCCTGATGGCAGCGTGATTCAGGGAGCTGTGGTTGAGGAGTGGAAGAGCTGTACAATGACTACTACTGGAGTTACGTCTACCGTAAATAGTAAGTATAGAAGGGTAGGATCTGCTGCTGAATTTTCTGTTAAGATAAAAGCTACAGGAAATGCTACAGGACTTGTGATACTAAATATGCCTACAGGTATGACTATAGATAATAGTGCTGTACCTGCTGCTGACTCCAATTTTGGATCTGGTAGTGTGTTCGATAGTAGCGCAATATTATTCTATAGTATCACATCTTGCCAAAACGCTTCTTCCAATAGCGTGATATTTAGATGTCAAGGAGAGCTCCAGGTTAGCAATGTTGATCCAGGGCCAGATGGATTTGATACTAATGATGAATTATTTACTACATTCACAGTACCCATCGCCGAATGGGTAGGATCTGGGACCGTAAACCTGTCCCAAAATGATGTGGAGTATGCGAGTAACTCAGAAAACTTAACTACAGCAGGTGCGACGGCTTCAGCAACAAATACAATTTACGGTACTGCGGGAACTCCTATACTTGCCTATGCAGCTCTTGCATCAGCAAACAGCGGAACATCTTTTCCCGTAAACTTCAAGACAGCTATACAACCTACTGACGTTATTACTGTTGAATTTAAAAATTCTAATGGATGGTATAATGCTAGTCAATGGGCTCCATTTGCAGATCTAGGCTCTGCTAGGTATGGTGTTCGTCTTTCAGTAACAGGCAGTAATCAAGTTACCGTTGCATTCGGCAATGCTGGTTTAGCTGCCTATGGAGCTGCGACTTATGGGGCTCTAGGTCAGTCGTGGTCAGCTATCACATCCTTCTACTGGAGAGTCCGCAAAACTTCTGCCGGAGCTGCTGTGGGGTTTGGTCTAGCTACTACGGATAGCGCAGGCCTAGTAGGAACTGGAACACAGAGTTTTGCCGGTGTTAAGACTTTTACTGATACTACAAACGCTTCTAATAAAGATACAGGTTGTGCTGTTTTTGAAGGGGGTATAGGCGTAGAGAAGGATGTCGTAATCGGAGGATCATTTTTCACGTCACAGTCATTAGATTTAAACAGCGGATACGCTAATGGTGATTATGATATATCAGTAACTAACCTAGCAGTCGGTACATTTTCTATAAATAATACTGGCAAAAAAAATATTCTTTCTCATGATGCAAATACTAATATACTTAAAATGCCGACAATATATAACAATAGCAGCGGTGTATCCGCAAACGTATATGTTTCAAGCTCTGGTGAAATGGTTAGAGCAACTTCTTCTGCGAGATATAAAAGAGACATCGCTGACTATACAAAAGGGCTTGAAGATGTAAATAAGATGAGACCTGTTAGTTATAGAACATCTAGGTCTGATGAGTTCTACGCTGGATTTATAGCCGAAGAGATTCATGCACTTGGATTAACTGAGTTTGTGGATTACAACGAAGAGGGACGACCTGATGCTCTTCATTACGCAAATATAACAGCTATATTAGTTAAGTCGATACAAGAACTTTCATCTAAACTTGATGCAGCTTTGACTCGTATTCATGATTTAGAGAATAAGTAAAACAAAAATGCCCTCGAGCAGAAAGGACGATACTATGTTTATGGAAGAAAAAGAAAAGGGGTTAAAAAGTGAGTAGATTAGATTTTATTAAAACTACTTCTTACGACTATTCAGCAAAGCAAGGAATAACATTTTTATTTGATATTAGATTAAAAGATTCTAGCGGTGCTTTGATTGATGTAACAAATTACAGCGCTGATATTATCGTATATAATGATATTGATAAAAGCATTATAGCAACAATTTCAGGTAGTATTGATGTTGATGGCACTACTGGATTAATACATTTTGAACATTCAGCAGTTGAAACAGCTTTATTACCACTTGGCAGGTTCAATTATTATTTGAATACTACAGATGGTAATGCTGTAGTTAAAAGAGCTTCTGAAGGTTATTTTGAGGTAAATTATTGATGGATATTTTTCTTAATAACGTTCCTATTGTCGATATAGTTCTAGCTGATACTTTGCAGTTAGAGCATATTTTTAAACCTATTTTGATGGCTGATGTAGAGATATGAGTTATTCAGAAATTTGCCCTTCGTGTGGGCTTGATGTTTGCAATGGAATAGGTGGGGAGGGAACACCAAGACTAAATAAATTACTTCAACACCTCCCTAGTTCGCACCTATTTTATAACGCTTCAGTTATTCATGATATTTGTTACCACAAGTTTAAGGGCAAATCAGGTAAGAGGCTCGCTGATCTTAATTTTCTAGCTAATATGCTTTTAGCTTGCAAATCACTCCCTTGGTACAAAGAATATTGGTTTAGGGTACAAGCTTATAGAAACTATTTTGCTGTAAAATATTTTGGGGATAAATTTTATTATGGTGTTGATAAGTGCAAGGGTAGAAAATAATCTCAATTTTATTCTATTACGTTTAGAATAGCAAATTCACCAAAATATTTCTTTGCAGCTTCGTTATAAGCAAGAGCAGCTTCTTCTTCTGTTTTAAACACACCTAAATTAACTCTTTTGGAATCAACTTGAATATGTGACCTATATGGATTTTTTTTATTATTGGTGCGTGCAATTCCTTTGTATTTATGAACGCTATCTTTTCTTTTTTTTCTATTCATTGATTGTTGTTTATGCGTACACCATCTACAGTTTTCTTTTGAATAATTATCGTTAACATCAATCCTATCTAATGAATGTTTATCAGATGGTTTATCACCCATATCACTATAAAAATTATCAAATGAATTCCATTCTTCACAATATGTTATTTTTTTGTAATATGGATCGTTACCACAACGCCAACGCATTGCTCTCCATGCTTTATATGAACCAGAAAATTTCTTATTTCTTGTATGACCGTGAGTTATACTAGGCAAGTTTGCTGCTCCTTCTTTATAAGTGGTTTTATGCCACTTATCTTTGCGCAAAGAAAAAGCAGCTTTGATGGTTTAACAATTAATCTCTAAACCAGCAAGGCGAATATTCTGACAATAATGATCTAGCCTTAGATTTAGTAGATAAAAGAGGTGCTTCAGGTATTTCATAATCTGTTAATGCGGCGATACCATATTGTGTTAATCTACATGAGGCGCTAGGGTGTGATGTTTGAGTCTTACTAACTACCACTTTTGATGGATTCTCATAAGACGGAATAGGCTCACCACCAAGGGAAGCTAAAACTTTCCCTAAAGATAAACCACCTGCCATACTTCTTTTACAAATAATATTTCTATCTTCATCACTAAATTTAGAACATGATCTATCAATCACTCTTGAATATTCTGGCGCAAAATTACAATTACAACGATCACTATTAATTCCAGAAAATAATTTTCTTGCGCAAGAAGCTACTGCGCCATAATCGCTACTACCTTCACTACTAGCCCAACTTGACGGATATAAAGGGTATAAACTTAAACCATGAAATATCTCATGGCACACAACTAAAACGAATCCTTCTGGCGTCATTTCATTGGCTCTTGCAAGGCCTCCCATCATTGTAACTGTGACTAAATTACTTTCGCGCTGACAATATGCATTAACTGTATCATTTTCCCACATACGATCAAATTTAAGGTTTAAACCATTTTTTCTTAAAATGGGTGTGTAAACTTCATCTGCCATATCAATTATCGAATTAAAAGTATCCTCATCTATACCGCCAACTTGATAATCATAATTGTGGTAATTGTTCTCTAACTCTTTTGGCAAAAAGGTTGCATTTAGTGTTGTTGATTCTTTGTTTACGGTCGCATTACAGCTAATCAATAATGTCACAAATAAGATAAAATACCTCATAAAATCACTCCCTTTTAAATGTTGATATAGTTATATTTTACCATGACTTGTCATTTTCATGTTAAAATTAAAATGTTCACTTTTTTAATGGGAGTAGATGCGATGTCTGATCAAGCGATTATAGGGCTTATTGTGGCTTTGGGTGGCGGTATAGCTGCTATTGTTTATTATTTGATTGGAAGCATAAAAGCCACGCTTGATAAAGCTATAGACGAGATTATGGACAAGCTAGAGGAGTTTGTTAACGCTTTAGCTCAGATAAGAGAGAAGGTAGCAGAAAGAACCGTGGCGATGACTTATATAGAGCGAGAAATTGAATCTATTAAGAAGAATTGCAGACAATGCAATAAGCCTTCTAAATAAGATCGGTCAAAAATTGAGCCGATCTATGTCAAATATGTCTTCAAAATTTAATAGTCTAATAATTACATCTTTCTAAGCCTACTAAGTTCTTCACCTAATCTATTTATCTTCTTCATCATTCCAGTCATTATATTAGAAATCCTCTTAAATTCACCTTCTTTGTAAGTCATATCAGAGAAGCTATTAGATCCCTTTGGTACTCTCTTATACTCAATCTCAGTGCCAAACAGAGTGTTTACAGCTACAGGAACGATAACGGTATTCTTGTTACCATGTTCTTTCTTAGGTGATGGTAGCATCATGATCTTTTGAGTTAATTCAAAATTGTTGCGTCTTAATGCCTCATTCTCTGCTCTTAAAGCTGGCAATTGCTCTCTAATAGTTGTTTCCATTTTGTTGAAAGCCTCTAAGAAACCTAGTTTCCACTGAAGTGCTTTCTTTCCAGTGAATCCGAACGCTAAAATAGTGAATCCATCACGTGTCATATAGACTACAGGACGATCAATATCTTGACTGTCTTTTTCTAACACCTCCTCAAAATTGAGGAGTCTAAAATTATCAGGTACTTGTAGTGATTCTATATCCCTAAGTACGTTATCATGTCTCTTACCAAACTTATCAGCTACCTCCTTACTTGATACCATGATCTTGTCTTCAACTTTTAAAACGTTAATTGTACTTAATTGATTCATTTTACTTCCTTTCGATTATTAAATTAAGTCCACTCGCTCCATCTTCTCACACCTAAACTTAGTAGCTCCCCACTCAGGTATATAAATCTCTTCAAGATCGCAATAGAGGTTAGCTTTACCGTTATAGACAGGCCAATGGATAAGATTAACGCAGTTATTACATGAACGCTTATCATTGTTGGTAGAGATGAACTTAACGGGTTTATTTGTTTTCTTTACAAGCCTACTCATCTTTTAACCACTTCTTTACAGCACATTTGTTTATATTCTTCTGTATCTCTCATTTTCGCACCTCATCCACAGCCATCGCCAGAGCCATCGCCATAGCCAGAGCCATCGCCATAGCCAGAGCCAGAGCCATAGCCAGAGCCAGAGCCATAGCCATCGCCACAGCCATCGCCACAGCCATCGCCACAGCCATCGCCACAGCCATCGCCATAGCCATAGCCAGAGCCAGAGCCACAGCCATCGCCACAGCCATCGCCACAGCCATCGCCATAGCCATAGCCAGAGCCAGAGCCATCATTAATCACGCTTTCCATACAGGTACACCTTTGATTGATTTTTTAGCTTTATCAGTAACAGGTAATAATTCAATAACCTCTGTTAATATTACGCTAGTTACTTCGCATGGAAATTTGCAGGATTCAGGTTTAGATGTTCCTTCCATTGCAAGTTGAGACAATGAAGCTGCTCCTGCCCACGACCACAATCTTCTAGCATTTAAAAGTTCTACCTCTTTTCCGTTTCTTGATTTTAGTTCTCCAGCGAACACTCCAGCTGATTATGTTCTAGCTATAACATAATCATAATTGGCTTTTTCACTTTCATTTTCTTCAAGTTGTTTAATAGCTGTTTCTAATCGTTCTTTTAGTTCCTGTAATTCACTTTTCATAAAATTCCTTTCTATAATTATTTTCGTACCTTAAACGCTGCTTGAGTAGCCAGTGACACAACATTCCACTCGTCTGTAACATGAATAAGACTATGAGATGTTGGACTTGTAGTGCTGCAACAATCACAAATAATATAAAATTGATTGTCATTCGTAGCTATTGATAAACATTCACTAGTATATTCCTCTTTATTAAAACAGTACGGACAATCTTCGATATGCAGTTCAATTTTTAACATTCAATTCCTTTCATTGATTCTTCTAAGTCACTCCATTTGTAACTTGTACAGTATTGTTCATTTTTAAACCTAAAACCAAGGTGATCTTTATACTCCATTTTATAAAATTCAGTGATGTAATTTAAAGGAGTATAATACTCATTCTTGCAATCAAGGTCTGTCCATTTTAGGTATTTCTTACCAGCTAACTTGTATATGTTAAGCATCTTCTAATCTTTTTTGACAATCATCGCATATATAACCAAACTCATGATCCATTTTGTTTTTCTCACATAAAACGCAAAAGCAAACATCATAAGTAAAGGCATCATAATTATTGTAAATTAAATTAAGTAGTTCTTCTTTTGAAAGTTCTGTTATTAACTTACTCATCATCCACCTCAACATCATCTTGCCTAACTGTTTTGTAAATTACTTCTACCTCTGCTGAAGCATGAAATTTACCAGCACAATGATCACATTCTATTACTTCATAATCTTTGTTTAGTAGATTATACTCAATTGCATCTATTATTTCCTTGTAGCAAAAAGGACAAATAAGCTCACCTTCTTGCTGTATGTATTTAAAATTCTCATACATATTATTGTAATAATCATCAAGGTTCATCATCCACCTCAACATCTACTCCATGAGTATCTATGAGCCATTTAACAAAAAAGTCATTGTCATTTTTAGCTGTGGATTCTGATTCATAGAGTACTTTTGTTATCCATCGGTATTTGATGTCTTTGCACAAAACAGGAGCCATCCTCACGAACTTCTTCTGCTTGGGTTCGTTGTGGATATAATACTGATCGGATGTCGTAAAATTTCTTTCAGAACATCCCCAACTATTCCCACCAATATGACTCCACATTAATCTACCATCTGCAAATTTATATTTATAATGACTATCTTCAACAGTCTTACCATCCAACAAAGCTTGCCAAACCTCAGCTTGGCTTTTAAATTCACTCATACTATTTTTTCCATCCTTCAGTTAGAGGCTTCCTTCCTTTTACTGTACGCATAAAATCAATTATTTTATTACTACAAGAGCGACAAATATGTTGTGTTTCAGGACAACCGTAATACCATATATCCATTTTAATTTTTATTATTCTTTCTGGAAAATACTCGCTTACACAAAGTTCATCTTCATTTTCAATTTGTTTTGTACAGATATCACACCAAGTATTTGTTTTTGTAGTAATCATCACTTCCTCCATTAAAAACCTATTGAAACTTTGCCTAGAACGGCTCTTGATATCTCACCAAATTGAGCTTGAACACCTAAACCGAATCTATCAGTTATGAAGTATGTGGCGCCAATGCCTCCCACGATACCGTTATAGGTTTCAGCGTTTAGATAACCATCTTTATCATAATAATCGGTGCCTATCATTCCATCTTCGCCATATCCTAAAAGGCCCTCAAGGATGAAATCACGTTTTACTATTACGTCACGGGTAACAGTTTTAACTATAGGCGCTGGTGGTTCAACGGCTGGCTTATCATCAAGTTCATTTTCAAGGCGCTTATTTTCTCGCTCTAAAAACTGAATCTTTGCATAGAGTGTGCTTATTTGAGATTTAAGGCCTTTGATGTTTTCTAGTTCTGCTTCGCACTTTTTACATGGGGCACACGGAAAACTCATTTTCTTATGCAGTTCCTCAATTAATTTTTTCTCACGTTCTTTGCAATCTATACAAGGGTCTTTAGGTTCGTAACAAAGGGCTTCTAGTCTCTCAACTTTATATTCATTTGCAGGGTAGGTTTTAATAATCCCGTTGACGTTTAGAGTAATTGTGCCAGTTGGTTCGAGTTCACCTGCTTTTAATGTTTTCGCTGCGAGTAATATTAATATAACTAATATTCCAAGTTGAACAACAAAATGCCATACTAGAGCGGTGTATATTTTATTTAGCATTTCTTTCATATTTTTCCCTTTCTTTGCTAATATTAAAATTAGCATCTTGGTATCGGCATTGGGTTTGGCACTGGATATCTATTTTTAGGAAAGCACTCTAATTCAAATTGATTTTGAAAATAGCACTCACCTATATTTCGCACTCGATACTTATGCAGTTCTGACGACATAACGAGAACAGTTTGCCAACGCCCATCAAGACATACGCAAGCCATTTGGCTGTTAGGTGGGCAAACTCCCTGTGCAGAGCAATTCGGATAAGGTGGGGTTAGTATAATAAGTACATCTGTATTTTGTGGCTGTGATGGTTGAAATGTTGGTTGTGGCACTGGTTCATAAGTTGGCCGTGGAAGTGGTTGTGTCGGTGTGTAGTCTTTACCGTCACGCCCATCACGCCCATCTTTGCCGTGAATGCCTTCAATTTTTTTTACCTGTTCAGTTCCACATCCTCCAATTAATAGTAGCATTAAACTAATTTTTAATAACATATTTATATACCTCAAGCAGTTTGTGATAGCGCCAACGGTTAACTATTAACCCGTTATGCTTATGCTTCACGTTCATGTAAATTCTAGCGTACCCCACTCTTGCGAGTAAATTTCTTTTACTTAATCTAGTAAGCAGTTCGTTTATCATGCGTTCGGCTTCTAAGTCTGATATGGGATGGCAGTAACAGAGATTCATGGCTTTTTCATAAAAAGAATCACTTATCTCTATTCCTGTGTTTTTCCATTTAAGTATAGTTTTATCCGAACAACCAAAGTATTTAGCAGCTTTTTGAGTGTTCATAGTTTTAAGGCGTTCTTTAACGCGATCGCTTATTAATTTCCTCATTATAAACCCTTCTGAGCAAATCATAATAAACGTCACGCATTTCGTGTTTACCTGTTGACCATGAACTAACTGAATTAGCAGAAACGCAAAGCTTTCGTGAGGCCATGATAGATGACCCTACGAGTTTGATATATCTTTTTAGTAGTGAAATCTTTTTATTTGAATACATACTCAACCTTTGTTTCGTAACTCATCGGTAGGCCTTTGATGATGGCGCTTTCATCTTTCAACGGGTGTTGTGATAAGTGCGCTTTTAGCTGCTTCAGTGAATCAAATTGCTGTTTCACATCTACAATAAAGTACTTTGCTTGTTGTCTTGTTTGCTTTTCGCAGCAATCGGCTTCGGTTTCAAATGGGTCGTGTGTCATTATTATTCTCCTAAAAAATAAGGTGGATTTAATATACAAATTTATATACAAGTTTTTTGATAAAATACAATAAAAAAATATACATTGAGGAAAGATATTGAAAAGTATATAAAAAAAATCCCTAGTTGGACGCTAGGGAAATTACAATCGATGCAAATGAGGCTTTGCTCTACCTATATAACGCTAATAAGCGCAGATATCAAGCCTCTTTGTACACATAATAAGGAGGTTTTTTTGTGTTCGATGAAGGTTCTATTGTTCTCAAGAGAATATCACTAAGTAAATTTGGCGGCGATAGAAAACTAGCTTTCAAAAGGAGGCTAATTTTTGATAAATTGTACATAATGGCTGACTACAAAAGCGATAGTTCTGAATATGGTTGTGTTAGGACAACAATAGCTCATTTAACAAAAAAGATGCCTATTTTTTCAGCAGAAGAAGTAAAAAATGCCATTGTGGCATTATGTGAGCTTGGTTTTATCCACAGGGAAAGAGCTTCAAAGTTCAATAATGCTGGTTACTTGATAAAAATTAATCACTATGAGAATCTAACAAAATTTTATCCACAGGCAAATACCGAACGGAGACCGAACGGAGACCTAACGGAGACCGAACGGAGACCTAACGTAACGCAAAGAAAATATTCAGAAAAAGATTGTTCAAAAATAACGGAGACCGAACGGAGACCGAACGGAGACCTAACGGAGACCGAATCAATTCCTAACGTAATAACAAATAACGTAATAACAAATAAAAATATCTCTAACGAGGACACTCCTAAAGTCGTGTCGGATACTAAGCCAAAAAAGACTAGGAAGGAAAGTAAGCCAAAAAAGACTAGGAAGGAAAGTAAGCCAAAAATACCATCAAAAACAAGTGCGGCATATTTGGCGTACAAGGACGCAATCAAAGAACGGCATGGAATCGAACTATCCCCTCAAGGAGGTGCAGATGTTCGCTCGATACTTTCAAAGCTCATTGACGAATATGGTGAGGAGAAGGCGGTAACTATCGTCAAGGCATACGTAAACATCAAAGACAACTTTCTTGAGCAAAATTTACATCACATAAAATTTATCGGGTCAAAAATAAACGTAGTGCTAAAGGAAGCTGAGAATGTTAAGGCCGCGGAAGATGTTCCAATGAAGTGGTGCCAATATCGTGAGCAAATGGTTCCTAAGAAGAAAATTTTGATAAACGGAGAAACGAGATGGATTTAAAAAATGTAAGAGACAATGAATTTATCGTACTTAATTCGTGTTGCTTTAGACATAATTGTGACAACAATTTATGGGGTATAAAAAAACTAATCGATAATGGAATAGATTCGCCTGATATATTCTTCGATGATGATTGTAAAGCGATCTTCAAAGGAATGTTGAATCTCAATATGCGAGATGAAGAAATAAACATTGTAACTCTAGGTGTTGAAGTTAATAAAATACGCCAACACGCATTACGTTTAACTGCGGATTTATTCGATAGAGAATTTACACGCAATATAGATCACTACATCGACAACATGATAGCTACTCAGATGTTTTTAAAACTTCACAGTGAAATAAAAATCATCGAAGGAAAGATGGTTTCAACTAACGACATGAATGATGACGAAATATTTGAACGTATTTCAAAGTTGAAAGACTTTAGGCAACAAAAGAAGGAAAGAGAAAAGTGCAGGACTGATAACGGTGGTGCTGCAAAATGGATACAAAATATCATCGACAAAGAAGGTGAAAGAGTTGAGATATATAAAACAGGTATCGACTTGATAGATGAAGCTATTGGCGGTGGTGTGCTTCTAACCAAACTTATCACGATTGGAGCAAGACCTGCTTGTGGTAAAACAGCACTAGCCACAAATTTAATGCTTTCATTTGCAAGACAAGGCGCAAGGTGCCTTTACGTTTCAATGGAACTAACTGAAGATGAAATACTCAATAGGGTGATATCAACAGCAACAATGACAAATATTCAAAAATTTTCGACTCTCACATTTGACGAAAGAGAGATGGATAGAATAGTTTCCTTCACAGAAGAAATGAGTAAACTACCAATCACAGTAAACTCAAGAACAAAAGCCAAGTGGTCATCTATAGAATCGGCGGTTAGAATTGAAAAAGAGATAAATGATTTAAAATTCGTTTTTATTGATTATGTCCAACAATGTCATGTCCACGGAATACAAACAAAGAGAGAACAAATTGAATACATCACTAACGCTTGTAAGCAAATGGCTCTTGATATGGATATCACATTTGTGATTTGCGCTCAGTTAAATCGTAATAGCGAAACAGAAAAGAGAGACCCAACTATGGCAGATTTAAAAGAGGCAGGAGGAATAGAGCAGGACAGCGATATAATCCTTCTTCTTTGGGATTCAGTTAAAGAAGGTCAGGACAAAATAATAAACTTGAAATTTGGAAAAAACAGGTCTGGAAGTTGTAGCACTAAATCGATTATTGAAACTGATCTTTCGATTAACAAGTTTTTTGCCAATGAAGATGAAGCAACAAAATATCGATATCGGAGAAAATAACTATTTACACAATACAAAATTTTGTATAAATAAAAACAAACAATGAAAGGGGTAATTATGAAACTTGATGAGATACTTTGGAAGATGAATGAACTTGATGAAGAATTAATTTCGTTATCTCAAGAGGAAATTGAGGAACTAGCTGGTGAGTTCCACGGCAAAATTGATTCTATTTGTGCGGTAAAAGAAAACTACGAATCACGAATAGAACACCACAAAAAACTTGCCGCAGAGCATACCGCAAAAAAACGTTCACTCGAGAACGCACTTGCTGGCCTTGAAAATTTTGTAACGCACACAATGAAGCGCCACGGCATGACGAAAGCAGTGGGTAACACTCATGAGATCAAATTGGCGCACAACAAAAGAGTGATCGTTGAAATTGAAGATTCTGCTATCAATGACGACATATTTGCGCGGTACAGTGATGCTATCAATGTCAAATTTGCATGGAACAAGTCTTATATCAAAGAAAATATTGAGAAATTTGCAGATATCGCAAAAATTGAAACCAGCGACAACCTCAGATTTGGGGTTAGGAAGTGAGATTATTTTTTCCTTACCAGTGGCGTGAATAAGCGTAGCGCCATTTGGCGAAAATAGGATAAGGACAGATAAGACTATGCAGAAAAAAGAAAATCGATTTAAGAGGCATTTAAAACGTTTTAAACCGCAATGACAAAATAACATATTAGGAGTAAGAACTATGTCAAACGCGCTAGCAATGTACGCCAATTTTGATCAAACAAACAAAATAGCTCACGCACTTTCACAATCAGAACTTTTACCACCACACTTTAGAGGCAAACCATCTAATGTTCTCATCGCTCTAGAATTTGCCCACAGAAACGATATTGCCCCTTTTGCAGCTATGCAATCAATGTTTGTCATCTCTGGAAAAGTAGGCATGACCGCAGCAATGGCGATTAGTCTTGCGCGCAAGCACAACGTGTGGAAGTCTATTCGCTACGTTTCTGAAGGCGCTGGCAATGATATGCAAGTGACGGCTATTGCAAAAAACCATGATGATACTGAAGCCAGTTCCACTGTTACAATGAAAATGGCTAATGACGCTGGCTGGACAAAAAATGCAGTGTGGCGCTCTATTCCAGAGCAGATGTTAAAATACAGAGCAGCGGTTTTTCTAATCAGAGCACACTATCCTGAAGTGCTTTTTGGTATGTACACAAAAGAGGAATTAGAAGACATTTCAATCGTCAATGTAACACCAGAACCAGAGCCGAAAGTTATCACCGCACCAGCCAACAAAGAGGAAAAAGAAGACGCGAAATTTAAACTTAAAAAAGATTACCTCATCAAAGAAATGACGCGCTTTGAAGAAAGAAGCCAAGTGAATGAGTATAATCATGACTCTTTTTCAAAGATGTGTGATTTAGTTATTGAGGGTAAGACAATAAAAGACCTTGATGATGCTTATAAAATTTTGGTAGAACTGAAAAAGATTCCTGTGATGAATGAGAATGATATCGAAATTGGAAAAAATGAAAACTCGGAAATACCCTCTTAATTAGAGGGTATTTTTTTAGACGTTAATCGTAGCGCCACTCTTTGCAGCAAAAGCCTTCAGTTCTTCAACTGTCCTAATCACGGCACCGTTACTCAATGTAATAGATTTTCCAGAATGTAGAAGTGCAACAATTTCCTCTAGGCTTTGAGGTTGTGCCGTTTGTGTCGTGTATAATGCTTTTGCTTTTGCCGCGCATGATTCGCAAAGCTGCAAATCTTCACTCTTAACGTAGGCGTTAATGAAAGTTGATTCGGTTAACACCTGAATGGGTTTCTGTGTTTCACAGTCATAAACGACATAATCATAAGGCTCTAGGGTTCGTTCTTCACTACCAAGTTTTACCTTAGCGCTCACAATCATCATTTTAGGCTTTTGTGGCGGCTGATATGGGTCAAGTGGATTATAACCACCCATATAGGTTGCACTCGAAGCATTCACGACCTCACCCATTATGTTCTCGACCATAGGCAACCGCGCGTATGGTGTCCATTGAAGAGCAAATACCTCTTTTGGTACTCTTATAAATTTCTTTTCAAAAGCCATAAATTTTCCTCAACTAGATGTAGTTTGATTTTTTAGACTGTTCTAGCTATCATAAATTAAACGTGACAAATTTTTAATACATTTTTTTTAAAGGTAGTGTAAAATGACCTTAGAGCAAATAGCAGAATTTTATAAAAAACAGCTCTTAGCTGATACGGCACTAATCGCGAGAACACAAAATCATGATTATGTTGCACTCGCAAGCCAGAACCGCTCTATAAGTGCAAGGTGGGCACAAAAGATTGAAAAGCAGATAGTTGAAGGGCTTAATGTTCAAAAGGAATTTGATCCTTCAGCTACTAGCTTTATGCTTCAAAAAGACCGCAATGATAACAACTCGATTGTTATCAATGAGGACTTTCTAAAAAAAATATTAAATAAGTAATCCCATAGTGGGGTGTTTTTAGCTAAAAAAAAGGAGTTTTTTTATGTCAGAACAAACAGCAATGGAAAAGCAAATTGATGCACAAATGCTCGCTGATGGCGCGCTACTGTTCAGAACACAAGGCCATGACTTCGCGGCTCTTATGAGTCAGTCACGTTCTGTTTCTGCTCGCTTAGGGCAGCAAATGGAAAAACAAGCGGTTGAATTTGATTTTGCTGAGGGGTTGGCTACTCGCTCATTTGACCCAATTTCAACCTCTTTCATGCTTCAAAAAGGTCGTGTTGATAACAATGGTATTGTTGTTAATGAGCAATTTTTGATGGCGCTACTCGCTGCCACACCAGCAAAATAAGTTGCAAACCAATTTCTTGTAAGATAGAATTTTAAATATCATCTTACTCCGAAATTGGTTCTATCGGAAAATAAGCAGGTAAAATCTACTTGCTTATTTTTTTTTAAGTGGGTAAAAAAAACAATACTCAAGTAGTACCCTGTCATTTACTTGATTATCATATTACCCTAGTTTTTTACTGGGGTATTTTTTTAGCTAGTCGTTCATAAGCAAGCATTTGGACGTTATAAAATTGGTCTATAATTTCATGCTTTAGTTCTGCACTTAATGGAAGCTTACTCAAATAAACACGATACTCGGCAAGCGCTTTATTGATATCAAGTAAATCTGTGTTATCAACATTAGGCTCTTTGGTTTCTATCACTGGCTCTATTAGATCAGTTAAATCAGGTTTAATTGGTGCAATAAAGTCTTTTAACATTTTAACTCCTGTAATTTCTGGTGCTGTATTTAAATAGGTTGACGCTACCTTTACCGCAGTATCAACAATTGTAGAACTTTCTTTGGTGTTAGTTGAAAAAAAATCACAAACTTTCTGTGTTCCCATCAAAATTGTGTCAATTGACTTTTGATAATCATCCCTCAGTTTCTCGTTAAAATCTGCTAATTTTCCCATAATTATAAGCCTTTTCTCGATTTCATCGATATCCATTTGACTTTACCCATGTGTCACGTTATAAGTCCAAAATAAACTAAAAGAGGGTACTATTACAATGATTTTTATTAAACGAGTTCTAACTTTTATTTTCCAAAAAATATGCTTTCACCATTTCGCATATACGCGCTCGCAAGTTATACTAGGTAGGCCGCATTCAGTTTTTACTTGTATGTATTGCAGAAAAAGAATAGCGCGGCCATATAACTACGAAAGTGAACAGCAATGAATGATAACGAAAAACAAAGCATTATTAGCAATCTATCAAAACTAGATCAATGGGGACAACTCAACCAGCTTCAAGAAGAATGCGCAGAGGTTATAGTTGCTGTGAATAAACTAAGAAGAAAAAAACATGGTGCTTATGAAAGTCTCTGTGAGGAAATAGCTGACCTAAAAATTATGATTGATCAGATGCTACTCATGTTGGACAAAAGCTTAATTGATTCGTTTTATGTGCAAAAACTTAGTAGGATAAATGAAAGGGTGAAAAATGGAAAACTTTAGTATATTTGAATTCGGGTTAGGGATAGTAACGGGACTTCCCTATGGGGTAATATTGACTATGTTTGTTGTTTTCGTGGTGGGTAAATATGACAATAAAAGAGATGATAGAAAAGGCAGTTAAAAAAGCAGGGTCTAAAAAGGAACTAGCACGGTTTCTAGGCGTTAACCGTTATACCATATATAGATGGATCACTGGGGAAAATAAACCAAAGGAAGCACATTTAAACGCGCTGGAAATCATTTCACGGGAGAAAAAGAAAAATGGGTTACGATAGGAAAGATGATGGCGAGGCTTTTTTGGTGTTTTTAATTTTCTGTTCATCAATTCTTTTTATTGGTGGTGTATTCGGATGGACAGCAAAACTTTTTATTGATCAAGGAAGAAAAGATGCAATTGAAAAAAATTGTAATACAAGGTGATAAAGTTACTTTTTATGGTGATAAGTGGCTCGCTTTTAATGATGATAGTTTTATGAAAAGAGCTTTTTTCTCGCTAAAAAGTATATCTATGTTTCAATTTGACACTGGTAAAAATATGCTTTGGTTTCGCATGAAATATGATTCACAATTATATTATAAGGAAATTACGCCAACTGACTATGATATGTTTTTACACGCTATGAAAATTTTGGGAGAGTGATATGGTTTATGCTTTCTATTTTTCTGTGTTGTGGCTTGTGTTTTTTTGTAGGATGGCATATCACCCACAATCATTTACCTCTAACGGAAAGCCTTCTATATTAGTTATGACCATGGGCGCTGCAATTCTAGCTATACCACTCACAATTATTCACCTTTTCTTCAAGAGTTAATAATACTTACAAAATAAATTAAACTTTCTGCTTGATTTGTCGATATGTGTTATATATGACATGACAATGTTGTCATAATTGATTAACAAATTGACAGCCAAGAAAGGGTAAATATGATTAACAAATATGCGCTAGTAAGACTATTAAATAACATTACGGAATATCAATTTGATTGGTTTTTCAAAGAAATGAAATATTCACAACAATGTGAAATAGTAGATAAATTTGAAAAAAAATTCACAAATGAAAATGAACATAAAAGCCACATAATAGAATTTTTCAGTAATGAAACGGGGGTAATATGAGGGTAGTTAACTCGATTATGGAAATCTACAAAACAACAAAAGAAGTATCATTAGTTCTAGGATGTTCAGAACGCACCATATTTAGGTGGTTATCTGGTGAATCAACTCCAAGTGGGGATTACGTAGCAAAGATGTATGACCTATTAATTCAAAATGGTGACACACTACCGAAGGTGAGTAAACGTAAACGGTAGGCGCTTAACTATAGCACAGAGATGATATCCGTATAACGCCACAAGAAAAGCATCAACAAGCCCCTCATGCCTACATTTAACGTACTTACCAAAATTGGGGTTTATCCTATAAAATACTTCGAGTGATTGGCTCTTGGCGCCACGACTATGGTCAAGCTTATAAAATCTAGATTGCCATGTCTTAGTTGGCACTAAATTAACGTCACTAACAGTCATTAGCCCACCAAAGATCATTCCAAAATTTTGACCAAATGTGAAACTACTTACTGGATCAAATTTCTTATTTTTACTACCACCATTTACCTTCTCAAGCCAGACATTGCCTATGTCAAACTGGAATTCAAAACTCATGACCTTCTTAATATCAACATACCTTTCTTCAGTGTAAGGCATATTACACCATAGCACCTCATGCGTTTCAGTATCTATCTGGCAAATAGCACCTTTAGCACCACTATCAACTCCGATTATTTTCATATTCTAAATCCCTCAACAAAATTGCCGCATATTTCCTGTTCTTAAAATCAAAAACGTACTTTGTTACATCCGAATTATAAAGCTTGTAATCTCTCAAGTGGCCTAGCACCAAATGGCAATGATCACACAAGGTGATAAAGTTGCTTGGGTCAAGTTCTAAATCAGGATGCAGATGGAAAGGTTTTATATGATGAACCTGTAAATCTTTGTTAGTTTCGCAAGCCTCACACCGCCCATTTTCTTTCAGCCACGCAGCGCGAACGTTGGCCCACTTCCTTGACCTTCCCTCAATCGCCCATTTAATACGTTTAAGCATTGCAACATTCCTTATAAAGTGGCACCAAATCACTCACAATCTGGTTATGAGTTCCTACCTCAACAATCCCTACCAACGGTTTAAAAAATATTGTCAGTATTCTACCACATTCAACGCACCTATGCTTTTTATGGCTCATATCATCAATAATCAGAGCAAAAGAACAGCCGCAATAAGGGCAATTACTATTGAATTTGTACTCTTTGAATTTATACATGGTAAATTTTGGCCTTGTTTAAAATGTTATTATGCTATAATAAAAATTAATCATCTGTATAAACTTTTGTAAAGTTATAAAAAAGCTAGGAGCTTTTAAAATGATTACAGTCAGTAAACAAATCTCTGATCTAGTATTTGACCCGATCAATGCAAGAAAACACCCCACCAAAAACATTGAAGCAATTAAAGGTTCATTAGCTAAGTTTGGTCAGCAAAAACCAATAGTTATAAATGATAAAAATATCGTTATAGCTGGTAATGGAACTCTTGCCGCTGCAAAGGAACTAGGTTGGAAAAATATCAACTGTGTAGTCTCTGATTTAGATGATCTAAACCAAATGGCCTTTGCACTAGCTGATAACCGCACCTCAGAACTGGCAGAATGGGATTTAGATATTGTAAATCAACAATTGGCTCAACTTGAAATGAACAACTTTGATGTTGAAGTGCTGATGTTTGATGCGTTACCAGAATTTGATGAAACGAAAAATAATGATGTTGTTGGTTCAAAAGAATTAGACGAGGATGATTTTAATGAGTTTAACCACAAATGCCCACGTTGCGGATTTGAATTTGACAAATAAAATAGAACTTAAAACTGGTAAATGGAATCTATCCGATTTAAAAACGATTCCAAAAAACGGCCTAAAAGTGTTTTCTTGTTTTCATTGTGGCGGTGGTTCAACAATGGGATATAAACTTGCGGGTTATGAAGTTTTTGGTGGTGTTGAAATTGATAAAGAAATGATGTCAATTTATAGAGAAAACCATAAACCAAAATATTCATATCTAATGGGTGTTCAAGAATTTAAAAATATACCAAACGACCAATTGCCAGAAGAACTTTTTAACCTCGATATATTAGATGGTTCGCCGCCGTGTTCATCGTTTTCAATGGCTGGCGCGAGAGAAAAGAAATGGGGTAAAAATACACATTTTAGGGAAGGTCAATCCAAACAGGTTTTGGACGATTTGTTTTTTCATTACATTGATATAGCAAAAAAACTTCAGCCAAAAGTCGTCGTTGCAGAAAACGTCAAGGGTTTGATTCAGGGCAATGCAAAAGGATATGTGAAAGAGATATTTGCGGCGTTCAAAGATGCTGGTTATTCATGTCAATTATTCCTATTAAATGCCAGCGCAATGGGTGTTCCGCAAAAAAGAGAACGCACATTTTTCATTGCCAATAATTTGGGTAAAAAATTAAAGTTAAACTTTAATGAACCAACGATATCGGTTAAAAAAGCATGGGAACAAATGCCAAAACAAACCGCGAGGCCATTGACAGAAAATGCAAAAAAACATTGGTTAAAAATGAAACCAGGGCAAACCATATCAGAAGTAAATAACGGTAGTGGGTTTAATAATTGGAAGATACCTTATGAAAACCCAGCACCAACTATAGCAGCCAGCGGTTGGAATATGCACCCAATTGAACCGAGGCATTTGTCTAATTTAGAACATTTAAGATTGCAAACATTCCCAGACGATTATTTTTATGGAACAATAGGAGCAAGATATTTGTGCGGGATGTCGGTGCCGCCATTTATGATGTCAAGAATAGCGAATCAAATAGCGTTGCAATTGTTTAACAAATAACTGTCAAAAACAGAGGTCATAACAATGCCTAGAGGTGATGGCGGTAAAAAATTTGTAAAAGGTGACCCAAGAATAAATCGGAAGGGCGCTCCAAAAGTACCACAAGATTTAAAGGTACTAAACAACGATTTAAAAGTTGATGCACTAAAGCACCTTCATACCTATTGGTTTATGAAGCTAGCGCAGTATAACATTGAACAGGCAAAGCCAGACATGACAATGGGTGAGAGGATGATTGCCGCAGCATACGGAAAAGCTGCAAAGGATGGGAACCTTGCCTATGTTGAGGCAATTCTAAACAGGATACTTGGTAGGCCAGCTAACTCGGAAGGTCAAGCTGTAGATAACAACACAAACATCAACTTCGCTTATGACAAGGAAAGTCTAGGGAAGCGTGGAAAATCAAAATAAACTATCCACAATTGATTTTGATCATTACTGGAAGCGTAGGGAAGGAATCTCAACTGATTCTGGAACTACGCTAGAAACGTTTAGGCCTGTTATCCCTTGGCAAGATGAATGCCTTAATGCAATTCTGAATGAATACGATTACTCGGTAGGTACTCATGATGTTCTCTTGTCTGGCTCGGTAGGTAGCGCCAAATCAATACTTCTTGCTCACTTGGCTATAAGCCATTGCATACGTCACTCAAAGGCTTGCGTAGGGATTTTTAGGATATCGTTTCCAGACCTAAGAGATACTATCTTTAAAGACATTATAGAGCATTTGACAAGCGAAAATCTTATAGATGGTAAAGACTATACTATCAACCAGACACGCGCTCAAATCACATTTAAAAACGGTTCAACGATAGTAACGCGCTCATTCTCTGATAAGCGTTACACTAAGGTCAGGTCATTGCGCCTATCAATGGCAATCTTTGAAGAAGCTACAGAATTTCAAGGTGATCACGAACAGGCATTCAAAGAAGTTAAAAACAGGCTAGGGAGAATACCACACATAAAAGAAAATCTGTGCATACTCGCTTCTAACCCCGATTCACCTTCGCACTGGATTTATTCCTACTTCATAGAGAATGAAGGGATTGACCCAACTCGTCATGTTTTCTATTCGCTGACGTTTGATAACCCATTTCTAAACGAAAGTTATATCCGCTCTATTTTGCGCTCACTAGATGAGAGGCAAGTAATGCGCATGGTATTCGGAAAGTGGTTAGAACTACGCACAGACATAATTTATTACGCCTACGGTGAACACAACTTTATCAAGCAAAATTATATAGTTGATACCAGTAAGCCTATCCATATAGCTTGGGATTTTAATATTGGAAACGGAAAACCCCTTAGCTGCATTTGCTTCCAAGTGGTGCAAGATTCAGAGGGATTAACATTCCATTTCTTTCATGAGGTAGTCATCGAAGGTATGCGAACACTAGATAGCTGCGAACAACTAGACGCTGATGGGATATTTTCCAAATATGGTAACAGTTTTATTATTCATGGCGATGCAGCTGGCGCCCATAATGATACTCGCTCTAAAAAAACAGATTACGACCTGATCATGGGATTTATGCAAAATCACCCATTAACGATGCAAGTAATGAAAAAAGTTCCACCAGCAAACCCACCAATAAGAACGCGCCACAATAAAGTAAATAGCTATTGTAAAAATGGACTAGGGGAAGTTAGATTATTTATATACCAAACTTGTCCAACTGCTAACAAAGGTATGAGACTAACGAAATTAAAAGACGCTGGTGCTTATATAGAAGATGATTCACCATCATGCCCATATCAGCACATTACTACAGCAATGGGCTATGGTATAATTGCAACAGAAAGATATTACGAAAACTTAAAATCATACGAAACAGCCATGAGGTTAAAAAATGGATGATTTAACAAAAAAAATAGGCGCTATCTGGAATAATGACGAACATAAAAGAAAGGTAAAAGCAAAAACGCTTTATGATCTTTATGAGGGGTGTATTGAAAAGCACGTTTACGAACGTATTAAACGAGAGATTCAAAAACCTGATGACGTTAATGAAATAGCAAGCAGAATGCTAGAAATAAATCTAGTAAATAGGATAGTAAAAAAGATAGCAAAGGCATACAAAATAAAGCCTATTAGAAGACTAATTAATGCTACACCTTTAGATCAAGAGATGTTTGATTGGTACTCAAATATAATTGATTTTGATGTTATTGGACAGCGCTTTGATAAGTCTTACAACAACTACAAAGAGTGTTTAATCAATCCATATTTTCATAAGGGAACAATGTTACCAGCTATAAAGGTTTTTGAACCTTTTGAGTACATAATCATTAGTGAAGATGAACAAGACAAGACAATACCAACAATGGTTGTAAGAGATTACGGTAAAGATGCAAACAATAACCAGCTACTTGCTGTTACAACTGATACTAGCTTTTGGGTGCAAACTGTAGACGGTGAAATTAGAAACGATTTAATGGCTCAACTTGGTAATGACTTCGGTGTAAACCCATTTGGTAAGCTTCCATTTGTCTATTCAAGGCAAGCGGAATCGACCTGTATGCCTTATCCTGATGATGCACTTATTAATACATCAACGCTTATTCCTATGCTGTGCGGTGATATTAACTTTGCTATCAAGTATATGTCATTTGGTATGGTCTGGGGCAGGAACGTACACCAAGAGCTTATTGAGCGCGCGCCAAACGCTTTCCTAAACCTTACACCCAAAGATGAAACAAGCAACGTAGTACCAGAAGTTGGAACAATTAAGCCTGATTTAGATATCAATGAGGTCTTTAATGGCATAATGACACAACTTCAAATCTGGCTCAACTCGCGTGGAATCACGGCAAGCGTTATCAAAGCAAATGAATCAGTGGCTTCGGGTATCGCTAAGATGATTGATGAGGCTGACGTTTCAGCTATCGTCACATCAAACCAAACAGAGTACCGCAAAATAGAGCGCGCAATGTTTGATTTTATTATGCACCATGCACATGACATTTGGAAAAACGATAACATTGAAATACCCCAAACATCATTCTCACCAGATTGTTATGTTGAAACACAGTTCGCACTTGAAGAACCTATTAAGACAAAAATGGAACTGATAACAGAAGTTAAAGAGGAATTACAAGCAGGGTTTATATCTAAGAAATTGGCAATTAAAAAAGTTAACTCTAACCTAACAGATGAGGAACTAGAGGAACTAATGGCAGAAATTGCAGAGGATAAAGCAGAGATAAAAGCAGAAAAGGCCGCGGAATTTGCAGCGAAGCAAGTACCACCACAACAAGCATTTAATGAAGTTAAAGAGTAATGGGATATAAAAATCAATACTATGATTTTAATGTTCCAAAGGGCTTATCTGAAGAAGATAAGCTTGCTTTGTCTGAAGATGTTATCGAGTACATACGCAAAAGAACTGAGAAGGGTAAGAATATAAAAGGTGGTTCTTTCCCTTCATATTCTTCTGAGTATATAAACAGTCTAGAATTTAAAATAGCTGGTAAATCAAAGGGTAAAGTAAACTTAACTCAAACTGGTGATATGCTCGCAGATATTGAAACACTAGACATAAAAGAAAACAAAATAAGAATAGGCTACGAAAAAGGTACGCTATCAGACAAGAAAGCAGATGGTAACGCGAATGTAAATGGTAGGCCTTTCCTTGGTTTTGAAGGTGGTGAAAAAGAAGCACTAAAAAAGATCATCAAGAAACACGTTAAAAGTGAGCTGACGGGTAAGGATGAATTAAAGGCACTAGCTTGGTTAGATACTAAGTACGCTAAGAAAAAGGGTGCAAAAAATGGCAAGTAATGACCTGCAAAAATTTACGCAAAAACTTCAAAGCGCAATTGCTTCACTTACTACCAAAGATCACATGATAGCCGTTGGAAACTTTGTAGTTAATAAGATCAGAGTAAGGACAAGACTAGGATATGGAGTAGCGAATCATGGTGGTGAGAAAACAAAGTTAAAACCATTATCACCAAGATATGTCAAATCAAGAATGAAAATGAAAGGACTATCTCAACTAACAACTCCAAAGAAGTCTAACCTCACACGCACAGGTTCGATGCTAGATTCACTCAAGGTAAAAGGTTTTAGAGAGAATGCAATACTTATTCAAACTACTGGTCGTGATCGATATGGGGTTAGTAATGAAGACAAGGCCACATGGAATGAAGAAATGGGTAGGCCGTTCATATATATGAGTGATAGCGAAATAAAACAGGCAAGAATTTTTTGGTTAAGGCGATTTAATACCTTGCTAAAAAAAAATAACTTAGGATAACATAATAGGAGACACGAAAATGGACCCAAACGCAAATCAAAACGATGATCAGAAGTCCGGTGGATCAAATGATCAAACAAATCAAAACACCAGTGGTGACAATCAACAAAAAAAACCTGATGGAACTGTAGCCTATGAAACCTATCAAAAGGTTTTAAATGAGGCAAAAAACGCTAAGGAAAAACTTAGAGCATTAGAATCTGAGTTTCATAAAGAGCGCGAAAATAAAATGAAGCATGAGGGCGATTGGAAAGGATTGATAGAGCTTAGAGAAAAAGAAATCAAAGAATTAAAAGATCAGATGACTAAAATCTCTAACGACTATTCAACTCTCGATTCTCATGTGAAAACAAGCAAGAAACTATCAGCGGTGTTGAATAAAATAGAGGGTGTTATTGATCAGAAATATTATGGCCTCATTGATTTAGATGAGGTTATGGTCAACCCAGAAAGTGGTGAAATAGATGAAATGAGCGTGATTAAAGCTGCTCAATCGTTTAAAACACAATATCCTGAAGTAGTAAGAAAAAGTGGCTTTTCAGGGATGATGGGTGATGGTCGAACAAATAACAATGGTTCGACAGAAGGCTCAACAATTGGACGTGATGCGTGGATTAAACTTCCTTATAAAGATAAAATGAAGTGGAAACACGCGCAAATCATAGGTTAACATTTTTAAGGGGAAATTAAATGACTATTGGAAAAACAGGTATTGCAGAGGTTGAAGAACAAATCCAGAAATATTGGGGACCACTTTCGGCCTCTCAATTAACTCAAACTAACCCACTCTTGGGAGTAGTTAACAGAAATTATGAAGGTGTACTAAGAGCAAAGGGTGACACGGCTTATGTCTCTGTACTTCGCCCATTTACTGGCCGCACACAGACCGTTGGAACTGATGCGGATACTTTCGTAGCTGATAAGGTTTCGATGGTAAGAACTGCAATCAAAGCTGATAAAGTTTTCTATCACGCTGTGGAGCTTGAAAGCCTTGCAGAGCTTCAAAGCCAACTTGATTCTAATGACGCTGGCCTTCGCTCGCTCATGACTCAAGCAGTTAATGACCAAATCAACAAATATCTTTATTCCTTCGTTAAGCCTTCTATTGTTGACGGTTCTACTGGTGACAGTGGCGTTTCTACAATGAGCAAAGACGTATTTAAAGGCGCTCGCGTATTTGCAGGAGCTCAGAAGTGGCCTAAAGATGGCAACTGGTTTTCTTTGCTTGACCCTTCTTTCTATGCTGACATTAACGTGGACAGTGTTTTAGCTAATACTGACTATGTTCCTAATCCTGTAATTGAAGGTGGTAACGAGTTCAGAAAGATTCTTGACTTCAAAGCGGCAGAAGATAACAGTCTCCCAACTGCTCAAGGTCTTTTCTTTCACCGTGAGTGGCTCTACTTTGTAATGCAGCTTCAACCTGTATTCAAAATTAGTGACCTTCACAGTTCTTATAAGCGCGGTATCCTTCTATCGGTTGATGTTGTTGGTGGCGCTGCAAAGAATGCTTACGCTGGTGACCTTCTTCACTATCCAGTTTACAACTCTGCATGGACGGCTGTTAGCTAATGAAGAGTGAATTTAAAACATTCAGTTCTGAGAAGGATTTAAACTCCTTTCTTAGAACTGGTGAGGTGGGAGAGATAATCGCAATAGTGCCTAAAATGAGTCACTTTGTGATTTTCTACCTACCAAAAGAAGTAGAAACTAAAACATTAAAGACTAAGAAAAAAGGGGATTAAAATATGGCTAACATTACTTGTAAAGGTTACAAAGAATTTGCCGCTGGTTTCACTGGTGAAATGAAGCGCATTAGTTTGGTTTATGATTTTGCTCTTGATGGCGGTGCTTATTCTGGTAACACCTACATTCTAGGGAAGACTTCTGGCAAGATTCTCGTGAGAGAAGTTATTGTTCGCGCTGCTTCTAGCGTAACATCTGGTGGCTCTGCTACAGTTTCCGTTGGACAAGCATCTACAGCTAACACGTTTGCTGACGCTGTTGCAAAAACTGCTCTTGCTGCGGATTTAGTAGCTGTTAAGCCAGCGACTAACATTCCAATGGTTTTGGCTGATGCAACAAACATCACGCTTACAATTGGAACTGCAGATCTTACCGCTGGTAAAGTTGTGGTAGAGATTTTTTACAAAGATGTTGTAGCTGCTTAAAAACCAGCTATTACTCAAAGCCTCCTATTATGGTTTTGCCTAGCACTCTAAGGATGGGGTGCTAGGTTTTGTTAGAGAGACAAGTATGTTAAATGAAAATGTGATTCTGACTAAGATTAGTAACGTCATAAGCGATGTTACATTTAAGGTGACAGACCTCAACCATTCGGGACTTGATATAACTCTCTCAAGTACGGATGCAATTTATATTGGTTCAGAGCTACCATTTAACTCGCTCTATTTAAGATTAGGAAGCAAGGTAAATAATAACGCTGCAAGTTTAAACTTTGCATATTACACAGGAGCGGAATTTACTAGCTTCACCAGAATATTAGACGGTACTAGTACACTTTCAAAAAGTGGTATCGTTAACCTCATAGCAAAAGACACAATAGCACCAAGCGCACAAGACACAATAAACATACCAGACTTTGCTATTGATGGTTACTACGGGCTTTATTGGACAAAGATCACTACCAGCGCGCTACTTGATGAGATAAATTTAAAATATGTAGGCCAGTTATTTGTTGAAACTGATCAGGCCATATATGTGGAATACCCAGAATTAGCTAATCCACAATTTTTCAAAGCCTTTGGTTTAGTTGACGGCAAGAATAAAATCGATTGGCTTGACCAGCGATTACTTGCAACTGATAGAGTTATCTCTGACCTCATTTCTCGCGGTCACGTTCGCTCAGGTTCTCAGTTCCTTGATTGGCGCTTAATGAAAGATGCGACCTTACACAAGACAGCTGAAATAATCTATAATAGCCAAGGGCAAAGGTACAAAGAAGACGCAATTGCTGCTAATGCTGCTTACATCCTTGCACTTGAGAATAGAAAGTTTGGCATAGTAAAGACGCCAACTGTTGTCAAATCATCCGAGGCAAGGATGATTAGATCGGCAAGGTTTATTCGATGAGCATTACAAGAGATAGTTATCACTATTTGATTACCCTTTTAAACACAGTATTCCCCGCATCTGCTGGGTGGTATCGTCTGGGTGACCCTAATGATGTATC
>JACCDX010965090.1_pt1 | contig 38754 bp, 41 predicted proteins | sample 7449681 | NCBI WGS metagenome assembly JACCDX01 (sample SAMN15323450, study PRJNA562643) | freshwater metagenome | isolation source: river surface water | place: USA:Blue River Watershed | collected 2017-08-18
CACTGCCACGGCAGCGCCCCCGACTGCACCGGCGCACGACGTGGCGATCAGCCAGGTGCGTTTGCTGGTGTCCACTGCGTTATCACTCATGGAAATCCTCAATGATTCGTCAATACACGGTCAATTCGACATTGTAGCCGGTCTGTCAAGGGGGTTTATTGCGGCTGGCTGACAGGGTCAGGGTCCTGCGAGGGTGGTGCCGCTGCCACCATGCCACGGGCCATGTCCCAGGCCGCCAGCAGGCTCGCCGAGCTGGCGCGGCCGGTCCCGGCCAGGTCAAAGGCGGTCCCGTGGTCGGGGCTGGTGCGCACCAGGGGCAAGCCCAGCGTCACATTCACCCCTTGGTCCAGGCCCAGGTACTTGATGGGGATCAGACCCTGGTCGTGGTACATGGCCACCACGACGTCGAATTCACCGGGGTGCCCGTCGCCATGGCGGGCCCGCATAAAGACGGTGTCGGGGGCGTGCGGGCCACTGACATCGATGCCCTCGGCACGAGCGCGGGCCACCGCGGGGATCAGGATGTCGAGTTCCTCGCGGCCCATCAAACCGCCCTCGCCGGCATGGGGGTTGAGCCCGGCCAAGGCGATGCGCGGCGCACGCCCGCGCCAGCGCACCTCGGCCCGATGGGTGATGCGCAAGGTTTGCAAGACGTTGTCGAGCGTGACGGCCTGGATCGCATCGCGCAAAGAGACGTGAATGCTAACCAACACGGTTCGCAAGGCCGGAGTGGCCAGCATCATGCGCACGGGCAAGTCCTGGACCGCGACCCCCAGGTGCAGGGCACAGGCGTGCTGCAGCATCTCGGTATGCCCCGGGAAAGGCACGCCGGCCAGGTCCAGGGCTTGCTTGTGGATGGGGGCAGTCACCATGGCGCTGGCCCGACCCGTCAGGCAGGCTTGGGCCGCCGTTTCGACCGACTGGCCCGCGATGTGGCCAGCGGCGCGCCCGACGCCACCCCAAGGGATGTCGGTCAGCGGAATCTGCGGCGCCACAGGGTGGACGCGCCAAACGCCTGGGGGCGCTGGTTCGGTCAGGGGGGTGTTCAGGTCCACGGTTTGCCAGGCCACAGCCGGTGCGTCGGGGACCGTTGGGGCCAGCACCTCCCAGGCCCGTTGCAGGCTGGGCAAATGACCCACGATGACCGCATGTCGGACCCACTCGGGCTGGCGCAGGGCGGCCTGCAAGACGATTTCAGGGCCAATCCCGGCTGGATCGCCCGCGGTGATCAGCAAGGGGGAGAGCACAGCACCCATCAGGCGGGGTTGGGAATGTCGATGAACTGGTGCGGCAAGCCCAACCCTTGCGCCAGTCGCGCGGCCACGGCAGGCGCACCCCAACGTTCGGTGGCGTGGTGACCGCAGGCCAGAAAGGCCACCCCTGTCTCGCGTGCCAAATGGGCCTGGGGCTCGGAAATCTCGCCCGTCAGAAAGGCATCGACACCGGCTGCGATGGCCGCTTCGAAATAACCCTGGGCCCCGCCCGAACACCAGCCGATGCGCCGCCAAGGGCGCTGCGGGTCTGGGCAAACCACGATCGGCTCGCGGCCAAAGAGCCGATGGGCCTGGGCGATGAAAGCGGCGGGATCGGGGTTGGGCGGGGTGCCCCACAGACCCAGGTCCTGATCCCCAAAACTGCCCTGCACGGGGATGGCGAAGCGCTGAGCGAGTTGGGCGTTGTTGCCCAACTCGGGGTGGGCGTCCAGCGGCAGGTGGTAAGCCAGCAAGTTGATGTCATGGGCCAACAGTCGCGCCAGTCGCTGCTTCATCCAGCCGGTGACCCGACCGTCTTGGCCACGCCAAAACAGGCCGTGATGGACCAAGATGGCATCAGCCCCCTGCTCGATGGCCGCGTCGATCAGGGCCAGGCTGGCGGTGACCCCCGAGACCAGACGACGGATCTGGGGTTTGCCTTCAACCTGCAAGCCATTGGGGCCGTGGTCTTTGAAACGCGCCGGCTGCAACAAGGCATCGGCGGCTTGCACCAAAGCGTCGCGGTGGCAAGGTTCAGCGGGCTTGGAGTCTGGCATGGGGCTTGGGCCGGTTGGCCGGCGTGATGGACAACTCGATCTCGCGCTCACCGCGCAAGAGACGGATGCGAGCCGGTTCTCCGGGTTTCAAGGCGGCCACCGCGCTGAGCAATTCGCTCACGTTGGTGACCGGCACAGAACCCACGCGGACCAGGGCATCGCCAGGCTGGATGCCGGCGCGAAAGGCCGGGCCGTTTTGCAACACACCGGTGACGACCACCGCCTCGCGCAAGGGCAGGCCAAAGTTGTGCGCCAACTCAGGGGTCAGGTCTTGGGGCTCAACCCCAATCCAGCCGCGCGTGACCTGCCCGTCCTTGACCAACCCTTCAAGCACCTGGCGAGCGGTTTGACCCGGGATGGCAAAACCAATGCCCATGCTGCCACCCGAGCGCGAGTAAATCGCGGTGTTGATGCCCATCAGGTGACCATGGATGTCGACCAGGGCCCCGCCCGAGTTGCCCGGGTTGATCGCGGCGTCGGTCTGGATGAAGTTTTCAAAGGTGTTGATGCCCAACTGGCTGCGCCCCAGGGCAGAGACGATGCCGCTGGTCACGGTTTGCCCCACACCAAACGGATTGCCGATGGCCAGCACTTGATCGCCGACCTGCAAGGCGTCCGATTTGCCCCAGGTGATGACTGGCAGTCGATCAAGCGTGATGCGCAACACAGCCAAGTCGGTATCGGGGTCGGTTCCGATGACCGTGGCGCGCGCGCGGCGCCGATCGGCCAGCATGACCTCGATTTCACTGGCCCCCTCGATCACGTGGTTGTTGGTCAGGATGTAGCCCTCGGGGCTGACGATCACGCCGCTGCCCAGGCCCGCCTGCGGGGCGCTGTCGGGGTCGCCAAAAAAGAAACGGAACCAGGGATCGGCGGCCTGTGGGTGGCGTTCGCTGACCTTGAGGGTGTTGATGCTGACCACTGCGGGCGAGGCCGTGCGCGCGGCCGGGCTCAGGCTGCCAGGGGCCACGGGCCCGACGGGCGCGGTCGACTCGAGCAGGGTCATGCCGGGGCGAGGGGTCAAGCGGTCCAGCCAATGGGGCTGCAAGGTGCCCAGCACAAACCAGACCGCCAACACCACGGTGACTGCCTGGGAGAACAGCAGCCAAAGGCGTTTCATGGGGTGGGGCCTGCCGAATGCTCTTCAGGCTCGGCCGGGGCCTGGGTGTGAACGATGAAGAATCGCGCCGCCAAAATGCCCAACTCATAGAGCAGGCACATGGGGATCGCCAAGGCCAATTGGGACACCACATCGGGGGGCGTGACCACGGCGGCGATGACAAAAGCCAGCACGATGAAATAGGAGCGAAAGGCCTTGAGCTTGTCGATCGAAACCATGCCCAGTCGCGCCAGCACCACGACCACGATGGGCACTTCGAAAGACAAGCCGAATGCGATGAACATGGTCAGCACAAAGCTGAGGTAAGCCTCAATGTCCGGGGCTGCGGTGATGCTTTTGGGGGCAAAGCTTTGAATGAACTTGAAGACCTGGCCAAAAACAAAAAAGTAGCAAAACGCCACCCCGATCAAAAACAGCAACGTGCTGGAGATGACCAGTGGGAGCACCAGCTTCTTTTCATGCGAGTAAAGACCCGGTGCAACAAACATCCAGGCCTGGTAGAGGACCACCGGCAAGGCGATCAAAAAAGCCGTCATCAGCAAAATCTTGAGCGGCACAAGGAAAGGCGAAATCACCGACGTGGCGATCAGGGTCGCCCCCTCGGGCAGGTGCGCCACGAGGGGTTGCGCCAGGATGTCATACAGGGCCGCCGGGCCCGGGTAGATCCCCAGCACCACGCCGGCCAAAGCCACGGCGATGAAAGCCTTGACGATGCGGTCGCGCAACTCGATCAGGTGGGCGACAAAGGGTTGCTCGGTGCCGGCCAGCTCGTCTTCGGGTTTGGAGGAGGGGTCGCTGCTCATGTCAGGTGCGCGGACTCATCGGTTTGGGGCGATGGCGGGCCACCCGGGCCGCGCCCGACAGGGCATGGGTGCGAACGCCGTTGCGCGACTTGTACCACTGGGGCACGGCGCCACGCTTGAGGCGCCATTTTTTTCCGGGATTTTTGTACTCAGGAACCGGTGTGGTCAGCGGCTCAGCGCTGTAGTCGCTCAGTCCTGCCGTGGTCTGCTGCCAATCGCGCTCAAAATCGGTGGTCGCGGTGCTGACCTGTTGTTCGACATCGCGGGCAGCGGTCTCCACGGTGTCCTTCATTTTGCGCAACTCCTCCAAGTCCATGGAGCGGTTGACTTCGGCCTTGACGTCGTTGACATAGCGCTGGGCTTTGCCGATCAGCGCGCCCACGGTGCGGGCCACTTTGGGCAGTTTGTCTGGTCCGATGACGACCAGGGCCACCACCCCGATCAGCATCATTTTGGACAGGCCGAGATCAATCATGCGCAATGGGCCAGAACGTCAGTTCTTGGTTTTCGCCTCGACGTCGATGGTGGCCTTGCTGGCGTCGGCCGGAGCCTGAACCTGGGCGGCGGCCTGCTGCGACTTGTCGTCGGGATGGCCTTCTTTCATGCCGTCTTTGAAACCCTTGACGGCACCGCCAAGGTCAGAGCCGATGTTCTTGAGCTTTTTGGTACCGAAAATCAGCACGATGATCAGCAGCACGATCAGCCAGTGCCAGATCGAAAATGAACCCATGGTATTCCTCCTGTGCAGGGCTGACGATTCTAGCCCAGGTGCCTTGTCGGCACGCAATCCGATGCGTTCACAAGGGCATTAGCCGCGCAACCAGGGACGTGGCCCACCCATGACGTGAAAGTGCAGGTGATGCACCTCCTGCCCCCCCTCTTTGCCGGTGTTGGTCACGATCCTGAACCCGCCATCGGGATAGGGTTTGGCCCCCTGCTCCAAGGCCAGTTTCGGGGCCAGCGACAACATGCGCCCGATCAAGGCCTGGTGCTCGGGCCCGACATGGGCCATCGAGACGATGTGGGCTTTGGGGATCAACAAAAAATGGACTGGCGCCCATGGGTTGATGTCATGAAAAGCCAAGATCTCTTCGTCTTCAAAGACTTTGCGCGAGGGGATTTGGCCGGCAACGATTTTGCAGAAAATGCAGTCGGGTGAGGCGTTCATGGTTGTCTGACGTGTTTAGGCTTGACGGTCTTGCGCGTCGCGATCTTGCGCCTTGCGCAGGGCCTTTTCTTCCAGGCCACTGAGGCCTTCGCGGCGAGCCAACTCATCGATCACCTGCTGCGGGCTCAAGCCGTGCTGGGCCAGGGCGATCATGCAATGGAACCAGAGGTCGGCCATCTCGTAAACCAAGTGAGACGGGTCGCCGCCGTGGGCCGCATCCTTGGCGGCCATGACCGTTTCGGTGGCTTCTTCGCCGATTTTTTTCAGCACCGCATCGGGCCCTTTGTGCAACAAACGGGCGACATAACTCTTTTCTGGGTCGCCGCCGTTGGCGGGCTTGCGGCTCTCGATCACCAGGGCCAAACGGGCCAGGGTGTCGGTGTCTTGCGGGGTGGCGCTCATTTGTAAATGCTCTCAGGGTCTTTCAGCACCGGCTCGACGCTGCGCCATTGCGCGCTGTCGGCGGTGCCATCGAGTTTCTGAAAAAAACAGGCGTGACGACCCGTGTGGCAGGCGATGCCGGGTTCGTGCCCGAGTTGGGTGACTTTTAACAGGACCACGTCGTTGTCGCAGTCCAGGCGGATTTCATGCACCTGCTGCACATGGCCCGATTCCTCGCCCTTGCGCCACAGGCGCTGGCGGGAACGGCTGTAATAGACGGCGCGGCCCAGCCGGGCGGTTTCTTGCAAGGCCTCGCGGTTCATCCAGGCCATCATCAGCACATCGCCGCTGGCGTTTTCCTGGGCGATGGCCGGCACCAGGCCCTGGGCATCCCAGCGCACCTGATCGAGCCAATGGGTTGGGTGTTGGGTCATGACTGGATTGTGCCACCGCAACCAGAGGCGTGGGGGGCAGGCAGCCCCGCGCGCGCTTGTTGCCCGTTCAGGGCCGAATGGGGATGCCGCGCTCGGCCATGCGGGCCTTGGCCTGGGCGACAGTGAATTCGCCGTAATGGAAGATGCTGGCCGCCAGCACCGCGTCGGCGCCGCCTTGTTGCACGCCATCGGCCAAGTGGTCCAGGTTGCCCACGCCACCCGAGGCGATGACCGGCACCGGGACGGCGTCGGCGACGGCCCGGGTCAGGGCCAGGTCAAAACCACGCTTGGTTCCGTCACGGTCCATGCTGGTGAGCAGAATCTCGCCCGCACCGTGCTCGGCCATCTGCCGGGCCCAGGCGACGGCATCCAGGCCGACGTTTTTGCGACCGCCATGGCTGTAGACGTCCCAACCCGGTCCCACGGCTCGACCATCGGGGCCGAGGCGTCCCTCGTCCTGCGGCGTGCGGCGCTTGGCGTCGATGGCGACCACGATGCACTGCGAACCGTACTTGGCCGATGCGTCTTTGATCACCTGGGGGTTGGCGATCGCGGCCGAATTGAAACTGGTTTTATCGGCCCCCGCGTTGAGCAGTCGGCGGACGTCTTCCACCGAGCGCACGCCGCCGCCCACGGTCAAGGGAATGAAAACCTGCGAAGCCACGTCCTCGATGATGTGCAGGATCATGTCGCGCCCGTCGCTGGTGGCGGTGATGTCGAGAAAGGTCAATTCATCGGCACCCTGCTCGTTGTAGCGGGCCGCGATCTCGACCGGATCACCGGCATCGCGCAACTCGACAAAGTTGACGCCCTTGACCACCCGACCGCCCGTGACGTCCAGACACGGGATGATGCGTTTGGCCAGCATCAGGCGTCGTCCAGTTCGTCGGCGCGGGCTTGGGCGGCTTCGAAATCGAGGTCGCCGGTGTAAATGGCACGGCCACAGATGACGCCCTCAATGCCCTCGTCTTGCACCGCGCACAACTGCTCGATGTCGGTCAGACCCGCGAGACCCCCAGATGCAATGACGGGGATGCTGAGGGCCTGAGCCAGCTTGACGGTGGCGTCGATGTTGATGCCCGAGAGCATGCCGTCGCGGCCAATGTCGGTGTAAATGATGGACTCAACGCCGTAGTCCTCGAATTTGCGGGCCAGATCAACCACCTCGTGGCCCGTGAGTTTGCTCCAGCCGTCGGTGGCCACCTTGCCGTCTTTGGCGTCCAACCCGACGATGATGTGGCCCCCAAAGGCGCTGCAGGCGTCTTTCAGGAAACCGGGGTTTTTGACCGCCGCGGTGCCAATGATGATGTAGCGGATGCCGCCGTCGATGTACTTTTCAATCGTGTCCAGGTCGCGGATGCCGCCCCCCAACTGAACCGGGATGTCGTCGCCGACGGCTTTCAAGATCGAACGGATGGCGCTGTAGTTTTGCGGCTTGCCGGCGAACGCGCCATTGAGGTCAACCAGGTGCAGTCGCCGGGCCCCCTTGTTGACCCAGTTCAGCGCCATCTCGGCCGGGTGCGCACTGAAGGTCGTGGATTGGTCCATGTCGCCTTGCTTGAGGCGTACACATTGGCCGTCTTTCAGGTCGATGGCGGGGATCAGCAGCATGGTGTGTGAAGGGGCGCGATAGCGGCCAAAACAAGGGCAGTGGACTCAGGGGTTCCAGGAAAGAAAGTTGCGGTACAGGGCTAGTCCAAGGTCGGCGCTCTTTTCAGGGTGAAACTGCGTTGCAAAAATATTATCGCGGCAGAGGGCCGAGGTAAAGCGGATGCCATACTCGGTTTCACCGGCAATGTGGCGCGCATCCGACGTTTTGGCGTAAAAACTGTGTACAAAATAGAAATAGGAACCGTCAGGAACGCCCTGCCAGATCGGGTGCCCTTGGGCCTGATGAACTTGGTTCCATCCCATTTGGGGCACTTTGTAGCGGGAACCATCGGCCTGTTTTAGTCCGTCGAGTTGGAATCGCACCACCTCGCCCGGGATCAAGCCCAAACAGGGGGTGGGTCGATCGGTGTGCGATTCAGCACTGGTGTCGAGCAACATCTGCATGCCCACACAGACCCCGAACAGGGGTTTGGTGGCGGCGGCCTCGCGCACCGCTTCCAGCAAACCCGAGGCGCGCAATTCGCGCATGCAGTCCGGCATGGCGCCTTGCCCTGGCAGGACCACGCGCTCGGCGCGTCGCACCTGGTCGGGATCGGCGGTGATGAGGGCTTGAGCACCGTGGTGGTGGGCGGCGTGCAGCACCGCCTGAGCGACCGAGCGCAAGTTGCCCATGCCGTAATCAATGACCGCGACCGTGTTCATGGCCAAAATGGGTTCAGAGGGAGCCCTTGGTCGACGGGATGGTGCCCGCCGCACGGGCGTCGGGTTCGGCGGCCATGCGCAGGGCGCGGCCAAAGGCCTTGAACACGGTTTCGGCCTGGTGGTGGGCATTTTGCCCACGCAAGTTGTCGATGTGCACGGTGATGAAGGCGTGGTTCACCAAGCCCTGGAAAAACTCGTAGGTCAGCTGGCTGTCAAAGGTGCCGATCATGCCGCTGGTGAAGGGAACGTGCATGGTCAGGCCCGGGCGGCCAGAAAAATCGATCACCACCCGACTCAAAGCTTCATCGAGCGGCACATAGGCGTGCCCATAGCGGCGAATGCCTTTTTTATCCCCGATCGCCTTGGCCAGCGCCTGACCGATGGCGATGCCCACATCCTCGACGGTGTGATGGCCGTCGATGTGCAAATCACCCTCGGCATGAACCGTCAGGTCGATCAGGCCATGGCGGGCGATTTGATCGAGCATGTGGTCAAAAAACCCGATGCCCGTGGACAGCTTGGACTGTCCCGTGCCATCCAGGTTCAGGTGGACCGTGATGCGGGTCTCTTGGGTGTTGCGTACGACGTCGGCTTGCCGCATGGGCTTGGTGGTGTGAATGAATAAGGGCCCATGATACCATCGACACTCTGGAAAGCCGCGTCAAATGAGGCTTTCCGCCCCGACCGAATCCTTCTACCTATGAGCCGATACTGGAGCGCCGTGGTCCACGGCCTGACCCCCTATGTGCCGGGCGAGCAGCCCAAGATGAGCCAACTGGTCAAGCTCAACACCAACGAGCACCCCTATGGCCCTTCCCCCCGGGTGATCGAAGCCATCCGGGCCGCCACCGACGAGGGCCTACGGCTCTACCCCGATCCCAACGCCGACGCCTTGAAGGCCGCGCTGGCGCACCACCATGGCTTGCAGTCGCGGCAAGTGTTTGTCGGCAATGGCTCAGACGAGGTGCTCGCGCACGCCTTTATGGCCTTGCTCAACCGTCCGGGCGGCCTGTGGTTTCCCGACATCACCTACAGCTTTTACCCCGTCTATTGCGGGTTGTATGGCATCGAGCATCGCGCCATCGCGCTGGCCGATGATTTCTCGATTCGCGTCGACGACTACCTGCCCCGCGACGGTGCGGCGGCCGGCGGCATCATTTTTCCCAACCCCAACGCCCCCACCGGCTTGCAAATGCCGCTGGCCGAGGTCGAGCGCCTGGTGGCTGGCAACCCGCAGGCGGTGGTGCTGGTCGACGAAGCCTATGTCGACTTTGGGGGTCAAAGCGCGGCCGGCCTGATCAACCGCTACCCCAACCTCTTGGTCTGCCACACCTTCTCCAAGAGCCGATCACTGGCCGGTTTGCGGGTCGGCTACGCGCTCGGACATCCGGAACTGATCGAGGGCTTGGAGCGCGTCAAAAACAGCTTCAACTCCTACCCCATGGACCGCCTGGCGCTGGCCGGTGCTTTGGCTTCGGTCGAGGACGATGCTTACTTTCGAGCCAGTTGCGCGCAGGTGATCGAGATCCGCGAAGGGCTGGTGAGCGGCTTGCAAGGGCTGGGCTTTCAGGTCCTGCCTTCGACCGCCAACTTTGTCTTTGCACGCCACCCGGCGCACCGCGGTGCAGCGCTCAGCCAGGCCTTGCGCGAGCGCGCCATCATCGTGCGTCACTTCGCCAAGCCCGAGCGCATCTCGGATTTTTTGCGCATCACCGTCGGCACACCCGAGCAATGCGCGGCCCTGCTCACAGCCCTTAAAGCGCTCGTTTGACAGAAATTGGGGTCAGACCCCAATTAAGTTTTTCTAATTGGGGTCTGACCCCAATTTCTCAGACCCCCATTTCTCCGTGTGGCCACGCCTCATTTTTTCAGTCGGAATTCGGCCGCCATGGCGTGGGCTTGCAAGCCTTCGCCGTGGGCCAACACCGAGGCGACTTGTCCGAGCGTTTGGGCGCCGGCCTCACTGACCTGAATCAGGCTGCTGCGCTTTTGGAAGTCGTACACCCCCAGCGGAGATGAAAAACGGGCGGTGCCGCTGGTGGGCAAGACGTGGTTGGGTCCGGCGCAGTAGTCGCCCAGCGATTCGCTGGTGTAGGCCCCCATGAAAATGGCACCGGCATGGCGCAGCAGCGGCTCCCAGCGCTCGGGCTCGGCGCTGGAAATCTCGAGGTGCTCGGGGGCAATGCGGTTGGAAATCTCGCAGGCCTCTTGCATGCTGCGGGTCAAAATGAGGGCGCCACGGCCTGCGAGCGATTTCTGGATGATCTCGCGCCGGGGCATGAGCGGCAACAGGCGATCGATCTCGGCCTGAACGCGGTCGATGTAGGTGGCGTCGGGGCACAACAAAATGCTCTGCGCCAGCTCGTCGTGCTCGGCCTGGCTGAAAAGATCCATCGCGACCCAGTCGGGGGGGGTGCTGCCGTCGGCCAAGACCAGAATTTCCGAGGGCCCCGCGATCATGTCGATGCCCACGGTGCCAAAAACGCGTCGCTTGGCGGCAGCCACGTAGGCGTTGCCAGGGCCGGTGATCTTGTCCACGGCGGGCACGGTCGCCGTGCCGTAAGCCAGCGCAGCCACGGCCTGCGCCCCGCCGATGGTGAACGCGCGGGTCACGCCGGCCACATGGGCAGCGGCAAGCACCAGCGGATTTTTTTCGCCCCGTGGGGTGGGCACGACCATGATGATTTCAGACACGCCCGCCACATGGGCAGGAATGGCGTTCATCAGGACGCTGGAGGGGTAAGCGGCCTTGCCACCTGGCACATAGATGCCGACGCGATCCAGCGGTGTGACCTTTTGCCCCAGCAATGTGCCATCGGCGTCGCGGTAAGTCCAGCTCTCGCCGCTGGCCTTCTTTTGGGCCTCGTGGTAGCTGCGCACCCGCGCAGCGGCGGTTTGCAGGGCCTGGCGCTGCGCGGCGGGCAAGCCGTCGAACGCGGCCTGGAGTTCGGCGGCGCCCAACTCCAGGGCGTCCATGCCCGCGACGCCCAAGCCATCCAGGCGCTGGGTGTATTCGAGCACCGCCGCATCACCACGCGCGCGCACGTCCGCCAGGATGTCGGCGACGCGCTGCTCGATGGCGGCATCTGTGTCGGCGGACCAGTGCAGACGGGCCTTGAAATCGGCTTCGAAGTGGGGGTCGACGGTGGACAGTCGCAGGGCTTGGACCATGGTGTCTTGACTCCCCTCAGTGCTCGGTCAGTGCCGCCGCAAAGGCGTCGATCATGCGGCGGATCGGGGCTTGCTTGAGTTTGAGCGAGGCCTGGTTGACCACCAGGCGCGAACTGATGTCCATGATGCGCTCGACCTCGACCAATTGGTTGGCTTTCAAGGTGCTGCCGGTTGAGACCAAATCGACGATCGCATCGGCCATGCCGGTGAGCGGGGCAAGCTCCATGCTGCCATAGAGTTTGACGAGATCGACGTGGACGCCTTTGGTGGCAAAGAAATCGCGCGCGATGGCGATGTATTTGGTCGCCACTTTCAAACGCGAGCCTTGGCGCACAGCACCGGCGTAGTCAAAACCGGCCGGAACGGCCACGCTCATGCGGCATTTGGCGATGCGCAAATCCAGCGGCTGGTACAGGCCCTGCCCCCCGTGCTCGATCAGGGTATCCAGACCCGTCACGCCCAGGTCGGCACCGCCGTACTGGACGTAGGTGGGCACGTCGGTGGCGCGCACCAGCACCACCCGCACATCGGCTTGATTGGTCGGCAAAATCAGCTTGCGCGATTTTTCCGGGTCTTCCAACACCTCGATCCCTGCGGCCTTGAGCAAGGGCAAGGTTTCGTCAAAGATGCGTCCTTTGGACAAGGCGAGCGTGATCATTTGATTCTTTCGATGTCTGCGCCCAGCGCCCTGAGCTTGGCTTCCATGCGATCGTAACCCCGATCGAGATGGTAGATGCGATCCACGGTGGTTTCGCCGTCGGCGACCAGGCCAGCAATGACCAGGCTGGCCGAGGCGCGCAGGTCAGTGGCCATGACGGTGGCTCCCGAGAGCTGTCGCACCCCCTCGACCATGGCCACCTTGCCATCGATCTGGATGTGCGCACCCAGTCGCACCAGCTCGTTGACGTGCATGAACCGGTTCTCAAAGATGGTTTCGGTGACTTTGCTGGCCCCTTCGGCGATGCAGTTCAACGTCATGAACTGGGCCTGCATGTCGGTCGGAAACCCAGGGTATTCGGTGGTCCTGAAGCTCTGTGCGCGCAGACGCCCCTGACAAGAAATGCGGATGTGGTCAGGGCCGGATTCGATCCGCGCCCCAGCGGCCTGCAGTTTTTCGATCACGGCCTCGAGGTGATCGGCCCGGGCGTGGCGCAACACCACGTCACCCCCGGTGGCCGCCACCGCGCACAAAAAGGTGCCGGCCTCGATCCGGTCGGCCACCACCTGGTGATCGGCACCGTGCAAGCGATCGACCCCCTGGATGCGGATCTTGCTGGTGCCATGCCCTTCGATGCGAGCGCCCATGGCAATGAGCAGCTCGGCCAAGTCTGGGATCTCAGGTTCCTGGGCGGCATTCTCCAACACCGTCTCGCCTTCGGCCAGACAAGCCGCCATCATGAAATTTTCTGTGCCGGTCACCGTCACCATGTCGGTGGTGATGCGCGCGCCCTTGAGGCGTTCACGGCGAGGGGCCAAACGGGCCACCATGTAGCCGTGCTCGACGTCGATCTGGGCCCCCATGGCTTGCAGGCCCTTGATGTGCTGGTCCACCGGACGCGAGCCAATGGCGCAACCACCGGGCAAGGAAACGCGTGCCTGTCCCAGACGGGCCAGCAAGGGACCCAGCACCAGCACCGAGGCGCGCATGGTTTTCACCAAATCGTAGGGGGCCTCGGCTTGGGTGAGCGATTGCGCGCACAGTTGCATCTGCTCGCCTTCGGCTTGCACTTGCACGCCCATGTGACGGATCAGTTTGACCATGGTGGCGATGTCCTGCAACTTGGGGACGTTGCGCAAGGTCACCGGGTCCGCCGTGAGCAAGGTCGCACAAAGCTCGGGCAAGGCCGCGTTTTTGGCCCCCGACACGGTCATTTCTCCACGCAGTTGCCGCCCGCCCCGAATCAACAATTTGTCCATGGCGTCAACTTTGTTCGGCCCATTCGGCCGGGGTCAGGGTTTTCATCGACAGGGCGTGCACCTCGTCGGTGTGCATGCGCTGCCCCAGCGTGGCATAGACCAACTGATGGCGACGGATGCGGCTCAGGCCCTCGAATTGGGGGCTGACCAGGGTCGCGACCCAATGCCGGCCATCGCCTTGGACGTCGATGTGCTCGCACGGCAAAGCGGCGTTGATGAGGGATCGGAGTTGTTGGGCGTCCATGTTCAGCCTCTGATTTTGTAACCGATGCGCAACAGGTGCAGGGCAACGGCCGAGACGATGACCCAAGTCAGTCCGACCAGGCCCAAACTGAGCCAGGGCGAGACGTCGCTGACGCCAAAGAACCCGTATCGAAAGCCATCGATCATGTAGAAGAAGGGATTGAGGTGGCTGGCGGCCTGCCAAAAGGCGGGCAGCGAGTGAATCGAATAGAACACGCCGCTCAGAAACGTCATGGGCATGATGACAAAGTTTTGAAACGCGGCCATCTGATCGAATTTTTCGGCCCACAAACCGGCGATCAGACCCAGCGTGCCCAGCATCGCCGCCCCCAGGAGGGCAAAGACCAAGACCCACAGCGGAGCGACCATTTGCAAAGGCGCGACCCACAGGGTGGCGATCAGCACGCCCAGGCCCACGGCCAGGCCGCGCACCACCGAAGAGCCGACATAGGCAACGAACCAACTGCGGTGGCTCAGGGGGGTGAGCAAGACAAAGATCAGGTTGCCCATGATCTTGCTCTGGATGATGGAAGACGAACTGTTGGCGAAGGCGTTTTGCAACACGCTCATCATGACCAGGCCGGGAATCAGAAAGGCGGTGTAATTGACCTGATCGTAGACCTGAACCTTGTCTTCCAGCACATGGCCAAAGATGAGCAGGTACAGACATGCGGTGAGCACGGGCGCGGCGATGGTCTGGAAGCTGACCTTCCAGAACCGCAACACCTCTTTCACAAATAGGGCTTTCCAACCGGTCATGCGTTCACCTGCGTGGCGGGTTGGCCGGCTCGGGCCATCACGTCGAGAAAGACGTCTTCCAGATCGGCCTTGCGAATTTCAACGTCCTCGGCACGCAAACCGGCTTGGCGCACCGCCGCCAGGTAACGTTCGATTTCGGCGGCATCGTGGGCCGGGAACTGGACGATGCGCCCCGTGACGCGGGCCTGACGTGCGAGCTCGGGCGGGAGTTCGGCGTCGAGTTTGAAGCGCAGCACATTGCTCGATGCGGCGCTGAGCAAATCGCTCGTGCGCTGCAAGGCCACGACCTGACCCTGCTTGAGCATGGCGATGCGACCGCACAAGGCCTCGGCCTCTTCCAGGTAATGGGTGGTCAGCAGCACGGTGTGCCCCTCGCGATTGAGGCGGGCAATGAATTGCCACAGGGTCTGACGCAACTCGACATCCACGCCAGCCGTGGGTTCGTCGAGCACGATCACCGGCGGCTTGTGCACCAGGGCCTGGGCCACCAGCACGCGGCGCTTCATGCCCCCGGAAAGCTGGCGCATGTTGTGGTGTGCCTTGTCGGCCAAGCCCAGGCCTTCGAGCAATTCGTCGATCCAAGCCCCGTTATCGGTGACGCCAAAATAGCCGGACTGAAATCGCAGCGCCTCGCGCACGTTGAAAAACGGGTCAAACACCAGTTCCTGGGGCACCACGCCCAGCAGCTGTCTGGCCTGAGCCGGCTCGGTGACCACGTCGTGCCCGCGCACGGTGACCTGACCCGAGGTGGGCTTGTTCAATCCGGCCAGGATGCTGATCAGGGTGGTCTTGCCCGCCCCATTGGGGCCCAGCAAACCAAAAAACTCACCCTCTTCGATGTCTAAGCTGACCGAGTTGAGGGCCTGGAAGGGTCCTTTGGCGGTCGGGTATTGTTTGGATACGTTTTGAAATGAAACGGCGGCCATGGGTTGCGCGACCTCAGAGCAAATCGGCCAGCCCGTAAACCTGGGCCAGGCGCTGCAACCGATCGGGCAGCCCGGTGATTTTCAACTCGCTCCCGCGGGCGATGACGCGACGTCGGGTTTCGATCAGACAGGCCAGTGCCGATGAGTCGAACGACTGCAAGGGACTGGCGTCCAGGACCAGGGCGCGGCCCGGGTGATCAGGCCAATGACATTGCGACAGCCAGGCCATGACCTGGGGGTGGCGCAGGGTCGCCGGCAAGGTCAGGTCAGCGGGTGGGTTCATTTGCGTGCGCCGCCCTTGTTGCGCTCGGACAGGGCTGCGATCAGGCCGTCGAGGCCTTTGTTGTTGATCTCCTGCCCAAACTGGGTGCGGTAGGTGTCCACCAACCAGATCCCTGCCACATTCAGGTTGTAGATGCGCCATCCACTGATGGCATCAGCGGCTTTCTCCAGCCGATAGTCAATGGGCACGGGCTCGGCCCCCCCTTTGACCTCGGTACGAACCAGCACTTCGGTGTCGCCAGCGGCCGATCGCATGGGTTTGATCGCCACGGTGTGGTCTTTGACTTGCGAGACCGCGCCCGAGTAGGTTCTCACCAGCAGGGCTTTGAACTCGTCTTGCAGACGCAAGCGCTGCTCGGGGGTGGCCTGGCGCCAAGCGGGCCCAACGGCCGAGGCGGTCATGCGCTGAAAATTCAAGTGCGGCATGATTTTCTGGTCAACCAGTTGGGACAACCGTTGCATGTCGCCGTTGCGCAGCGCGGGATCGGACTTGACGGTGTCGAGCAACTCGGTGGTCAAGCGCTTGATGAACGCATCGGGGGCCTCATCGGCCCAGGCGTGCGGGACGCCCAGCAGCACGAAGCTGACCAGCACAAAGCGTCGAAGGAGGGAAATGGGTGTCATGGCCATGGTTGAAATGGAAAGGGGCGTACCGGGTGACGTTCAGGGGTTGGATTTGGGCGCATCCTCCGAGCGGTCCGGGTCGACCTCCGGGGGTTCCGGCGGATCTCCATCATAGACATCATTGAGTCGCTTTTGCAGATATGCGTCGCGCGTGAAGGTGTACTTGTCCAGCGCCACGCGATCGGCCTGGTCGGTCAGGGGCAACAGCTGGGCGCGACGATCGACCAAATTGCTGAACCACAGCGTGTTGCGATCCGACACATCGTCGACCTGGTTGATCAGGTTGGCCCGACTGTCGGGCACCAGGCCAACGCCATCGCGCACAGTCGATGGCCCAAACAAGGGCAACACCAGATAGGGACCGGTAGGCACCCCCCATCGCCCCAGGGTCTGGCCAAAGTCTTCGCTGTGGCGCTCGATGCCCAAATGGGTGGCGACGTCAAAAATGCCATAAATGCCGATGGTGGTGTTGATCAGGAATCGGCCCGTGTTCTCGACGGCATGGCCAGGCTTGGCCTGCAAGGCACTGTTGATGGCCGACCACAGGTCACGCAAATTGCCAAAAAAATTGGACACCCCTTTGCGCACCGGCTGTGGCACGTTGTCGCGGTAGACGCGCGCCACGGGCTGGATGAGGTTGCTGTCGAGCGCATCGTTAAAGCCAAACACCTTGCGGTTGAAGGACTCCCAAGGGTCGGGGTTGGGCGCGGCGTTTTGCGCCATGGCCGGCAACACCCCGCCGATGCAGGCCAGGGCGATAAAGGCAAATCGACGCAACAGTTGCATGATCATTTGTTCGTGTTGGAAGCGGGTTCAGACGCTTTGCCGTAGAGGAATTGACTGATCAGGTTTTCCAGCACCACCGCCGATTGGGTCTGCTGGACCCGGTCACCAGCGGCCAGGTTTTTGTCATCGGCGCCCGCCTCGATGCCGATGTATTGCTCCCCCAGCAAACCGCTGGTGAGGATTTTCAGCGAGCTGTCCTTGGGAAATTGATAACGGTCTTCAATGGCCATCCGGACCACGGCCTGGAACGACTGGTCGTCAAAGCCAATGCTTTTGACGCGCCCGACCACAACCCCCGCGCTTTTCACGGCGGCCTGCGGTTTCAGACCCCCGATGTTGTCAAAGCGGGCCGAGATGTCATAGGTCGATTGAAAGCTCAGGCTGAGCAGATTGGCCGATTTGAGGGCCAGAAACAACAAGGCCACGCCGCCGAGCAACACCAGCAGTCCCACCCAAACGTCGTTTTTAGAGCGTTGCATGTGTGCGATCCTTTCAAATGCTGAACATCAGGGCCGTGAGGATGAAGTCCAACCCCAACACGGCCAATGAGGCCACCACCACGGTGCGCGTGGTGGCCCTGGAAACCCCTTCGGGGGTGGCCTGGGCCTCAAAGCCCTGCAACACCGCGACAAATGTGACGGTGATGCCAAACACCAAGCTTTTGATGACCCCGTTGCCAACGTCTTTCCAGACATCGACTCCGCCTTGCATCTGGCCCCAAAACGAGCCCGGGTCGACGCCGATCATGACCACGCCCACCACCCAACCGCCCAAAATGCCCACGGCGCTGAACACCGCCGACAAAATCGGCATGGCGATGATGCCGCCCCAAAAACGCGGGGCCAGGATGCGGCGCACCGGATCGACCGCCATCATGTCCATGGCGCTGAGCTGCTCGCCCGCCTTCATCAAACCGATTTCAGCGGTCAACGAGGTGCCGGCACGTCCGGCAAACAGCAAAGCGGTGACCACCGGGCCGAGTTCGCGCACCAAACTGAGCGCGACCAACAAACCCAAAGCCGAGGCCGAACCGTAACGTTGCAGGGTGTAGTACCCCTGTAAACCCAACACAAAACCGACGAACAGGCCAGAAACCGAAATGATGGCCAGCGAATGGTTGCCCAGGAAGTGCACCTGATCGCGCACCAGGCCAAAGCGCCGCAGCGTCGGGCCGCTCAAGACCAACAGGCGCAAGAACAGACGCGCACCATGGCCCAGGTCGGACATCTGCTGGCGGGTGGCTGCGCCCAGGCGTGCGAGCCAGTCGTTCATGGCCGCCCTCCGAGTCCAAAGTCGGCGGCGCGATCGGGCGCCGGGTGATGAAAACGCACCGGCCCCTCAGGGGCGGCGGTGACGAACTGATGCACCAGGGGATCGGTGCTGTGCCGAACCTCTTGGGGCGTGCCTTGGGCGGCGATGCGTCCATTGGCCAAAATGATGACCTGATCGGCAATGTGAAAGGTCTCGTCCAGATCGTGTGAGACCAACAAGGTCGTCAGACCCAAAGAATCGTTGAGCTGGCGGATCAGGCGCGCGGCCGTGCCCAGCGAAATGGGGTCTAAACCGGCAAACGGCTCGTCGTACATGACCAGTTCAGGGTCCAGCGCAATCGCTCGCGCCAGGGCCACGCGCCGCGCCATGCCCCCTGATATTTCGCTGGGCATCAGGTCGCGGGCCCCGCGCAAGCCGACGGCCTCCAGTTTCATCAGCACGATGTCACGAATCAATGGCTCGGACAGTGGGGTGTGCTCGCGCAGCGGAAAAGCCACGTTGTCAAACACGCTCAGGTCGGTGAACAAGGCCCCAAACTGATAGAGCATGCCCATGCGACGTCGGATGGCGTAGAGGCCGGCGTTGTCCAACGCCCCCACCTCCTGGCCGTCAAACGTCAAGGACCCTTGTTGCGCCCGATACTGGCCACCGATCAGCCGCAACACCGTGGTTTTGCCCCCGCCCGAGGCCCCCATCAGGGCTGTGACCTTGCCGCGCGGCACCGACAGCGTGATGCCGTCCAAGATGACGCGCTCACCGTACCCGAAGCGCAGGTCGGTCAACTGGACAAGAGGATCTGACGGGTTCATGGGCCAGTACAAAAAGCCGGACGTGGTCCGGCTCGTGTGAGTAGGGGGTTCATTTTAACCCCCTCGGGGAAATCCCTGATATCAGCGCGGCAGTTCTGAAGCGCCCATCAGGAACTGATCGATGGCGCGCGCGGCTTGGCGGCCTTCGCGGATGGCCCAAACCACCAAAGACTGCCCGCGGCGCATGTCGCCCGCCGCAAAGACCTTGGGGACGTTGGTCACGTAACCGGTTTGGTCTTCGGTGCCGGCTTTGGCGTTGCCACGACCGTCCTTGTCGACGCCAAAAGCCTCGAGAACGGTTGCCATCGGGTTGGTGAAGCCCATGGCCAACAGCACCATGTCGGCAGGCCATTCTTTTTCGGTGCCGGGGACTTCGGTCAGCTTGCCGTCCTTCATCTCGACGTGAACGGTTTTCAAACCGGTCAATTTGCCGTTTTTGCCCAGGAAAGCCTGGGTCGAGATGGCGAATTCCCGCTTGAGCAGGCCCTTTTCCTGGCTCTCGTCGTGGCTGGAGCTGGTGCGCAACTTCAGCGGCCAGTAGGGCCAGACCAGCGGCTTGTTCTCTTGCTCGGGTGGCATGGGCATGACTTCAAACTGGGTCACGCTCTTGGCGCCGTGCCGGGTGCTGGTGCCCACACAGTCGCTGCCGGTGTCGCCCCCGCCAATCACGATGACGTGCTTGCCATCGGCGCGCAACTGGTCCTGGAGTTTGTCGCCAGCGTTGACCTTGTTTTGTTGAGGCAGGAACTCCATCGCGAAATGCACGCCGTCCAGGTCACGGCCCGGCACGGGCAAATCACGCGACTGCTCGGAGCCGCCGGCCAGCAGCACCGCGTCAAACTCTTTTTGCAGCTGTTCGGCGCTGACCGTTTCCTTGGCCCAATTCGTGACCTTGGCGCCCTGGGGCAGGTTGGCCACCAACACGCCGGTGCGAAAGGTCACGCCCTCGGCTTGCATCTGCTTGACGCGCCGATCGATGTGGCTCTTCTCCATCTTGAAGTCGGGGATGCCGTAACGCAACAGGCCGCCGATGCGGTCGTTTTTCTCAAAGACGGTCACCGCATGGCCAACGCGGGCCAGCTGTTGGGCCGCCGCCAGACCGGCTGGGCCGGAACCGACGATCGCCACCTTTTTGCCGGTCTTGACGGCCGCAGGACGCGGAACCACCCAGCCTTCGGACCAGGCGCGGTCAATGATGGCGTGCTCGATCGACTTGATGCCCACGGGGTCGCCATTGACATTGACCACGCAGGCGGCCTCGCAAGGCGCGGGGCAGATGCGACCGGTGAACTCGGGGAAGTTGTTGGTGCTGTGCAGCACCTCGATGGCGTTGCGCCAGTCGCCGCGATAGACCAGGTCGTTGAAGTCAGGGATGATGTTGTTGACCGGGCAGCCGTTGTTGCAAAACGGCGTGCCACAGTCCATGCAACGAGCGCCCTGAACCTTGGCCTGGGTTTCGTCGAGCGTGATGACGAACTCTTTGTAATTTTTGACCCGCTCGGCGACCGGGGCGTAGCCCTCCTCGATGCGGTCATACTCCATGAAGCCAGTGACTTTTCCCATGATGTGATTCCTTTGCTTCCTCGGTCGGGCCTTTAGGCGGCCACGGGTTTGGCGGCTTTGCGGGCGTTGATCTCGCCCAGGGCACGCTTGTACTCGGTGGGGAACACCTTGACGAACTTGGCGCGGGCGTTGGCCCAGTCATCCAGCAGTTCGCGGGCGCGGCGGCTACCGGTCCACTTGAAGTGGTCTTCGAGCAACTTTTTGAGTTGCGCCTCGTCGGTCTGGTCGTTGTGCCAGAACTTGCGATCCAGCTGGTTGTCCTGCTCGCTGCTGGGCAGCACCTTGTCCAGACTCACCATGGCCGTGTTGCAACGTTGGGCAAACTGGCCATCTTCGTCGTAGACATAAGCGACGCCACCACTCATGCCGGCGGCAAAGTTACGCCCCGTCTTGCCCAGCACAGCGACCGTCCCGCCGGTCATGTACTCGCAGCCGTGGTCGCCAGTGCCTTCGACCACTGCGGTGGCGCCGGACAGGCGAACCGCGAAGCGCTCGCCGGCGACGCCCGCAAAATAGGCCTCGCCACGGGTGGCGCCATACATGACGGTGTTACCGACAATGATGTTCTGCGCCGCCGTGCCACGGAAGTCCAGGCTGGGACGCACCACCACACGGCCACCCGACAAGCCTTTGCCGGTGTAATCGTTGGCGTCACCGATCAAATACAGCGTGACGCCATGGCACAAGAAGGCGCCAAACGACTGGCCCCCGGTGCCTTCGAGCTGGATGCGGATGGTGTCGTCGGGCAAGCCGTCGGGGTGCACCTTGGTGATGGCCCCCGAGAGCATGGCGCCGACCGAACGGTTGACGTTGCGTGCGGTTTCCATGAACTGCACCTTTTCGCCCTTGTCGATGGCGGGTCGGCTCTTGGCGATCAGCACGTTGTCGAGCGATTTCTCCAGGCCATGGTCCTGCAGGTCGACATGACGCACCGGCACTTCGGGGCCGACCTGGGGCACCGCCAGCAGGCGGGTGAAATCCAGGCCACGGGCCTTCCAGTGCGCGATGCCTTTGCGCATGTCGAGCAGATCGCTGCGACCGATCAGGTCGTCAAACTTGGCGATGCCCAACTGGGCCATGATCTGGCGCACTTCTTCGGCGACAAAGAAGAAGTAGTTGACGACGTGCTCGGGTTTACCGGCAAACTTCTTGCGCAGCGCGGGGTCTTGGGTGGCCACCCCCACCGGGCAGGTGTTGAGGTGGCACTTGCGCATCATGATGCAACCTTCGACCACCAGCGGCGCGGTGGCAAAACCGAACTCGTCGGCGCCGAGCAAGGCGCCAATGGCGACATCACGACCGGTTTTCATTTGACCATCGGCCTGCACGCGGATGCGGCCGCGCAGGCGGTTGAGCACCAGAGTCTGCTGGGTTTCGGCCAAGCCAATTTCCCAAGGCGAACCGGCGTGCTTGATCGACGACCAAGGCGATGCGCCCGTGCCGCCGTCATGGCCCGAAATCACCACGTGGTCGCTCTTGCACTTGGCCACACCGGCGGCGATGGTGCCGACACCGACTTCCGAAACCAGCTTGACGCTGATGCTGGCATGGGGCGCCACGTTTTTCAGGTCATGGATGAGCTGCGCCAGGTCTTCGATCGAGTAAATGTCGTGGTGCGGCGGGGGCGAGATCAAGCCCACGCCGGGCACGCTGTAGCGCAACTTCCCGATGTACTCAGACACCTTGCCGCCCGGCAACTGGCCACCCTCGCCGGGCTTGGCGCCCTGGGCCATCTTGATCTGGATTTGGTCCGAACTGGCCAGGTAGTCGGCGGTGACCCCAAAGCGGCCCGCGGCCACCTGCTTGATGCGGGAACGCAGGCTGTCGCCATCATTGAGCGGCAGGTCCACCTCGACTTGCTGCTCGCCGATCACGCTCTTCAAGGTCTCGCCCTTTTTGATCGGGATGCCTTTGAGCTCGTTGCGATAGCGGGCCGGGTCTTCGCCGCCCTCGCCGGTGTTGCTCTTGCCGCCAATGCGGTTCATGGCGATGGCCAAGGTGGCGTGCGCCTCGGTTGAAATAGAGCCCAACGACATCGCGCCGGTGGCAAAACGCTTGACGATTTCGCTGGCCGGCTCGACCTGCTCGAGGGGGATCGCTTTCGAAGGGTCGATCTTGAACTCAAACAAGCCGCGCAGGGTCATGTGACGCTTGTTTTGATCGTTGATGATCTGCGCGTATTCCTTGTAGGTGTTGAAATTGCCTGAGCGGGTGCTGTGCTGCAGCTTGGCGATCGCATCCGGGGTCCACATGTGCTCTTCCCCACGGGTGCGCCAGGCGTACTCACCACCAGCGTCGAGCATGTGGGCCAACACCGGGTCGTCGCTGAAAGCGGCCTTGTGCATGCGCAGCGCTTCCTCGGCCATCTCGAACACGCCGATGCCCTCGACGCGGCTGGCGGTGCCCGTGAAGTACTGGTCGATGGTTTCCTTGTTGATGCCGATGGCTTCAAACAACTGCGCGCCACAGTACGACATGTAGGTGCTCACGCCCATCTTGGACATGATCTTGGACAGGCCTTTGCCAATCGCCTTGACATAGTTGTAGATGGCCTTTTCGGCCGACAGGTCGCCCGGCAGATCCTGGTGAATGGACTGCAGGGTTTCCATGGCCAGATAGGGGTGAACGGCCTCTGCGCCGTAGCCGGCGAGCACGCCAAAGTGATGCACCTCGCGGGCAGTGGCGGTCTCGACCACCAGGCCAGCGGTGGTCCGCAAGCCCTCGCGCACCAGGTGCTGGTGAATGGCGGACAGGGCCAACAAGGCGGGCACCGCGACCTGGTTGGCGTTGACACCACGGTCGCTGATGATCAGGATGTTGTGCCCCCCCTTGATCGCGTCCACGGCTTCAGCGCACAGCGAGGCGAGCTTGGCTTCCACGCCCTCACGGCCCCACACGACCGGGTACGTGATGTCCAGCGTGTGGCTGCGGAATTTGCCCTGGGTGCGCTCGGCGATGGCGCGCAATTTCGCCATGTCGTCAAAGTCCAAGATCGGCTGGCTGACTTCCAGGCGCATCGGCGGGTTGACCTGGTTGATGTCCAGCAGGTTGGGCTTGGGGCCAATGAACGACACCAGCGACATCACGATGGCTTCGCGGATCGGGTCGATGGGCGGGTTCGTCACCTGGGCGAACAACTGCTTGAAGTAGTTGTAAAGCGGTTTGTTTTTGTCCGACAAAACGGCCAAGGGGCTGTCGTTGCCCATCGAACCGATGCCCTCTTCGCCATTGGCGGCCATGGGAGCCATCAGGAATTTGATGTCCTCTTGGGTGTACCCAAACGCCTGCTGTCGATCAAGCAGCGAGGCCTGCGGGGCGGCAGCTGCCTCGGTGGCGGGGTCGATGTCATCGAGTTTGACGCGCAGGTTTTCAATCCACTGCTTATAGGGCTTGCTGCTCGCGAGGCTGGCTTTGAGCTCCTCATCGTCGATCATGCGACCCTGCTCCAAGTCGATCAGGAACATCTTGCCTGGTTGCAGACGCCACTTGCGCACGATCTTGCTTTCGGGCACGGGCAACACACCCGACTCCGATCCCATGATCACCATGTCGTCGTCCGTGATGCAGTAGCGCGAAGGGCGCAAGCCATTGCGGTCCAGCGTGGCGCCGATCTGGCGACCGTCGGTGAACACGATCGAGGCTGGGCCATCCCAAGGCTCGAGCATGGCGGCGTGGTATTCATAAAACGCCTTGCGACGCTCGTCCATGGTGGTGTGTTGCTCCCAGGGTTCGGGAATCATCATCATCACCGCCTGGCTGATCGGATAGCCGGCCATGGTCAGCAACTCGAGGCAGTTGTCAAAAGTGGCCGTGTCGGACTGGTCGGGGAAACTGATCGGGTAGAGCTTTTTCAAGTCATCTCCCAAGACGGGGGATGACATCACGCCCTCACGCGCCTTCATCCAGTTGTAGTTGCCCTTGACCGTGTTGATCTCACCGTTGTGCGCCACATAGCGATAGGGGTGGGCCAGCGGCCACTCGGGGAAGGTGTTGGTCGAGAATCGCTGATGCACCAAGCCAAGCGCCGACACGCAACGCTCGTCTTGCAGGTCGTGGTAATAAGTGCCGACCTGATCGGCCAGCAGCAGGCCTTTGTAGATGACCGTGCGGCTCGACATGCTGGGCACGTAGTACTCTTTGCTGTGCTTGAGCTTCAGGCGCTGAATCGATGCACTGGCCGTTTTGCGGATCACATAAAGCTTGCGCTCCAAGGCGTCTTGCACGATGACGTCGGTCCCCCGACCGATGAACACCTGGCGGATGACGGGTTCCTTTTCACGCACAGCGGGCGACATCGGCATGTCGCGGTTGGTGGGCACATCGCGCCAGCCCAGCAACACCTGGCCCTCGGCACGGATGGCACGCTCCATCTCTTGTTCACACGCCAGGCGCGAAGCGTGTTCCTTGGGCAAAAAGATCATGCCCACGCCATACTCACCCAGCGGGGGCAGTTCAACGCCCTGCTGGGCCATTTCCTCGCGGTATAAAGCGTCGGGCAACTGAATCAAAATGCCGGCCCCGTCGCCCATGAGTTTGTCGGCGCCCACCGCGCCCCGATGGTCCAGGTTTTCCAGGATCTTCAGCGCCTGGGTCACGATGGCATGGCTCTTTTGCCCCTTGATGTGGGCCACGAAGCCCACGCCACATGCGTCGTGTTCGTTGGCCGGATCGTAAAGGCCATGTTGTTCAAACCATTCTTTGTCGGCTGCCGTGGTCATGGCACGCTCCTTAGGGTATTTACGGGGGATGACGATCATAAACGCATCGCAACAACAGTGCCAAAAAATTAATTGGGGTCTGACCCCAATTTATGGTCGTTTTTTTACAACAGCAATTTAATTGGGGACAGATTACTTTCTGGGGTTGCTGATCGGACGGCCCGGACGGTCTTTTTGAACCCTTCTGGGGGTATCCGACTGCACTTGATGAATGAATTGGTGTGAACCCAGGGCCCAACCCGTCATGGCCGAGTGGGTGAGGTCTTCGCGGTCCTTGGGGCTCAATCCCGACTGGACCATTTGGGCATAGGCGGCCTCGCGCCCAAAAGGGGTGTCCCCCAGGGCCCAATACAGTGCATGCTGCTTGACCAGCCGGTCGCTGGCCAGCCCAATGTGGTGCCGGTGGCTGGACCAGCGGTAATCCTTTGGATCGACGACCATGCCAGCCCGCACCGGGTTCAGGTCGATGTAGATCATGCAGGCCAGAAGATAGCGCTCACTTTCAATCAGATTGCTGCGGTATCGTCCCTCCCACAAGGCCCCGGTCCGGTTGTGGCGCAAGTTGAAATGCCGCACATAGCTGCGGCCAACGGCCTGCATCATGCGCGGCAGGCTCAGCGTGGTCTCGGGCGTGGCCAACAGGTGGAAATGGTTGTCCATGATCACATAAGCGTGAACCGCCACACCAAACGCCGTGGCGTGCGCCTGCCAAAGGTCAAGCAGGTGCTGCCGATCGAGGTCATCGACCACGATGCGCTGGCGGTTGGTGCCACGCTGGATGACGTGGTGTGGGTAACCCGGAACAGTCAAACGGGGCAATCGGGCCATGGTGGTGTCAGAAGCCGACGGAAATTGGGGTCAGACCCCGATTATTGGAAATTGGGGTCAGACCCCCATTATTGGGGCAGCGCACATGGCCCCCCTGGGGTTTCACTGCCACTGGTCGGAATTGGGGTCTGACCCCAATTGTTTCAATGGTTCCAGCTTGGGGAAGCGTCGGTGGGCCAGTTCATGCAGGCCAAACTGCTCGATCAAGGCCGCCAGGCGCTGGGCTGCACTGCGTTTGCGCTGGCCCGTGTATTCGGCCAGGATCAGCTCATTTTTCAGGCTGTGCTCCCAGCCGACCAATTCGGTCACGGTGACTTTGTAGCCCTGCGATTCCAGGTACAGGCAGCGCATGACGTTGGTGATCTGGCTGCCCAACTCGCGGGTGTGCAGGGGATGGCGCCAGAGTTCGGCGAGCGGGGTCTGGGCCAGGAACAGGGCTTTGTTCTGCCGCAGCAGGCTGGCCGCCTCGGCTTGGCAGCAAGGCACGAGCACCATCGCACGGGCCTGCTTGGTCAAGCCAAAGTCGATCGCATCGTCGGTCGCGCTGTCGCAGGCGTGCAAGGCGGTGACGATGTCGATGCGCTCGGGCAAGTCCGCGCTTTGCGCCGACTGGGCCACGCTCAGGTTCAGAAAACGCATGCGCTCAAAGCCCAGCCTTTGCGCCAAGGCCTGGCTAGAGGCGACCAACTCGGGGCGCGTTTCGATGCCCCAGAGGGTGCCACGGCCCAGCGCTTTGAAATACAGATCGTAGAGGATGAAACCCAAGTAGGACTTGCCGGCACCGTGGTCGGCCAGCGTCGGGCCCTCGGCTTGCTCGGGCAAGCCGTCCAGGACCTTTTGGATGAATTGCACCAGGTGGTAAACCTGTTTGAGTTTGCGCCGTGAGTCCTGATTGAGCCGCCCCTCGCGGGTCAGGATGTGCAGGTGCTGCAGCAATTCGATCGACTGGCCCGGTCGAACCTCGGGCGGCAAGCCCGGTGATGATGCTTTGGGGGGGCGCTGGTTTTTCATGATTGGGGCCCCACGTTGAGCGCCGCCCAGCCCTCAGGCCCGAGTTCGCGCAAGGTTTGCATATTGGCTTCAAAAATCGCTTCGGCCTGAGGAAAGGCCGCCACCGCCTGATCGATGCTGGCCTCGCGGATCAGGTGCAAGGTGGGGTGGGGCGAGCGGTTGGTGAAATTGGTGATGTCATCGGGCTCGGTGCCGGCAAATTGGTAGCGCGGGTGAAAACTGGCAATTTGAAGGGTGCCCTCCAACCCTTGTTCGCGCAGCACCCAATCGGCGAGGGCCAGTTGGTCGTTGAAGTGAAAAAAATCAGCCAAGGCGTTGGGGATGACCAGCAGGGTGGTCTCCCGCGCGCTGGCGGCTTGCGCGACCAGGGCGGCCAGTTCGTTGCGCAAGGCATCGATCCAGGCGTCTTGTTCGGTCGATTCGCAAACCGCCACATGGACGCGTCCCTTGACGTGTGGTGCTTTGGCAAACGGACACAGGTTCAAGCCGATGACGGCGCGCTCCAGCCAACGCACGGTGTCGGCCACGGCGCGCTCGGCAGAGACGAAACCTTGGGCAGGGGTCATGGGTCTATTGTCGGAGGTTTGGGTGGCGCATGACCAGCGCAGTGAGGACGGTACCCGCCAGACAGCAAGCCAGGGTGAACACCCAGGTCAAATGCCAACCGCCCACCGCCATGGCCCATGCGGCCGCGAGCGGCGGTCCGATGAATTGCCCCGTGGCTGAGAGTTGCTGCATCCACCCCACCGTGCTGGCGACCAGGTTGGGCGCAGGGGCCAGGCGAACCGCCAGCGAAAACAGCGTACCGGGGATCAGTCCACCGACGCTGGAAAAAAGCAACACGCCCGCATAACGCAACCAGGGTGTCGGCTCGGTCCAACTGGCAAAGGCCAATGTGCTGCCCCATCCCATGGCCGCATACCCGGTGAACAAGGTCTGGCCATGGCTCCAACCCCGACGCAGCAAGCGACCCGACATCATGTTGCCCAGCAGATTGACGGCAGCCGCACAGGCGGTGAGCAGCGCCAGCACGGCCCCCTCTAGCCCAGCCTGGGCGTAGATCGAGGGCAAAAACCCCACCACCGCCAGCCATTGCGCCGAGTAGACGCCAAACATGAGGGCGATCAGCCAGGGCCCGCGTGCCCCCAGCGTCAGGCACAGTCGTTCTCGCATGGCGCCGGTGTCCCCACGGGCGCGACCCAGGTCCGGGTCTGGGGCGACCCCCAGGCTCAATCCCCAGGCCATGGCGGCACTGATCCCGGCAAAGAGCAACCACCAAGCAGGCCACGAAGCGACCTGCAGCCAAAAGGGCCCCACCAGCAAGGCCAGCGACATGCCGATCGGCATGTAGGTGCCCCAGTAGCCGAGGAACGGCGCCAGCTGATCGGCGCTCACGCTGCGGCGCAACAGGGCCGGGCCCGGCAACACCGTGAGCAAAAAGCCCAGGCCCTCGATCACGCGCGAAGCCAGCAGGACCGTTGCCGAGCCCGCGTCTCCGATCAGGGCCGACAGCGCCCCGATGGCGCTGGACAAGGCCAGCAACTGCAAGCCCCAGGACATGCTGCGGCGCAGGCCCTGACCGTCGATCCACTGCCCGACCACCAGCCCCAACAGCATGCCACTGCCCTGAACCGCCGAGAGCAGAAAACCCGATTGCACCAAGCTCAACCCCAGTTGTTGTTGCAGGACCGGCAAGGCCGGTGGCAATTTACCCACTTGGAGGGCGGCCACGCAACCGGCCGCGATGATCAGCCAGGGTTGCAAGCCAGGCACGCACGCCCTCACCAAAGCGACTGCCCCGTCAGGCGTTGGTGCTCACGCTGGGCAAAGCGATCGGTCATGCCGGCGATGTAGTCGGCGATGGCGCGGGGGCGGTCTGGCCGCTGGGCGAATTCGGCGCGCATCTGCGATGGGTCGGCGGCATAAGCCGCGTGCAACTCGAGCACCACCTGTCTTGCGAGCTGGGTCATCTGTTGCACCTGAGGGTGTCGGTAGAGGTGCTGAAACAAGAATCGCTTGAGCCCGCTCGATTGGGCGTGCATGTCCTCGCTGAAACGCACCAGCGGACCGGCACGGCGGGCCTCGTCGGGGGTGTTCACGCCGGCCTGGGCGATGGCCTGGGCGGTCGAGCGCACGACGTCGTAGACCTGGTCGCTGAGCATGCGCCGGATGGCTTCGAACAGCCAACGGCGTTGCCGCTGCCCAATGCCCGGATGGTCGCGCGCCACCTGCGCCAGATAGGGGGCGAAAAGGGGGGCCTCACCCAGCTGATCGAGTGTGAGCAGGCCCGAACGGACCCCATCGTCGATGTCGTGCGCGTTGTAAGCGATGCTGTCGGCCAAGTTGCACAGCTGCGCCTCCAGGCTGGGTGAGGTGCCATCGAGAAAACGCTGCGCGACGCCGCCAGGTTCTTGCGCCGACAAACGCAGGGCATTGGCGCGCGAACAATGCTTCAAGATGCCTTCGCGGGTCTCGAAGCACAGGTTCAAGCCGTCGAAATCAGGGTAACGGTGCTCCAAACCATCGACCACACGCAAACTTTGCAAGTTGTGCTCGAAACCACCCTCTTGGGCCATGCACTGGTTGAGGGCGTCTTGCCCGGCGTGTCCAAAGGGGGTATGGCCCAAGTCGTGGGCCAGGGCCACGGCCTCGACCAGGTCTTCGTGCAAACCCAGCGATCGGGCGATGGAGCGCCCCAGTTGGGCCACCTCCAAGGAGTGGGTCAAACGGGTGCGAAACAAATCGCCTTCATGGTTCAAAAAGACCTGGGTTTTATACACCAGTCGACGAAAGGCGGTGGAATGCACGATGCGGTCGCGATCGCGCTGAAAATCGTTGCGGGTCGGCGCCCCCGGCTCGGGATGACGGCGCCCCCGGCTCTGGGTCGGGTCGCTGGCGTAAGGGGCCAGGGTCATGGGCATCAAGCCTGGCAAGAAGCCTCGATCACCTCGGCCACCCACTCGTCGGGGGCGGCGCGTACGATGACCCGGCCCGGTTGTTCGATCAGCACGAACTTGATCTGACCCCCTTCGGATTTTTTGTCCAAGCGCATGTGCTCGATGTACGACGCCGCCCCGAGACGTGGCCCGACGACGGGCAAGCCCGCGCGCTCGATCAGCGCTTGCAAACGTTGTACAAAAGCCGCATCGACCATGCCCAGACGTTGGGACAGGCGGGCCGCCATGACCATGCCGCAGCCCACGGCCTCGCCGTGCAGCCACTCACCGAAGCCCAAGCCCGCTTCGATGGCGTGACCAAAGGTATGGCCGAAGTTCAAAATCGCACGCAACCCCGCCTCGCGCTCGTCTTGACCGACCACTTCGGCCTTGATCTCGCAACTGCGATGCACGGCGTGCGCGAGCGCGGCCATGTCGCGTGCGCGCAGGGCTTGGATGTGGGTCTCGATCCAACTGAAAAAATCCATGTCGTGGATCGGTCCATACTTGATCACCTCGGCCAAACCCGCACTGAGCTCGCGCTCGGGCAAGGTCGACAAGGTCGACAGATCGCAGACGACCCGCACCGGTTGATAAAAGGCGCCGATCATGTTCTTGCCCAGGGGGTGGTTGACCGCGGTCTTGCCCCCCACCGACGAATCCACCTGGGCGAGCAAGGTGGTGGGCACTTGCACAAACGGCACGCCGCGCATGAAACAGGCCGCGGCAAAACCGGTCAAATCGCCAATGACGCCCCCGCCCAGGGCAAACAGGACGGTCTTGCGGTCACACCCCTGACCCAGGAGCAAATCAAACACCTGTTGCAGGGTCTGCCAAGTCTTGTGGGCCTCGCCATCGGGCAAGGCCAGGGTCAGCACGCGGGGGTAGTGCGGCGCGATGGCTGCGCGCAAGGCGGCACCGTACAGGGGAGCCACGGTTTCGTTGGTCACGATGACAGCGGTGGAGGCCTGGGGCAAGCCTTGCCAGGCGACGGGGTCAGCCAGCAGGTTTTGACCGATCAGGATGGGGTAGCTTCGTTCGGCCAGGTCGATGGTGAGGCTTTGCATGGTGGGTTCAAGCGGTTTTTTGGGCCACGTGGCGAAGGATTTGCTGGACCAGGCCCGAAATGGTGGGCTTGGGTGACTCGATGATGTGGTGTGCCACGTCGCGATACAAGGGGTCGCGCTGGGCCAACAGATCGCGCAAGCGCTCCATTGGATCGGCCACTTGCAGCAAGGGACGCACCTTGTCGTGGCGCAAGCGTCGGTAAATCTCTTCCGCGGTGGTGCGCAGGTAAAACACCTGGGTGCGCTCGCGCAGGATCTCGCGATTTCGGGGCCGCAACACGACCCCGCCGCCGGTGGACAACACGCCGGGGTGTTGTCGGGTGATGTCGTCGAGGACTTCGGTCTCCAGGTCGCGGAACCGCGCTTCGCCCTCGCGCTCAAAAAATTCTCGGATGGAGCAGCCCAGGCGTTGCTCGATGACCTGATCGGCATCGATAAAAGGCAAATCCAGGCGGCGCGCCAACTGACGCCCGACCGTGGACTTGCCACTTCCGGGCAAACCAACCAGAGCCAACAAGGGATGTCCTTTCGAAAAACCTGAACGGTGGTGCGGTGCAGCACTCAGGGCGGGGCCTCAGGGGCAGTTCCGACCCAAGGTTCAGAATTCAACATTTTAGGCGTGATGAAGATCAACAGTTCGGTGCGCTGTTTGCGTTGCTGAGATTGACCGAACAGCCAGCCCAGCAGTGGAATCTGCCCCAGGCCGGGCAAATGGTGGCGCTGCTCGTTGGCGTCGTCGATGTAAATGCCCCCGATGACCAGGGTGCCGCCATCGGGCACTCGCACCTGGGTCTGCAAGCGTTTGGTGTCGATGGCATAGCCATTGTTGGTCAGTTCACCCACGCTGTCGCGGCGCAAGTCCAGGTCCAGTTGAATGTCGCCCTGCGGGGTGATGTGGGGCAAGACGTCCAGCCGCAGTTCGGCCTTGCGAAAGGTGACGGTGTGGCTGTTGCTGGCGCTGGAGCCGACTTGGTAGGGCAACTCGGTGCCCTGCTCGATGATGGCGCGGGTCTGATCGGCGGTGACGAGGCTGGGGGTGGCCACCAGCCGGCCTTGACCGCGCTCTTCCAGGGCCGAAATCTCGGCCACGACTCGGCTCGACTGCGAGGGGCCGAGCAGGGTCAGCACCGCTCGCGCGGGGGATAAGCCGCCCAGGGGGTTCGCGGCCCAGTCCAGGGCCCAGCGGTCCGAAGGGGTGTGCAACCGAGCCCCCAGGGTTCGCCCAAAGCCCTCCGAGGCCTCGACGATGCGGGCCTCGATTTGCACCTGGCGCTGGGGCACGTCGAGTTGCGCCACCCACATGGCGATGCGCTCTTGCACCTCGGGGATGTCCAGCACCACCAGGTGGTTGGTGCGGGCATCGGCCATCGCTTGACCGCGTGGGCTGAGCCAACGCGCGCTGCTGGCGCCAGCGCGCGCCTGCGTGATGGCGCCACCAGCCCCCGACCGTGCAGCAGACTCTGCGGCTACAGCGTGGCCCTGCAAATGGTCGAGCCAATCGACCGCGCGGGCATGGTGCAAGCGATAGGTGCGCAAGGCCAGAGGCTGTTGCCCCTGCATCAGGGCACGCACCTCCTGGCGGCCTTTTTCGATGGCGATCCACTCGGCCTGTGGCCCGACCCACCACACCTGCGCCTGCGACACCAGCACCAGACCGCGGGCGCGCGCGACCGCCTCGATCGCGCTCAGGCCATCGGTCTGGCGCAGTTGCAGGCTGATCGGGCCTTTGACGCCGTCGGATACCACCAGGTTCACGCCCGCCTGCCTGGCCAAGGCCCGCAATGCGGCGGCGCTGTCCATGGCATGAAAATCGACGTCAAAGGTCGCCCCCTCTTGTGCCCACGCCCCCCAAAAGGCAAGCATGCCCAGCAGAACCATGCAGCGTCGGATCATGGTGCTTTGCCCGTGGGGCCCTCGGGGACGGCCGGTCGCAGCCGGTGCGTGCGACCGGCCTCGCTGATGAGCACTTGGTCGGCGCCGATGGCCACGACCCGGGCTCCGGCGTCGCCGATGGGGTCACCCACGCGCACCGCCAGGGTGTGCTGTTGCCAGCTCAGCCAGGCCACGGGTTCGGGTTGATGGACCAACGCGACCCAGTGCAGGTCCTCGGGGCGCACCAGCCGCAAAACCGCCCCCGAGGGTTGGCCCTGGGGCCACAAGCGGGCCAGCTCGCGTCGCAAGGCCCCAGGATCAAACGCCCGCGCTCGGCCACGCGCCCCCAGGCCCTCGATGGGCGGTGGCCGGGGGGGCAGCGGATCGGGGGCCGTCATTTGCTGCCAGTGACCGCGCCAAATCACCCGCCACTCGGCGGGTGACTCGGCCTGCAAGACCAAGGCATCGAGCACCATCTGAGGTGTGTCCAAGGCCAGCGCCTGCAGCATGTCAAGGCTGGCACCAGGTGGCCCTTGCCATTGAAGGGTCACCCGAACCTGCGCCGCGCCGTTGCGCTGCGAACCGAGTTGAAACCCCGTCAAGCGCAAACCACGGCCCGAGAGCTGCAAACGCATCGCGGGCTCGTCGGGCCACGGTGCAGGGGCGCGTGGGTCGGCGCGCGAGCGCTGCGCTCGCGCAGGCCTGGGGGCCAAAGGTTGGGACAGGGACAGGGCAGGCGCAGGGCCATCGAGCCAGTGCGCTGGATCCAGCCAGCCCAGGCCTGCGTAGGTGATCACAAGACCCAGGCCCGGGAGTGCGGCGGCCCACTGCAGTCGACGCGTGTGGTTCACGGCGCGCCCCCTTGACCCTTGGCGTCGTCACGGTCGTGGGCCTGGATGCGGACCTGATAGCGCCAAGCTGGCAAACCCCACGCCGGCGAGGGGGGCCAAACCGTTGGGGCCGATTCGATCCACTCGGTGTGCCAACGCGACAACGCACCGGCCTGCCAGCCCTGCCAGGCGGCTTCATGGCTGGTGGCGCCCCAGATCGTCCAGGCCCCTTGTGACCAGCGCATTTCGCTCCACCAATGGGCTGTGGGGCTGCGGTCGCCCTGGTCGATGACCTCGATCAACTGAGTCAGCGGCAACAGCGCGTCGCGTTGACGGCTTTGCCACACCCGCACTTGGGTCTGACGTTCGGCCTCCTGGGCCTGAGCGCGGGCCTGGGCCTGTCGCAGCGTGTCCTGCTCCCGCGCCTGCCGCGCCTGAGCTTCGAGTGACTGTCGATACTCGGCGAGCCCAGGGCGCACGACCCCAGTCAACACCAGGTGCAAGGTCAGCACCAGCACGCAGGACATCAGAAACGCCCACAAGGGACTGCGTGGCAGCATCGCCACCCCACCCCCGATGCCGCGCAAAGGCCGGGTCTCGGGCCAGGCGTGTTGTGCCACTTGCCACAGTGAAGCGGTCCCCCGCTCATCGGTCATCGACCGCACCGAGTGCAAGCGCACATGGGCCTCGCGACACAAGTCGCGCCAGGGTTTCAGGCGACGGTGCCCGTCGGGCCACCAACCGGGACGCCCGTCGCCCCGCCACTCGCACACCAAGAGGTGCAGAGCCACCGTGCCCGGCTGCTCGGTGCTCAGGGCCTGTCGCAAGGCCCAGTCCAGCTCCAGCGCGGGGCAATCGATGGGCGGCTCTCCCTGGGGCCAGGACTGATCCAGCACGGGCTGGGCTTGCGACAGCCAACCCATGGCCCAGCCGGATGGCCCGAGCACCCAGAGGAGTTCGTGCCTGGCGGACTCAGGGTCGATGGAAAGCGAAGTTTGCATGGACAGGGTCGGGGAAAGTTAAAATCGATTGCACCATGGGTGTTGTGCTTCGCCTAGACCTGAACCGTTAGCTTTCACATCGCATGTCGCCCTGTTTCACCCCTTGACGCCGCCCCATACATCCCCTCGCCCCATGCCACGATCAGAAACACCCCCACCCCCAGTCCCGAACGAACCCTCTTTGGGCCGATTGGTGTGGAAGGCTTTGGCCTGGGTTTTGGGCCTGGGCGCGGCGGCCGTCTTGGCGGTGGCCGCCCTGGTGGCGGTGGCGCTGGCCATGGCTTACCCCCAGTTGCCCGATGTGTCGGACATGAGCGATTACCGGCCCAAGCTGTCGATGCGCATTTTTTCTGCCGATGGGAAACAGATTGGTGAATTTGGCGAGGAACGGCGCAACTTCGTTCCTTTCAAAGAGATCCCTCAAGTGATGAAAGACGCGGTGCTGGCGATTGAAGACGCCCGCTTTTATCAACACGGCGGCGTTGATTACATTGGCCTGTTGCGCGCCAGTCTGGCCAATCTGGGCCGAGCCAAAAGCCAGGGGGCCTCGACCATCACCATGCAGGTTGCACGCAATGTCTATTTGTCCTCGGAAAAGACCTTCACGCGCAAGATTTACGAGATTTTGCTCACGCTCAAGCTCGAACACCTGTTGACCAAAGACCAGATCTTTGAGATTTATCTGAACCAGATTTACCTGGGCCAGCGGGCGTATGGCTTCGCTTCTGCCGCCGAAACCTATTTTGCTAAGCCGCTCAAGGAGATCACCATCGCCGAAGCGGCCATGTTGGCGGGCTTGCCCAAAGCCCCATCGGCCTACAACCCGGTCAGCAACCCCAAACGGGCCCGCGTGCGTCAGCTCTACATCATCGAGCGCATGTTTGAGAACGGCTTCATCAGCAAAGCCCAGGCACTGGCCGCGCGCAACGAACCCCTGCGCTTGCGCAACGCCGCGCAATCGCAACAATCGCATGCCGAATTCGTGGCCGAAATGGTGCGTCAGTTGATGTTCGCCCAGTACGGGGCCGACATTTACACCCGCGGCTTGCAGGTGCACACCACGGTGCGCGCCGACGAGCAAGAGGCCGCTTACCAGGCCTTGCGTCGGGGCATTTTGGACTACGAGCAGCGCCAGCACTACCGGGGCCCAGAAAAATTCTTGAACCTGCCCAACAACCCCGCCGAACGCGAGGACATGATCGACGACGCCCTGATCGATCAAGGTGACAAGGGCGACTTGTTGGCGGCCGTGGTGATCGAAGCCAGCCCGAAGAAAGTGGTGGTGGCGCGCCACAACAGCGAATTCATCGAAATCACCGGCGACGGCCTGAAACCCGTGCAATCGGGCCTGAGCGACAAGGCACCCCCGAACATGAAATTGCGCCCAGGCGCCCTGGTTCGCATTTTGAAGTCCCCCAAGGGCGGCTGGGACATCACGCAACTGCCCGAGGTGGAAGGGGCGTTTGTGGCCATCGACCCGCGCGATGGTGCGATCCGTGCGCTGGTCGGGGGGTTTGACTTCTACAAGAACAAATTCAACCACGTGACCCAGGCCTGGCGCCAACCGGGCTCGGCGTTCAAACCCTTCATCTATTCGGCGGCGCTGGAAAAGGGCTTCACCCCCAGCACCGTGATCAACGACTCGCCGCTGTTTTTTGACGCCAGCGTGACCGGCAGCCAGCCGTGGGAACCGAAAAACTACGACGGCAAATTCGACGGCCCGATGAGCATGCGCACGGCCCTGGCAAAGTCCAAGAACATGGTCTCGATCCGTGTCTTGCAGGCGGTCGGTGCCAAAAACGCGCAGCAGTGGGTCACGCATTTTGGGTTTGACGCCGAGCGCCATCCGCCCTATCTGACAATGGCCTTGGGCGCCGGCTCGGTCACCCCGCTGCAGATGGCGGTGGGCTATTCGGTGTTTGCCAATGGCGGCTTTCGCGTCAACCCCTACCTGATCACCAAGGTCACCGACAACACCGGCAAGGTCTTGCACCAATTCACGCCCATTGAACAAGACGACTCGCAACGCGCCATCGACGCGCGCAACGCCTTTTTGATGAGTCAACTGCTGCAGGAAGTCACCCGCTCGGGCACGGCGGCCCGCGCGCAAGCCACCTTGCAGCGCCCCGACCTGTACGGCAAGACCGGGACCACCAACGACGCCATGGACGCCTGGTTCGCGGGCTATACCCCCACCCTCACCGCCGTGACCTGGATCGGCTACGACACCCCACGCAAGTTGGGCGATCGTGAAACAGGGGGGGGCTTGAGCCTGCCCGTCTGGATCCAGTTCATGCAACACGCACTCAAAGGGGTCCCCGTGACGCAGATGGCCGCCCCCGAGGGAACGGCCTTTGTCGGCGGCGAGTGGTACTACAAGGAATACGTGCGGGATGCGGGCGTGGTCTCGCTGGGCCTGGGCAACAGCAAAGAAGGCACCCGCGACATGCCCCCTCAGGACGAGAAGAAACGCATCCTGGATTTGTTCAGGAACTGAAGCTCAGGGGCATGCCGGCGTGGGCACTGGCGTCCTGGCTCAGGCGCGACCAAAACTCCCCCTGGCCTTTGGTGTCGGCCCAGCATTGGCCGTCCCAGCGGTAGTGGTAGCCGCCATGGCGCGTGGCCAGCCACACCTCGTGCAGGGGCTTTTGCAGGTTGACGACGATCTGACTGCGGTCGGCAAAGACCATGGTGACCATGCCACCCACGCGTTGGTTGTCGATGTCGACATCGGTGTCTTCGTTCAAACGGTCACACTGCTGTTCCAGGCGGCGCAATAAATCTTCGGCCAGGTCGAGAAATTCAAGATCGGTCATGCGGGGGGACTTACAATTTTGGGATGTTGGGTCAAATTCTATTCAAGCGCCTCGTCCTTGCCGTCTGCGTGGTCACTGCTTGCGTCGGCTGTGGCCAAAAAGGCGCCCTGTACCTGCCCAATGAGCCCGAGTCCCGCGATCGGGCCACCTTGCCCCAAGTGCTGATGCCCAACTGGCCCAGCCCCTCCCCGCCCCCATCCGAAGCCCCTCGCCAACCATGACCTCACTTTCCCTGCCCCTGGGTGCCCAGTTGCAATACACCGACGGCGAGTTGCGCTTGGAGCAAGCCAGCCTGTCCGAATTGGCGGCCCAGTACGGAACCCCCCTGTTTGTCTATTCCAAGGCCGCCATGCTGCAGGCACTGGCCGCCTACCAGCGGGGCTTTGCCGGGCGCCAGGCACGCATCCACTACGCCATGAAGGCCAACAGCTCGCTGGCGATTTTGCAGTTGTTCGCTCAGGCGGGGTGCGGTTTTGACATCGTCTCGGGCGGAGAACTGACCCGCGTGCTGGCTGCCGGTGGCGACCCGGCCAAGGTGATTTTTTCTGGGGTCGGCAAAACCCGGGCTGAAATGCGCCAGGCCCTCAAGGCCGGCATCGCTTGCTTCAATGTGGAAAGTGAAGCTGAACTGACGGTGCTCGATGAAGTGGCCCGCGAGATGGGCATGCAGGCCCCGGTGAGCATCCGCGTCAACCCCAACGTGGACGCCAAAACCCACCCCTACATTTCGACCGGCCTCAAGGGCAACAAGTTTGGCATCGCCCACGAAGCCACTCTGGGCGCCTATCGCAAGGCGGCCACCATGGGTGGTTTGCGGGTGGTGGGCATCGACTGCCACATCGGCTCGCAAATCACGGAGGTCGCGCCCTATCTCGACGCCATGGACCGCGTGCTGGACCTGGTGGAGGCGATCGAAGCGGCGGGCATCGCCCTGCATCACATCGACTTTGGCGGCGGCTTGGGCATCGATTACCGGGGGGACCGCCCGCCCCAGGCCGATGTGCTGTGGGCGCAGTTGCTGGCCAAACTCGACGCACGCGGACACGGCCAACGCATGCTGATGATCGAGCCGGGA
>JACCDX011372008.1_pt1 | contig 38749 bp, 39 predicted proteins | sample 7449681 | NCBI WGS metagenome assembly JACCDX01 (sample SAMN15323450, study PRJNA562643) | freshwater metagenome | isolation source: river surface water | place: USA:Blue River Watershed | collected 2017-08-18
CTTGTTGGTGGAGTTGGCCGCGCCCAGGAACAAGGGGCCATTGGTATAGGTCAAACGGAAAGCCGTGAGCTTGCCATCGCCATTTGCTGATACGCAACTGTTGGATGTTGAGTTTGCTGCAGGCACGGTATCGATGCCCAAGCAGTTGGTGGGCACTTCAGAGAAAGCCTGCTGAATCTGGATGCGGAAACCATTGATGTCAGCACTCAACCAGCCAACGCTGTTGGAGGTGCGAATCTGGGGTTTGGCCGTACCCGGGGGTGCAATGGAAGCACCAGCGGGGTTCAACGTGCCAAGTGCAACGTTGGCCATGGAGCCTACACCCACGGTACCGAACGGATCAAACTGGGTCAGGTTCCAGAAAGTGGGGCTGTAGTCGCGACCTACACGCAATTCGCCCAGGTTTCTGTTGATCAAAGACACTGTCGAAGCGCGGTTGAAGGTAATGCCTTGCAAGCCGTTCAAGCCCGAAGTGGTGGGGGTGCGCAGGTGAGAACCAGTCACAGTACCACCAGCACCAGCAGCTGTGGCGGCTGTGTTACCAGTACCAACGGACAGGTTCTGACCCATGTTGGTGCTGTTTGCAGTGGAGTTTTGTCCACGGCCATCGTCGTTACCAATACCAGCCTCCAACCAGAATGCGGCACCCCAGCCACCACCCAGGTCTTCCATGCCGCGGAAGCCCAAACGTGAGCTGTATTCGCCACTGTTGTCAAGACGGGTCAGCGAGCCAGCATTGTCAGCTGACAAGCGGTTGATACGAGCGTCCAGGCCACCGAAGATGGTGACTGACGAGCTAGCCAAAGGTTGCGAACTCGGGGTCTGTGCAAAGGCACCGGTCGCTGCGGCCAAAGTAGCCAGTGCAACTAGGGATTTTTTCATGTGAAGTTTCTCCAAGGTTTAACAAAGGGCTCCGGAACCTGAGGGCAGACCCTCCCGGATCCCCGGGCCAACCTCCTGCAATGGAAGTTATCGTTATTGCACCAGAAGCCAAGAGACATGGCTACCTATCAAGTCAAAAAAAACGGGTTTGCGTTGTCAAATCACAACAAATTGTGGCGTGCCCGCATCAACGCCAGGGGAAACACCCCCTGTTTTACAATGTGGAAATGAAAAGCCCCCGATCGCATTCCCCCAGCGTCTCGTTTTGGGACCCTTTATTGACTTTGGCCGACTCGGCCTTGCGCACGGTATTTGCCACGCACCGGGCCCAGCGCCCCTACCCCGCACAAGGCGATGGCGGGGTGTTGAATGCACAAGAAAAGAAGGAAGCGGCTGGCCTGATGCGCGTGAACCATGTGGGCGAGGTGTGCGCTCAAGCCTTGTACACGGCGCAAGCCCTGGCGACCCGCAACCCGGCGCTGAAGCGCCATTTTTTACAGGCCAGTGCAGAGGAAACCGACCACTTGGCCTGGACGGAGCAGCGTTTGGCCGAGTTGGGCGGCCGCCCCAGCCTGCTGAACCCGGTTTGGTATGCGGGGGCCTTTGCCATCGGCTATGTGGCCGGCAAAGCGGGGGGAGACCGCGTGAGCCTGGGCTTCGTGGTGGAAACTGAGCGCCAGGTGGAGGCCCATCTGGAAGGGCATTTGGCGCGTTTGCCCGCGCAAGACCTGGCCTCAAGGGCGGTGGTGGCCCAAATGCAGGCGGACGAAGCCCGCCATGCGGTGGACGCCGAGAAAGCGGGGGCAGTGCCATTGCCCCGACCGGCGCAAGCCCTGATGCAGGCGGCGGCACGGGTCATGACCACGGTCGCGCACCGCATTTGAAGCCCGATGGCGCACGTGACAACCGTGCCGCCAATGGGCTCAGTCTTCCCGCACCTCAAAACTGGTGCTGATGGCGGCGGTTTTGGCCAACATGATGCTGGCCGAGCAATATTTGTCATGGCTCAGGGCGATGGCCCGCTCAACGGCTTTCGGGTCTAGCCCCTTGCCAGTGACGACAAAATGCATGTGGATGCGGGTGAACACCTTGGGGTCGGTGTCGGCGCGCTCGCTGCGCAATTGCACCGAGCAACCGGTCACGTTCTGACGCCCGCGGCGCAAAATCATCACCACATCGTAAGCGGTGCAGCCGCCGGTGCCGGCCAAAACGGTTTCCATGGGCCTGGGGGCCAGGTTTTGCCCGCCCATTTCGGGTCGGACGGCATCGGGGGCACCGTCCATGGCCAGCACATGGCCGCTGCCTGTCTCGGCGATGAAGCCCATGCCCGAGCGGGCCCCGCTGTGTCCAGTCCAAGTGACAGTGCATTCCATGGTCGGAAGATTCCTTGAAAAATATTAGGGAATTATCCGCCATGCTTGGCGGAACTGCCGACGGGCATTAAAATATTGATCGATTGCTCAACAGAGCATGATGTTTGTCTCCTCCACCCTCTTAGGTGGATTACACCCCGGGCCAGTCCCGGGGGTTTTTTTGCGCCCTTCGGCTTTACAGCATGCCGACATTCATCTCGCCGGTCAGGGTGGAGGCGTAGAATTTTTCGATCATGTCCACCGAGGTGCGGGCGTTGCGCGCCAAGGTGAGCATGTCGATGCCTTGGCCGTAGAGCAGCCTGAATGTGATGGCGGTATGGCGCAGGCAATAGAGCGTGAGCGATTGGCCATGCGCGTCGCAAAGGCCAAGGCCCGCTTCTCGCAGCACCCATTTGAGCCAGAAATTGAACAGCGCCAGGGCGTGCTCGCGGTCTTTTTCCTGCGGCAGAAAGACCCAGTCGTCAGGCTTCGCCAGCCCTTGGCTGGCCCATTGCTCGCGCAAATGGCCATAGACCCTGACGGCGGGCTGCAGCGAGACGATGGGCTTGTCGTGGCGCTTGGACTCGGGCAGGGTGAGGCGAAGATAGGCGTGTTGCGAGCGAACCACTTCAATGTGGCGATGGCGCAGGTTCTTGATGTCGCTGGGGCGCACAAAACTGTTGACCATGAAAATGATCAGGGCATACATGTCCAGCGGCAAGGTGCGGTATTTGGGGGTGATCCAGAAGCGCGAGCGCTGGCCCGTGCCGGTTTTCAGGCTGGGGGCCGAGACCCCGCGCCGATGCAGGCTTTTGGCGGTCCGCAAAAGTCGGTGGTATTGCGTGAGAGACAGGGCGGAGCGGGGCTTGTGCGCGACCTTGATGCGCGGCAACTCGGGGGCAGAGTCGAGCCATTTTTCCTGTACGGCCAGCTTTAGCATTTTGCGCACGATGACCAGGTATTGGGACATGGTGGTGGCAGAGGCTTGCTCATCGCGCAGGCGCGACATCAGCACCTCGATGGCCGCACGATCGACCTGCCTGAGCTGCAAATGCCCCAGGGCGGGCAAGATGTGGCGGTCCAGCCGGTTGCGCATGATGACCAAGGAGCCCTCGGAAAACTCACCCGAGCGCACGCGTTGATATTCGGCCTCCATCAGCTGGTCGGCCAAGGCCTCGACCGTGAGCACCAGCGGGCCCCGGCGCAGGCCAGGCGAGGCCGAGGATAAGCTGGGGGCGTTGGGTGCGGGCCAGGCCTGCAAGTGGTTGGCGTTCACCAGATAGAAGCGCTCGCCGCCGGGGGCGTCGACGGCGATGGGCTCTCGCCGCAGCAGCGGGGCCAGGCTGGGCATGAGCTCGTGCAAGCGATCAGATTGCACCACGCAAGACACGCCGGGCATAGGGGCTGGAGGGAGTGCTGGGGGGAGGGCTGGCGGTGGGGCGCCAAGCCCTGACAGTCTAGCATTTTCGGTTTTCATAGACATGGCTCAAATACCTCTATTTTGATTGTTTTATCACTATTTATTTTTTCATTAAATAGTGATTTATGGCTCATTTTATTCAAATAAAACCATTTTGTCAAAGCCCTTGTAGATGCACTGGCTACGCTGGCCGCCGCAACCGGCGCCATGGCTCAATCCGGAGTGGCTCGCGCAGTCACTGGCTCGAATGTCGACCTCTTTGGCGTCTTTGATGCCAGCTACACCCGTTTGTCTGCCAGTGGAGCAGGCTCGGTCACCAGGGTGCAGGGCGAAGGCCGCAATGAATCATCCCGCCTGGGTTTTCGGGGCATGGAAGACATGGGCGGCGGCTGGGGCGCAGGCTTCTGGCTCGAGGCCGGCCTTTTTGTGGACTCAGGCGGCGGACAAAACACCACCGCCAACAACACCTCATACGGTCAGTCCGGCATCAGCAATGCCACCTCTAACGCCAGCGCATCGCCCGATGTGGTGTCCATTGGTGCACTACAAGGCATCACCTTCAACCGCGCTTCCACCATTTCCATCATTAACAAAAACGCGGGCGAATTCCGCATGGGCCGCGACTACACGCCCACCTTCTGGAACAAAACCTACTTTGACCCCTTCGGCACGGTCGGTGCGGGCGCTTACACCAACCTCACCTATGGCACCCTCAACAAATATGTGGCCGTCGCCCCCCCGGGCAACCCCACGCCTCAGGTGCGCGCCTCCAACAGCTTGGGGTTCCTCACCAACAAATTTGCCGGCTTCCGTGGTCAATTCATGTACGCCCTGTCCGAACAAGGCACCGGCTGTACCGATGTGCAAGCAGCCGCACCGGGCACCAACGCTGACAACGGAGGCAACCTGTGTCAAGCCGCAGCGGGTGCGGGCAAATACACCGGCTTACGCGTCACCTATGAAGAGGGTCCTTTGGCCTTGGCCATGGCCACGGGCAGCACCAGCTATCCTTACCCCACTGGGGCTGCGGTGAACACCAAAGGGGCCGTGACCGGCTACCAAGGCGCTTACAAAGACACCAACTTTGCCGCTGCTTACCAAATTCATTCCACCCGCCTGTTCTTCCAATTGGGCACCCAAACATTCGGCGCCACCAGCGTCGCTTATGCGGCTGGAACCAATGCAGCAACGGCCCCTAAGGCCCCCGCTGCGGTCTGGACCAATGGGGCCGTGGCAGGCGACGGTTACCTAGCAGGCACGCTCGACACCACCTCTCGCACCCTCAAAAACATGATGTTTGGCGCCACCCACAAAATGGGGGCCCTGACCCTGAAAGCGTCTTACGGCACGGCAGCCCTAACGGGTGGTCAGGCCACGGCCAGCACCGCACGGGCAGTGGCCAATATCGAAAGCGGCGCCAAATCGAGCCAAATGGCCTTGGGCGTGGTGTACGACCTCAGCAAACGCACCGCCATGTACGGCACCATGTCGCGCCTCAGCACCAAAGGCCAGAACACTGTCGCCAGCATGGGCTTGGCCTCGGCCGCTGCTTCAACAACAGGCGCCAGCAACACCGCCAACGGCATCGACTTGGGTCTGCGGCATCGCTTCTGACTGGCGTGTCACCCATTCAACCCCGCTTCGGCGGGGTTTTTTTATGCCTTAGCCCCGCATGAATATGTCTTTTGAAAATGTCTTTTCTGCAAGAACCATGCACGCACTGAAACTAGCCCTGAAGTGACATAAAACCGGAGGATTAAAATAAGCCCATGCCCCGCCGCACCTCTCAACTGTCCCCTGCCGATTACCTTCAGCTCATCCTGACCGCACGTGTCTACGACGTCGCTCAAGAATCCGCCTTGGACAAGGCCCCAAACCTCAGCCGTCGGTTAAATAACCAAGTCCTTCTCAAACGTGAAGACCAACAACCCGTCTTCAGTTTCAAGCTGCGCGGGGCTTACAACAAAATGGTCCACCTCACCCCTGCGCAATTGAAACGCGGGGTCATCTGCGCCTCGGCGGGCAATCACGCCCAGGGCGTGGCGCTGGGCGCGTCCAAATTGGGCACACGCGCGGTCATCGTCATGCCCGTCACCACCCCGGCAGTCAAAATTGAGGCCGTCCGGGCCTTGGGTGGCGAAGTGGTGTTGCATGGCGACAGTTATTCAGACGCCCATCAGCACGCCATTGAGCTGGAAAAAAAACATGGCATGACCTTTGTCCACCCCTTTGACGACCCGCATGTCATAGCTGGCCAGGGCACCATCGCCATGGAGCTGTTGCGTCAGCACCAGGGCCCGCTGGATGCCGTTTTTGTCGCCATCGGCGGTGGCGGCCTCATTTCGGGCGTGGCCAATTACATCAAGGCCGTGCGGCCGGAAATCAAAGTCATCGGCGTACAAATGAACGACTCAGACGCCATGATGCGCTCGGTCACTGCGGGCAAGCGAGTCAGCTTGTCAGACGTCGGTTTGTTCTCCGATGGCACAGCGGTCAAACTGGTGGGGGAAGAAACCTTCCGTGTCGCGCGTGACTTGGTCGACGAATACATCACCGTCGACACCGACGAAGTCTGCGCCGCCATCAAAGATGTGTTCATCGACACCCGTGGCATCGTCGAGCCCGCGGGCGCACTGGCGGTGGCCGCCATCAAAACCTATGTGGCCCGCCACCGCACCAAAGGGCAAACCTACGCCGCCATCTTGTGCGGGGCCAACCTCAACTTCGATCGCTTGCGCTTCATTGCCGAGCGCGCCGAGGTGGGCGAAGAGCGCGAGGCCCTGTTCGCCGTCACCATTCCTGAAGAACGCGGCAGCTTCCGCCGATTTTGCGAGCTGATCGGCAGCCTGCCCGCCTTTGGCGGCAACAAATCACCACGACAGGTCACCGAATTCAATTACCGCATGAGCGACGCCCGCCAGGCCCATGTCTTCGTCGGCCTGACCACGACGGCCAAAGGTGAAAGCGCGCGCATCGCCAAGCATTTCAGCCATCACGGCTTCAAAGCCCTGGACTTGACCCATGACGAATTGGCCAAGGAACACATCCGCCACATGGTGGGCGGGGCCAGCGAATTGGCGCACGATGAACGACTCTTGCGTTTCGTCTTTCCAGAGCGCCCTGGCGCACTCATGAAATTCCTCTCCAGCATGCGCCCCGGCTGGAACATCAGTCTCTTTCATTACCGCAACCAAGGGGCCGACTACGGTCGCATTCTGGTGGGCTTGCAAGTGCCCCAGAAAGAAAACGCATTGTTCAAAAAATTTCTGGCTGAACTGGGCTACCCCAGTGTCGACGAAACCCATAACCCGGTCTATCGGCTGTTCCTCCAAAAATAATCGCCGGGCAAATCCTGCCATGCAGGGCTGCCCTATGGCGCGGTGGGCAATGCGGGCACCAGAATTTTCAGCTCTTCGGTGACCGGGCCTTTGGCGGTCGGCCCCAACCCGGCGCTGCGCAAACCCACTTCAACCAAAAAGCGGCCTGCCCTCACCTCTTCCCCCACCTGATGGACTTGGGCCTTTTCCCCGGTGGCGGCAATCAGGGCCGCCCCGCTGCGACCACCTTGCGCGATCACAGCAACCAACGTCAAGTCAGGGTCAGGCTGAACCTCGGGCTTCGCTGCTTTGGGTCCAACCAGCGCCTGACTCCACGAGGAAGTCTGCTGGGAGGGCGGGGCATCCACCCAACGCACATCCCGGGTCGGGGTCGGCAAAGCCAGCACCTGCAAAACCCAAAAAACGACACTGGCAGCGGCCAATGCCGCCGCCAATGCGGTCAGGCCGCGCTGGGCCCAAACCCATCGGTTGGAAAAAAGAGATGCCATAGCCATTGGAAGCGATTATGATCCAAGAATGCGACATTTTGACCTATATCCGATTTCCCGCCAAGCACTGCGGCGCATTCAGCGCGGCTTTACCCTGATCGAACTCATGGTGGTGCTGGCCATCCTTGGGGTTTTGGCCGCCTTGGTGGTGCCCAATGTGTTGGGGCGTGCCGATGACGCGCGCGTCACCGCCGCCCGTGCCGATGTCAACAGCCTGATGCAGGCGCTCAAGCTCTACCGTTTGGACAACCAGGCCTACCCCACCCCGGCCCAGGGCCTGCTGGCTTTGGTCCAAAAGCCCACCGTTGACCCGATCCCCAACAACTGGCGACCCTATCTCGACAAACTGCCCAATGACCCATGGGGCCGCCCTTATCAGTACCTCAATCCGGGCCTGAAGTCTGAGATCGATGTGCTGTCTTTCGGTGCCGATGGCCAAAGCGGTGGCGAGGGCCGCAACGCCGACATAGGCAGCTGGCAATAAACGCCACACAGGTCATGGGCCGCCAGAGGTGTCATGACGCGCCCTTGCACACACTCGGGTCACACCAGGGCCTGAAACGCTCGGGCTGGCTTGGCGGCTTTACCCTCATCGAACTGTTGGTCGTCTTGGCCCTGGTGGCATTGACCACGGGCTTGGTGGCCTTGGGCGTCGGCCAAAGCCCCGCCACACAACTGCAACGCGAGGGCGAACGCCTGGCCAGCTGGCTGGAAAACGCTCGCTCGCTCGCCCGGGTACAAAACCTCCCTATACAAGGCCGATGGGTGGTCGATGGCATCGAGCTCTTGGGGGTCTCTGCCCCGGGCGAAGCTCGCCCCCGGCTTCGCTGGCTGAGCGCAGACACCCAGCCATTGCGCCCCGACATCCCTTTGCTGCTGGGGCCGGAACCCTTTTTGCCGGCACAATCGCTGCGCCTGGGCAGCCGCTCCCGGCCCGATGTGCAGATACAGGTCGCCACCAGCGGTGTGGGCCCATGGCGGGTCCGGCCATGAAGCAGAAAGTCACCCGCACACCCACCTCGGGCCTCACCCTGATCGAAGTCATGGTCGCCTTGCTGGTGCTCGCCCTGACCTTGCTCACCGCCGGTCAAGCCATCTCGGGTTGGTTGCGCGCCAGTCAGCGCCAGGAAGAAACGCTGCGGGCCCAGTTGTGCGCCGAAAACACCTTCAACGAAATGCGTCTGGCACGCCAGATGCCCGGCATAGGCAGCAGCACCCGCGAATGCGAACAAGCGGGTGTGATGTTTGGTGTCCGCACGGAAGTCAAACCCACGCCTAACCCCAGTTTTTTCCGGGTGGATATCCAAGTCTACTCACAGCAGTACCCGGTGCTCAAGGTCACCACCATCCTGGGGCGATACTGATGCACACCCCTCTATCGCGTCGAACCCGGGGCCTGACCCTCATCGAAGTGCTGGTGGCCCTGGCCTTGTGGGGGCTGCTGACCGCCCTCATGACCCAGGGCCTGGATGTCGTGGTTCGCAGCCAGCAACAGCAAGGCACCCGTGATGAACAACAGGCCAAACTGCAAAACAGCCTCAGCCAATGGCAAGCCGATTTGAACCAGATGGACACCGCCCTTCCACCCGCCATCAGCCTCGACTGGAATGGCCGGGTCTTGCGACTGGTGCGCCACAGCCCATACCCCAGCCCGGGCCATCGTCAGGTGGTGGCCTGGGGGGTGCGCGAGGGGCGTTGGGTGCGTTGGCAATCGCCCCCTATCGTGCAACGCAGCGAGCTCGACGGGGCCTGGCAAAGCGCGCTCGATGCCTTTGTCTTGTCCGCCAGCGACGACGGCGCGGGGCGAGCCCAAAGCGACTGGCTGGCGGTGGAATCCTGGCAGGTCTATTACTTTCGCAACGACAGCTGGACCAACGCCTTGTCCAGCACGGGCGCAGGTGCGGTCAGGCCCGACGGCATCCGGCTCGAACTTGATCTGTCGGCCCAGGGCAGCTGGCAAGGCAAACTGCGCTCAGACTGGGTGCGGCCCACCTGGAGCGTGAATCGGACATGAGACGAGCTCACCCCCCCGCGCGCGGTGCCGTGCTCTTGCTGGCCCTGATGCTGACCGCCTTGGTCGCCGCCTTGGTCAGCACGGCCTTGTGGCGTCAGTCGGGCCAAATATGGATCGAAACTGCCGAGCGCGAACGCCAGCAAGCCCAATGGCTATTGACAGGGGCCACCGACTGGGCCCGGCTGATCCTGCGCGAAGACGCCCGCGTCGCCGGCAGCAGCGACCATCTCTCCGAGCCCTGGGCCGTGCCTCTGCAAGAAAGCCGCATCAGCACATTTTTATCCAGCCAACCCAACCTGTCTGAGTACACCGCAGACAGCCCCTTGAACGATCAAGTCTGGCTCTCGGGTGCCATCACCGATGCGCAAGGAAAGTTCAATTTAACCAACCTATTCAACAACAACAAACCTGACGCAGCGGCCCTCAGCCAACTCCAGCGGCTGTTCGAGTTGTTGGGATTAAGCTCAGATTTGACAAAACTGCTCATGCAAAACCTGGCGCTGACCCGCGATCCATCGCCAAGCTTGTTGCCGCCTCGCACCATCGACGATCTGGCCGCTTGGGGCTTCGGTCCTGAGGCCATTGAACGTCTGCGGCCCCACTTGGTCATCCTGCCTGAACCCAGCCCCGTCAACGTCAACACCGCCAGCCCGGAAGTACTGGCTGCCACGGTCCCGGGCTTGTCGCTGGGTCAAGCCCAGCGGGTGGCCCAAAACCGCCTGCGCAGCCCGATGACCGATGTGAAAATGGCGTCCTCGGTGTTTGGCTCCAACTGGAACACTGCAACCCACAGCATCAGCAGTCAATTTTTTGAAATTTCCGGGCGCTTTCGCATGTCCACGGTCACTTTGGCGCAAACCGCATTGGTCAAAAGAGACAAAGGAAATGTGAATTATCTTTGGGTTTTGCCTTCGACCATGACGCCACGGCCATAAAATGAACACCTTATGCTGATTGTCGCCCTGCCTGACTCCCCCGACGTCGACGCCTACGACCATGTCCAGATGGGCGATGACGCACGGCCCATCGGTCAGGGAATGCGCTCGGCCACCGACCTGCCCCCGGGGCCACTGGTCGCTATCGTCCCCATCTCGCGCTTGTCTTGGCATTCGGTGCGCCTGCCCAAGTTGCCCAAGGCCCAGCGCATCCCCGCTGTGGTCGGCTTACTCGAAGACCAATGGTTGCAAAGCCCCGCCACCCTGCACATCACCCTGCACCCCATCGAAGGCGCCACAGACGACCAGGACAACCATTGGGTGGGGGTGTGCGACGCCGATTGGCTCAGTCAAGTCTTGCAACCCCTGATCACGGCGGGCCGCATGCCACAACACCTCTGGCCTGAATGGACCCCTTTGTTGCCAGGGCAAGCCGACACCTTGCATATTTGGGGCCCGCCCAAAGAGGCCATGCTCACCTGGTGCAACCCGCAAGGGGTCATGGTGTCCCGCTGGCCTGCCCCATGGCCCTTATTGCAGTCCACGCCGGTGACCCCGGTGGCCGAGCCCGCAGTGCTTGAGTTGGCCCAAAACGCCTGGTCCTCAGAGCCAGGGGCGGTGCGCACCCAAACCCGGTACGAGCGCTGGCTTGTGGCCACCCAAGGCGGCTTCGATCTGGCCCAGGGGGTATGGTCGCAAACCCCCGCCCAGCGCTGGCGTCGTCGATTCGTCTCTGCTTGGCAAGACTGGGCCCATCACCCGCGCTGGCGCTGGATGCGGCGCGCCATGGCGGTCATGCTGGCGGCCCACACCTTGGGCCTGCTGAGTTGGGCCTGGTGGACCGAGCAGGCCATGGCGCGCCAGAAAAGCGACCTCGCCGCCATGCTGACCCAGGCGTTTCCTGAAACCCAACTGGTCATCGATCCGGCGGCACAAATGAATCAGGCCCTGAACACCCTGCGCCGCCAAGTGGGCGCCCAGACCCCTGACCAGGTGGAAGTCATGCTGGGCCATCTGACGCAAGCCCTGGGCAGCCCCCCCGAATTGCAGTCTTTGCTGTTCGAAGACAACACCCTGACCGTCAAGGGTCTGCGCCTTGAATCGATCAAGCCGAATCAACTTCAAGCCCTGCGCCAAATGGGCTACGAATTGAAGCCCCATTCCGGTGGTGGCTTGGTCATGCGCTGGAGCGCCAAGCCATGAATCGCACCCGCATTCTTTACGCTTCCCTGGCCCTGATCGCCAGCCTGGCCTTGCTGTGGGGCCTGTGGCCCGCCTGGACACTTTGGCTGGATCGGCACGATCGCTGGGCTGAACTGGTGCAACAACAACAGCGCATGCAAACGGCCCTTCAAGAGGCCCAAACCCTGCAAAAAAAATCTTTGCCCAGCCTCGCTGAATCGCAATCGCTGATCCAGACCATCAGCCGACAACGCTTTGGCGTCCCCCCCATCAACCTCCCTGGTGGCAGCGTACAAATCCCCATCAATGCCGTCTCACCGCAGCAATTGGCCCAAGGCTGGGATGACATTCGAACCCAGACCTCGGCCCGGGTGGTGCGCGCCGAACTCGACCAAACCCCCCAGGGCTGGTCGGGCACGCTGATCTTCAAGTTACCGCAAAAACCATGAAGACCCGCCCACTCGCCACCCCGCAAAACACCGCCCAAGGACATGGCGTTTACGCCGCCATGGGGGCGACACTGGCACTGGTGCTCATGCTCTTGACCCAGTGGCCGGCCACCTGGGTGGCCAGCGGGGTGCGCCAACTCAGTGGCGGGCGGGTCTTGCTGGTCGACAGCCAAGGCAGCCTGTGGCAAGGCTCGGCCCACATCGCCTTGAGCACCGGCGAATCAACGGCCTCGGCCACCGCCTGGACACCACGGCTGCACTGGCAGATTGCCGCCACCGCCCTCAACACACTCGAAATCCGCTGGCGCACCAGCGAATCCACCGGCACCTCCAGCTGGGTCTGGCGACTGCAGTGGCAACCTGGCGGCTTGGTTTTGACCATGAGCGACATGGATTGGCGCTTGCCCACGGCCTGGTTGTCGGGTTGGGGCGCGCCCTGGAACACCATCCAACCCGAAGGCGAGTTGCGCCTCCAGACCCGACAGTGGCGTTGGCAACAAAACGGCCACCAATGGCGCAACGACGGCCAACTCTCATTGCATCTGCTGGGTTTGTCCACCCGCCTGTCCTCCTTGCGCCCACTGGGAGACTACAAACTCCAGTGGATGGGCGGCGATACCCCCAAAATCACCCTCGAAACCCTGCAAGGCCCATTGCAAATGTCTGGTCAAGGACAATGGCTGGAGCGGGGGGTGGTTTTTGAAGGCGAGGCCTGGGCCGAACATCCCAGCGATGAAATCGCATTGACCAATTTATTGAGCGTGCTGGGCAACCGCAAAGGCACGCGCTCCATCTTGAAAATGGGATAAAGGAACACCCATGTCCGAACACACCCCTGCACACCTGACCCGCTTTGCCGCATGCCTGGTTCTGGCCTTGGGCTTAACTGCCCTGACCCCTGCCTGGGCCCAAAAGCGCGCCCAGACCCCCGAGCCGATCAGCCTCAACTTCGTCAATGCCGAGATCGACACCGTCGCCCGCGCACTGGCCAATTTGACCGGGCGCAACCTGGTGCTGGACCCTCGGGTCAAAGGCACCATGACCTTCAGCACCGAAAAACCCATGCCTGCTGAACAGGCCTGGGCCCAGTTTCTGTCCGCTTTGCGCTTGCAAGGCTTCGCCGTGGTGGAAGTCAATGGTTTGTTCAAGGTTTTGCCCGAAGGCGAGGCCAAGCTGCAAGGCGGCGGGGTGGTCGAACAAACTGAAAAAATCGGCAGTGGTGGCCAAATCATCACCCAAATCTTTCGCTTGCAGCACGAAAACGCCAACCAGCTGGTATCGGTTTTGCGTCCCTTGATCAGCCCCAACAACACCATCAACGTCAATCAGGGTTCCAACTCACTGGTCATCACCGACTACACCGAGAACCTGCAACGCCTGGCCCGCATCATCGCCAGCCTCGATACCGCTCAGGCCACCGACATCGAAGTCATCCCCCTCAAGCACGCCGTGGCCAATGATCTGTCACCCTTGCTGCAGCGCCTCATAGACACATCCAACGCCCCGCAAGCCGCCCCCCCGGGCCCTGGCAATCCGGGCAACCCTGGCGCCGCCGATGGTGGCTACCGCACCGTCGTGTTGCCCGAGCCCCGCAGCAACAGCTTGATCCTGCGCGCCGCCAACCCGGCACGACTCATGCAGGCCCGCCAACTCGCAGAAAAGCTCGACCGGCCTGGCGGCACGGCCCAATCGGGCAATATCCACGTGGTCTACCTCAAAAACGCCGACGCCACCAAACTGGCCAACACCCTGCGGGCGGCGCTATCGGCCGATGGGCGTGGCATTGCTGGAACAACCGGTCTGAGCAGCAGCACCGCTGGCACGCCACTCAACACCACAGGGCTCAACACCACCCCGACCGCAACCACCACCGGCGGCTTGGGCAACACCCCCGGGCAGACCACCACTGCAACCGGTGGCAATACCGGCGGTCAAATTCAGGCCGACACGGCCACCAACTCACTCATCATCAGTGCCCCAGAGCCTGTTTATCGACAATTGCGGGCCGTCATCGACCAACTCGACGGGCGCCGCGCCCAAGTCTTGGTCGAAAGCCTGATCGCCGAAGTCGATGCCAACAAGGCCTCTCAATTTGGCGTGCAATGGCAAAACGCATTTGGCCGCAGCGGTGGCAGCATAGGCGTCATTGGCACCAATTTCGGCTCTGGTGGCAGCAACATCATCGGGCTCAATACCCGGGCATCGGGGGGCTCGATCACCCCCAATGCCGGCCTCAACATCGCCACAGGCCGACAAGTCGATGGCAACAACCTTCTCACCAGCGTCGCCAACTTTCTGCAACAAAACGGTGGCAGCAACATCCTGTCTACACCCACCTTGCTGACCCTGGACAATGAAGAGGCCAAGATCGTCGTTGGCCAAAACGTGCCCTTTGTCACTGGCCAATACACGGCCAACAACACCAATGCCGGCGCGGTCAACCCCTTTCAGACCATTGAACGCAGAGACGTCGGCCTGACCCTGAAAGTCAAGCCCCAGATCAGCGAAACCGGCACCGTCAAACTCACCATTTATCAGGAAGTCTCCAGCGTGGTGGCCAACTCCATAGGCAGCGCCACCGGCCTGATCACCAACAAACGATCGATTGAATCCAACGTGCTTGTGGATGATGGACAAGTGGTGGTGCTGGGTGGTTTGCTCTCTGACGAATACAACGGCAACTCTGACCAAGTACCGGGCCTGGGCAACGTGCCCATCTTGGGGGCCTTGTTCCGCAGCGAAAGCCGCGAGCGCAAAAAAACCAACCTGATGGTGTTCCTGCGCCCTGTGGTCTTGCGCGATGCGGCGGCTGCCGACAGCTTGTCGGGCGACCGCTACCAGAACATGATCGGGCAACAGCGCCAGACCCATGTCCCGGCCAGTGGCCCGATGACGGTAGACAACAACATGACCCTGCCGCCTCTGGAGCGCAAACCTTGAGCGCCCGCCACCCCTTGCCCTACGCCTTCGCCCGCAGCCACCAACTGCTGCTCGATGGCCAGGGCTCGGACTGCACCTTGTTTTTTACCGGCCAGCCCAAAGCAGGGCCGTGGTCCGAAGTGATGCGCTGGGCCACCGCCCAGGGCTTGAACCCGACCACCCAGCAACTCGAAGCCGCCGCCCTGGCGCAAAAAATCAGCCAAGCCTACGCACACAGCGACACCACCGCCGCCCGCGTGGCCAGCGAAGTGGAAAACGATGCCGATCTGGGTCGCCTGTTACAAGAGTTGCCAGCCGTCGAAGACCTGCTGGAAACTTCAGACGATGCCCCCATCATCCGTTTGCTCAACGCCTTGCTCAGCCAAGCCGCGCGCGAAGGGGCCAGCGACATCCACATCGAAGCCTACGAACGCCACTCCAGCGTGCGGTTTCGGGTCGATGGCGAACTGCGCGAAGTCGCACAACCGCACCGGGCCCTGCATGCGGCGCTCATCTCGCGCCTCAAGATCATGGCCGAACTGGACATCGCCGAAAAACGGCTGCCCCAAGATGGGCGCATCTCGTTGCGTCTGGGGCAACGGGCCATAGACATCCGTGTCTCCACCCTGCCCAACGCCCACGGCGAACGCGCCGTGCTGCGACTGCTCGACAAAACCTCCAACCGCATCAGCTTGCAAGACATCGGCATGACCGGCGACACCCTGCAACGCTGGCAAAACATGCTGCGCCAACCCCACGGCATATTGCTCGTGACCGGGCCCACCGGTTCTGGCAAAACCACCACCTTGTACGCGGCCTTGCAGCAATTGCACACGCAAGAAGTCAACATCCTCACCGTCGAAGACCCCATCGAATACGAATTGCCCGGCATCGGCCAGACCCAGGTCAATCCGCGCATCGAGCTTGACTTCGCACGCGCCTTGCGCGCCATCTTGCGGCAAGACCCCGATGTGATCATGATCGGCGAAATCCGCGATCACGAAACCGCCCAAATCGCCATCCAGGCCTCGCTGACCGGACACCTGGTGTTGGCCACTTTGCACACCAACGACGCGCCCAGCGCCGTGACCCGCCTGATCGACATGGGCGTCGAGCCCTTTTTGCTCAGCTCTTCCCTCTTGGGCGTCATGGCGCAGCGCCTGGTGCGTCGCCTATGCCCCGCCTGCCATGGCGCCGGTTGTGAGCGCTGCCACCACACCGGGCACCAGGGGCGCATGGGCATCTTCGAGCTGATGGCCGCATCTGAACGGGTGCGCGAAATGATTCACCAAGGCACAGCCGAACAAGAATTGCGCCAAGCGGCGCTGGACGAAGGCATGGTACCCATGCGTCAAGACGGTGAGCGCCTCGTGGCCCAAGGCCTCATCAGCGCCGCCGAACTCATCCGCGCCACCCGCGACTAAAGCCAGCCCGCCATGCCCGCTTTTCAGTATCAGGCCCTTGACCCCAAAGGCAGCCCCTTACAAGGCTTGCTGCAGGCCGACAGCGAGCGCCAAGCGCGGCAAACCTTGCGCGGACAAGGCCTCATCCCACTGGCTGTGACCCCGGTGGGTGAGGTCTCCCCAACCACCCCCTTTTGGCGCCGCCCCATCCACCTGCGACCGGTATTGCATGGCGAGGCGTTGGTGACCTTCACCCGTCAATTGGCCGGTCTGATGGATGCCGGACTCACACTCGAGCGCACCCTGACGGCCCTGATGGAAGATGCACCCCTGCGCCAATCGGCGCTGCTGGCGGCACTGCGCGCCGAAGTCAATGCCGGCCACAGCCTGGCGCAGGCCATGGCCAGCCAAGGGCGGGAATTCCCCGCGGTATACCGGGCAGTGATTGCTGCGGGCGAACAAAGCGGCCAGTTCGGCGCCATCTTGCAACAACTGGCCGGCGACCTCGAAGCCGACCATCAATTGCGGCAAAAAGTGCTGGCAGCCATGTTGTACCCCGCCATAGTGACTGCCGTGGCCCTGCTCATCGTCTTGTTTTTGCTCGGTTCGGTGGTCCCCCAAATCGCCCAGGTTCTGGTGCAGAACCAACAAAAACTACCTGGCCTGACCTCATTCATGCTGGCCCTCTCTGATTTGGTCCGGCACACCGGCTGGTTCGCACTGCTCGCCTTGGGGCTGGGCATTGGCCTGGGCAAGTGGGCCCTGCGACAGCCCGCCTGGCGACTGCGCTGGGACCAACTCTGCCTGCGTTTGCCCGGCATCGGCACCTGGCTGCGCCAATACCACGCCGCCCGACTGGCCAGCACCCTGTCTTCACTCACCCGGGCGGGGGTGCCCATCCTCAAAGCCCTGTCCGCCGCCAGCGCCACTGTGCCCAATTTGGCACTGCGAGACGACTTGCAACGCGCCACAGAATTGGTGCGAGAAGGGGCGCCACTGGCTGTCGCCCTGAGCCATCAGGGGCAATGGCCACGCCTGTTGTCGATGTTCATACGTCTGGGTGAACAAACCGGCCAATTGCCCCAAATGCTGCACCAGGTCGCCAACCAATTGCGAGAACAAGTCCAACGCCGCAGCTTGCAATGGGCCACCTTGCTCGAGCCCCTGCTGATTTTGCTGATGGGGGGCGTGGTCTTGCTGATTGTTCTCTCGGTCATGCTGCCTATCTTGCAACTCAACCAGATGGTGAGGTAAACCATGGGCGTGAATTTGGCCAATCAACTGGTCGTCGCCATTTCCTCGCGTGCCCTGTTCGACTTCGAGGAAGAAAACCAGGTCTTCGAAAGCTCGGACGACCACGCCTACATGCAGGTGCAACTCGACCGACTGGACGTACCCGCCAAACCAGGGGTGGCTTTCTCACTGGTTAAAAAACTCCTCGCCTTCAATCCATCGGGCGCACAACGCATCGAAGTCGTCATCCTCTCTCGCAACGACCCGGTCAGCGGCATGCGGGTCTTTCGCTCTGCCACCCATTACGGCCTGCCCATCGTGCGCGGCACCTTCACCCGTGGCCGCCCCCCTTGGCAATACCTCAAACCCCTCAACGCCAACCTCTTCCTCTCGGCCCACCTCACCGATGTGCGCGCCGCCCTCGATGCGGGCGTGCCTGCCGCCCAGGTCTACCCGCAAGCGGCGCACGCCTCAGACCGGCACCCCAACGAAGTGCGCATCGCCTTTGACGGCGACGCCGTCCTGTTTTCCGATGAGGCCGAACAAGTCTTCCAATCCCAGGGGCTCAACGCATTCCAGGAACACGAACGCGCCAATGCGCGCCGCCCCCTCACCCCCGGCCCGTTCAAGCCCTTGCTGGAAGCCTTGCACCGCTTACAAAGCCAGGGCACAGACACCATGCGCATCCGCACCGCATTGGTCACGGCCCGCAGTGCCCCGGCGCATGAACGCGCCATCCGGACACTGATGGATTGGCAAGTGCAAGTCGACGAAGCGATGTTCCTCGGCGGCCTGGACAAAGGCGAATTTTTGCGCGAATTCGAGCCCGATTTTTTCTTTGATGACCAGACCGGCCACATCGAATCGGCAGCCCGCCATGTGCCTGCAGGCCATGTGGCCAGTGGCATCACCAATTCATGAACGAAAAAAATCACTGCCATGGGTCTGGCCGCAGGTCCCGGGCCTCGCATCAAAATTCTTCAGGGCGCGGGTTCGGCCAAACGACTGCGACGGCTTTCGCGTCGGGCAATCCATAGGGTCGAAGAAGCGATCACGCAGGCCCCCAGCACCGTATAAATGCTGGGCAAGTCGCTAAAAACCAGCCAACCCAGCAGTGCCGACCAAATCAGGTCGAGAAAGCGCAAGGACTGCGTGGCCGATATATCGGTGGCCTTAAAAGCCTGCGTCATGCAATAGTGCCCCAAAGAACCGAACACCCCGGCCAGCACAAAACCCAGCCACTGCCACAAAGTCGGGGCATGCCAAAAGTACAGCGCCAGCGGCAAGCCAAACAGCGTCACCATCAGGGCCTGCCAAAACACAATCACCTTGGGGGTCTCGGTCTGCGTCAAGGCTTTGGTGATCAGAAAAGAAGCCGCGAACATGGGCGAAGACAACAACATCACCAACGCATACACCCCGTCACTGCCACCGAGCTTGGGGGCCACAATGATCAGCACACCACAAAAACCCAGCAAGGCCGCCACCCAGCGGTCGGCCCGCATGCGTTCATTCAAAAACCAGGCGGCCCCCAGCATGATGAAAATCGGCCCAGTGAACCCCAATGCAGTCATGTCCGCCAAACCTATGTGCGGCAGTGCGGTGAACCACAACATCAAGCCGATGGTGTGTACACCACCGCGCCAGAACTGACCCTTGACATTGTTCGGTACCAGCGCCGCCCAGCCACCCCGCATAAAAGGCAACATCACCATAAAGCCGCAAAAATAACGCAAAAACATCGACTGGTACACATTCAGGTCCAGCGTGATGCTGCGCACCACCGTATTGAGCATGCACAACAACAAACCTGAAGCCACCGCCCACATCAGGCCACGCGTGGCCAGCGTCTGGCCACCCCACAAGCGCTGCCGCCAATGCCGCCAGCGGGTGCCCCAGAAGTTGTGCCTTAAACCCATGCACCCATTGTAGGCAGTCGGCCATGGCTCTGGGGGCGCCTCAGTCGCGCGGGTGCTCAGGTTAAGATGGCGAAAGACCGTTTAAAAAAGGACAGCTTCATGTGCGGCATCGTCGGCGCCGCCTCGCGCCTAGACATTGTTCCCGTCCTCATCCAGGGCTTGGAACGCCTCGAATACCGGGGCTATGACTCCTGTGGTGTGGCCATCCACCAAGCCAGCCTGCCCGGGCACGGCGCAGGCTTGCAACGCGCCCGCAGCACCGCCCGCGTCTCCGAGTTAAAAGCCCAGGTCGAAAACGACCACATCGCCAGTGGCACCGGCATCGCCCACACCCGCTGGGCCACACACGGCGCCCCTGCTGTACACAACGCACACCCCCACTTCAGCCATGGCCCGGGCGCCACTGAGCCGCCCGCACGCCTGGCCCTGGTGCACAACGGCATCATCGAAAACCACGAGTCACTGCGCACCGAACTTGAAAACCTCGGCTATGTCTTCCATAGCCAGACCGACACCGAAGTCATCGTCCACCTCATCGACAGCCTGTACCAAGGCGACCTGCGCCAGGCCCTGGCCCAAGCCGTCGCCCGCTTGCACGGGGCCTATGCCATCGCCGCCATCCATCACCAAGAACCGCACCGCGTCGTCGGCGCCCGTGCCGGCTCCCCCCTCATATTGGGCGTCGGCTCAGGCCAAAACTTCCTCGCCAGCGACGCCATGGCCTTGGCGGGCGTCACCGACCAGATCATTTACCTCGAAGAAGGCGATCTGGCCGACCTCACCCCCGAGCAATACCGGGTCTACGACAAAACAGGTCAAACGGTTCAACGCCCCGTACGAACTGTTCAGGCCCACAGTGGCGCGGCCGACCTCGGCCCCTATCGCCACTACATGCAAAAAGAAATCTTTGAACAGCCTGGTGCCGTCGCCGACACCCTCAGCGGCATCCAAGCCATCGAACCCAGCCTCTTTGGCCCGGGCGCGGCTCAAGTGCTTGCAAACATCGACCAGGTGCTGATCCTGGCCTGCGGCACCAGTTACTACAGTGGCTGCGTGGCTCAATACTGGCTTGAATCGCTCGCCCAAATCCCATGCCGGGTCGAGGTGGCCAGCGAATACAGATACCGAGACTCGGTGCCACACCCACGCACACTGGTCGTCACCATCAGCCAATCGGGCGAAACCGCCGACACCCTGGCCGCCTTGCGCCACGCACAAAGCCTGGGCATGCGCCACAGCCTCACCGTCTGCAACGTCGCCACCAGCGCCATGGTGCGTGAATGCGAACTCGCCTACGTCACCCGCGCCGGGGTCGAAATCGGCGTGGCCTCGACCAAAGCCTTCACCACCCAATTGGCCGGCTTATTCCTGCTCACACTAACCCTCATGAAACTCAAAGGGCGCCTCAGCCCTGAGCAGGAAACTCAACACCTGCGTGCCATGCGCCACCTGCCTGCCGCCATGCAGTCGGTCTTGGCCCTGGAGCCGCAAATCATCGCTTGGGCACAAGAATTCGCGCCCAAAGAAAACGCCCTCTTTTTAGGCCGGGGCACACACTACCCCATCGCACTCGAAGGCGCGCTCAAACTCAAAGAGATCACCTACATCCATGCAGAGGCCTATGCGGCGGGCGAACTCAAACATGGCCCCCTCGCCCTGGTCACCAGCCAAATGCCCGTCGTCACAGTCGCCCCCAACGATGCATTGCTTGAAAAACTCAAAAGCAATATGCAAGAAGTGCGCGCCCGAGGCGGCGTCCTCTACGTCTTGGCCGATGCCGACACCCAAATCAGCCACGGCGAAGGCGTTCAAGTCATCCGCATGCCAGAGCACTACGGCGTTCTCTCACCCATGCTGCATGTGCTCCCACTGCAGTTATTGGCCTATCACACCGCCTGTGCACGCGGCACCGATGTCGACAAACCCCGCAATCTGGCCAAAAGTGTGACCGTTGAGTGAATGTGATGGGGTAGTTACCCCCTATCGCCCTTCTATTCCACCCTTGATTAAGGAAGCTCTGCAAAACCCCATGTGTCGTTTCATTCCAGTAACCCTTGAACTTAGGCTTGGGGTTTTTCCATTGGACAAAATGGGGTCGGGTCATCCGGCAAGCGCACATACGCTGAACCGGCCCGGCGTCTGACCAATCGCAATAATGAATCACACATAAGTGAACATATTAATATATTAAATGGGTATTTTTTGATACATTAATATCCTTCCAATGTATCACTGGCCGACACATCGGCCCCATGCCCATGCGTTTTTTTAGCCAACTGACCCGTTGGGGCGATAGGGCCGACCGTTGTGAATTCGCCCGGGTCGGCATGTGCCTCTACCTCTATATCTGGGTGATGTTCAGGGCTTCGCCTTTGTGGCTCGCCACCGACGGGCCCATCGGCATAGACGCCCATCTCCACTGGGCCCCTTTGCTGGGTTTAGGCCTGCTGTTATCGGGGTGGGCCTGGGTGGCCATGGTGCGCCGCCTGCACGACCTAGGCCGCAACGGCTGGACCCTCTTGTGGGCGCTCACGGGCATCGCCGCGCTACCCCTATGGCACACCCTGTCCTTCAAAGCCGGCATGCCAGACGCCAATGCATACGGCCCCCCACCTACCCCACGACGGCTGAGCAAAATCTGGCTGCTGGCCCATGGGCTGTGCGGCCTGCTGCTGGTGGCCTCGGTGGCCACACACCTCTCCATGCGGGCTTACCAGTCCCTCCACTGGCACCACACCACCTCCAGATTAAAACCCGATGCGCCCGCCATGGAAGTCATGGTCTTTCACTCCAGACTACGCCTCTATGTGGCCCAAATCGTTTGCCAAGACCACGCACTGCAACTCGATGTACTGGGGTACCAACGGCCCATGCGCCCCTTTGCCGCATGGCCAGCCCTGGAAGAAGACCTCCGCCCACTCAAGGCGCACATCAAATCAGGCGTTGAACGCCTGCCCACCCAATGGGAATCAAGCCACCGTCCCTTGGCACATGCCCAGTCTTTTGATTTTTTGGCCAGCCTCAAACCAGAAAAGCTCTACGGCAACCAAATTGTCCTCAGCTGGCCCGAAGAAGGCACAGAAGCACCAATCCACCTCTACCTGACCCAAGCCGACCTCATCGAATTCATGCAAAGCTGTCGATGAGCCAGACCGACTAGGGCTTGCTCTTGCTGGGCCGCTTCCATGCCCCCAAGCTGACTTGCTTCGCACGGGCCACCGTCAAAGCCTCGGGCGGCGTGTCTTTGGTGATGGTCGAGCCGCCTCCAATGGTGCCACCGGCCCCCAATCGAACCGGCGCGACCAACACGCAATTGCTGCCCACATGCACCCGGTCTTCGATGACCGTGGTGTGCTTATGGGCCCCATCGTAATTGGCGGTGATGCTGCCTGCGCCATAGTTCACCCCGCTGCCCATTTCGGTGTCACCGACATAAGCCAGATGATTCGCCTTAGAGCCCGCCCCCAGACGCGAATTTTTCACCTCGACAAAATTACCGATATGAACCTCCGGCCCCAGCACGCTGCCTGGCCGCAATCGGGCATAAGGCCCTATGCGCGCACCCGCACCCACCCGCACCCCCAAGGCCTCGCCCTCTATGTGCGTGAACGGCAAAATCTGCGCACCCGCCTCTATTTGGCAATCAGACAACACGCAGTTCGCCCCCACACTCACCCCATCCCCCAGCGCCACCCGCCCCTCAAACACACAATTCACATCAATCTGCACATCCTGACCGCAAACCAATTCGCCTCGCACATCAAACCGGGCCGGGTCCAGCAAACGCACCCCTTGCGCCATGAGCTGCTCCGCCTGCCGCCTCTGATACACACGCTCCAACTCAGCCAACTGGGCAGGGCTATTCACGCCGGCCACCTCGCTGAGGTCCGTGCAGTCTTGCCCCACCACTGGCACACCATCGGCCACGGCATGCGCCACCACATCGGTCAAGTAATATTCCAACTGGGCATTGCGCGCATCCAAGCGCGCCAGCCAGCCCCGCATCAGCCGGGCCGGGGCCGCCATGATGCCGCTATACACCTCTTGGATGGCCCTTTGCTCGGCATTGGCGTCCTTCTCCTCCACAATGGCACGCACCTGCCCTTGTCCATCGCGCAGCACACGCCCGTAACCCTTGGGGTCAGGTGCAACCACAGTGAGCAAAGCCAGCCGTTGCCCGCCACAAGACTGCACCAGGCGGGCCAGGGTATCGGCGCGAATCAGGGGCACATCACCCGACAACACAACCACCACACCGTCATCGGGCAAATGCGGCATCGCCTGCATCACCGCATGGCCGGTGCCCAATTGGGGCTCTTGTCGGGCAAAACGCAGCCCCTGGCCCGGGTTGGCCTGCTGCAACACAGCCTCTACCTGCTCGGCCCCATGCCCGGTGATGAACACCCGGTGCCTGGCGCCCAACGCCTGTGCGACCAAGGCCACATGCTGCACCATGGCCCTACCCGCCAAAGGATGAAGCACTTTGGGCATACTGCTTTTCATGCGGGTGCCTTTGCCCGCCGCCATCACCACCACATCGATTGCCGTCATGGTCCACCTGTTGACTGATGTTCGCATTATCCGACAGCACCGCCCCATTTGGCGACGCTGGCTGGCGGCGTGTGCCTTCGCACTGGGCCTGCTCGGCTTAGGCGGTTGCAGCCTGGTCGAAACCACCTACAACCAAAGCCCGTTTTTGCTGCAATGGTGGCTCGATCGCCAACTCGACCTCGACAGCCCGCAAGAACGCCAACTCAGGGCAGATTTGCGCGCGCTCCTGGCCTGGCATCGCCAAAACCAGCTGCCTCAAGTCGTGCAATCGGTGCAGGGGCTCATCGGCATCGCCCACAGCGACCTCAGCCCCGCACAAACCTGTGCCTTTCAAAACGAAGTCTGGCAAAGCCTGCCGGTGCTGGCACAACAAACTGGCATGGCCCTGGCCCGCACCGCGCTCTCCCTGCGGCCCGAGCAAATCGCCCACATGCGCCAATATTTTGATGAAGACAACGTCAAGTGGCGCGAAGAATGGCTAGACGGCCCTGAAGAGGAACGCCTGCAACGCCGACTCAAACGCGCGCTAGAGCGCATCGAAGACTACTACGGCAACCTGGACGCCAGCCAAAAAAACCTGCTGCGCGAAATCCTTCGCGCCTCACCCTACCAGCCCGCCATCGCCTGGCAAGAACGCCAGCGCCGCCAGCGCGACATGCTCGATACGCTAGAGCGCATCCGGGTGGCACAACCAGAACTCAAAGCAGCGCAAACCGAACTGGGCGAACTGCTGGTGCGCACGTACAACCCGCCCATCCAGGCGCACCGCGAGCATGTACAGGCCAACGCCCAAGCCCTGTGCACCTCGGCCTCTCGCATGCACCACACCATGCGGCCCGAGCAGCGCCAGCGGGCCATGCAAAAACTGGGGCAACAACAGCAGTCGCTCGCGCGCCTGCTGCCCGCGAAAGATTAAACCCCGCAACCTGCGAAACTGGCCCGTGAAAACTGGCCCGTGAATCAGGCCTGCAAGGCCTGCCACATCTCTTTGTCGCGCTCAGCGGTCCATATGCGCGGGCGTTGGATGCCCGAGGCCTCATCAAACGCCCGGCTCACATCAAAGGGCAGGCAGTGCTCATAAATGAACACATGGCCAAAGATCGGGTCCATTTTTTGCCGGGTGTGCGCCATTGCCCCCTTCAGGTCGAGCTTCTTGGCCACCGCCTCCTGGGCACACTCATACAGCATTTGCACCCAACGCCGGGTGTAATCGAGCGCTTGGTTCACCTGCGCCTGCCCCTTCATCGCCACACCGCGTCCCGGCACAATCGCCTCGGCCTTCAAAGCCCGCAAAGCCTCCAGGGTGGCAGGCCACTCTTGCAAATGGGCGTCGCCGGTGTACACCCCGGCCTCATACTCCACCAAGTCACCACTAAAGAGCACCTTCTCAGACTCCACCCAGGCAATGGTGTCGCCCTGCGTATGGCCCGGCCCCGGGTGCCAAATCTCCACCCACACACCGCCCAAATCAAGCCGCACACTGCCTTGCCGACCGGCTTGGCCATCGCCCACCACCAGCGTGGGCCAGGTCAGGCCAGGCACTTCCTCGGCACCCCTGAACAGGCGCGGGAAGCGATCCATCTCACTTTGCATGTCTTGAGCACCACGCTCATGAATCAGGTCCAGCGTCCCCTTGCTGGCGATGATTTCCGTCGCCCCCTCCGCCTTAAAGGCACTGGCCCCCAACACCCGCACCGCATGGTAGTGGGTCAACAACACATACTTGATGGGCTTGTCACTGATGGTGCGGATCTTGGCAATCAAATCGCGGGCCATGGCCGGTGTCGCCGTGGCATCGCTCACCAAAATGGCCTTCTCGCCAATGATCACCCCCGAATTCGGGTCACCCTCGGCTGTATAGGCCCAGCAATGCGCACTGAGTTGCTCGAAAGTGATTTTCTTTTCAGCGGTATCGGCCTGGCTGGCAAAAGCTTTGGACATCATGTCTCCGTCAGAAGGATAAATTTCAACCCATTCTACTCAGGGGATGTCATTGTTGTCAGGGGCGCCCGATGCCCTGGGCCCGACCCTGCCCAAACGCGACTTCAAAGACTGCGGCTGCCCGGTGATGATTGCCGCATACATCGTGGTGTTAGAGAGCACTTTTTTCACATAATCGCGCGTCTCCGAGAAAGGCACATTCTCGGCCCATATCGCCGCCTCCAACTCCGGGCCCATGCGCCATTTGCGCGGGCGACCCGGGCCCGCGTTATACGCAGCGGCAGCCAACGGCATCGACCCCTCAAAATCATCCAGCACGATCTTCAAATAACCCGTGCCTATGGCGATATTGGTATCCCGCTGTGTGATGTGCTCCGCCCGAAAACCCTCCAGCCCGATCTTTTTCGCGGTCCACTTGGCCGTGGCAGGCATCACCTGCATCAAACCCGAAGCCCCCACATGCGAACGCGCATCCATGATGAAACGGCTCTCCTGCCGAATCAAGCCATACACATACGCCGGGTCCAGCGCAATCTCCCGGCTGCGCTGCACCACCGCCTCCCGAAAAGGCATCGGGAAAGAAAGCCCCACATCCCATGCCTCACGCACCCGGTCACTGGTATTGATGCAGCGGTCCCAAACCTGCTGCTCACAAGCCACCGTCGCAGCGGCCAGCAACTCACGGTCACTCATGCGCCCCAACAGCCCCTGCGCATTCACCAAATGGGCCCCATAGTTCCACTCACGCACCCCTTCCGGTCGCAACCCCATCGAAATGGCATACAGCGCCCGCTTCAGGCTCGGGTTCTGGCGGGCTTGCGCCAACTCCTCTTCGGTGGGCGGCTCAGGCCGCGCCGGAGCCACCACCTTGCGCCCCAACTCCTCCAGCGCCAACTGCTCATAAAAGCCGCGCACCCCGGCCAACGCCGCCAAAGACTGCTGGGCAGCCTCGTGGGGCGGGCTGCCAGCGGGGTGCAAAGCCAATTCCGCCCGAGCCAACCAATACACCCAGGCCGCATCCTGGCGCGCCTGTGGCGACATGGCGCGAACAGCGGCCTGCACATGCCCCCAATCAGGCTGTCGTCCTGCGCGCAATGCGGCCCGCGCCATCCAGCCCAGCATATCGTCACTCAAGTCCCTCAGCTGCGCCACCTTCTTGAAATGCGCCATCGCTGCGTCATCGAGCCGCATCGCCGCTTGCTTGCCCATCAACCCCCAAAGCCAATGCCTTTGTTCCGCACTCAACGCCGGCTGCCAAATCGTGCGCAACAACTTCTCGGCCAAATCCGGGTCGCTCGCAGACAAGCGGATCAATCCCAACACCGCCAAATCTGACGACGCCTTGCGCGGGTTGGCCGCATACTGCCCCAGCCAACGCGAAGGCCGGGCCCACCAATCATTCAACTGCGCAGACGATTTCGGCTGTACGATCTCCAACGCCTGCCGCACCGCCTTGGGCCGGCCCGCCTCAGCCGCCAAACGGGCCTTGCGCCAAATCTGCGCGGCACTCAACTGGCGTGCCTCATACAACCTGTCCACCGCCAGCGCACACCCATCATCGCCATCGCGCTGGGCCAGCCAGAGCGAATAAGTCTCCTCCCCCAATTCCGACCTGGCCTTGGGCCCCTGACGCAACCACTCCACCAGGTTCAAATAACACTGCACCTCGCGGTCATCCCGCATCCGGTAATGGGTATGCTCTTGCGCCAGCGTCGTCCAGTCACGTCGGCTGCCCAGCAACAACAGCCAGTCATTGCGCAAGCGGTCTTCCTGATAAGTGTTGGGGTAACGGGCCAAAAACTGGCGCACCTCAGACTCCGAAGCCTGATCCAGCCTGGCGCGCAACTCCCAATACGCCGCCCAAGGCTCCAACACATGGCCGCGCGCCTGCGGCAAAGACTGGGTCAACTTCTTGGCATCTCCTCGCTTGAAGGCACTGGCCATCTCCAAAATCACCGCATCATTGGGGCCCGCAGCCACGGCCTGGGCCGCCACCCCGCCGCTCAGCAGCATCCACCCGGCCAAACCCATCGCATTCAGAAAACTTTTCAACACAAACTCACAATCCAAACGGCACACAAGCCCCGATTATCATGTGGGAAACGACAACCCGCCGCCCAGTGGTGGCACTGCAGGCCAACCATGTCCAAATCCATCGACCGCCAACGACTCATCCAAGAGCGCTTGTCCATGCCCGACCGGCTGCAAAAGGCCGAACAACTGCAACAAGTCATGCGCATCTGGTTATTTGGCCGCACCGACACCGTCATCGGCGCCTACTGGCCCATCAAAGGCGAGTTCGACCCCCTGCCCGCCCTGCACCGCTGGAAAGAAGACGGCGAACTGCTCGACCAGCCCCTGCGCCGACGCATCGGCCTGCCGGTGGTCAACCGCCAACACAAAACCCTCACCTTCCACGTCTGGTACCCCGGCTGTCCCATGGAAGAAGACGCATACAACATCCCCAAACCCAAAGACACCGACCTTGTGGTCCCCACCCTGCTCTTCGTGCCCTGCTTGGGCTACGGCCCGGGCGGCTACCGGCTGGGCTACGGCGGCGGGTTTTACGACCGCACCCTGGCCGCATTACAACCCCGCCCCTTCACCGTCGGCCTCGGCTACGGGCTGGGTTTTGTCCCCGATTTTGAGCCCGAAGCGCACGACGTCCCCCTCGACGCCATCCTCAACGAGTACGGCACCGTCTGGCCGGTATAAACCATGGCCCGCCCCAAGTCAGCCAGCCACGACCTGCGCCGCGAAGCCATCCTCGACCTCGCCGCCCACTGCTTTGCCCAACGCTCCTACCATGCGGCCAGCATGAACGACATCGCCGTGGCTGGGGGCACCTCCAAAGCGCGCCTCTACCACTACTACGAAAGCAAAGAAGCCATCCTCTTTGACCTGCTCGACCGCTACACCCAACGCCTGCTGGCCATCATCGGCGAAACCGAAGCAGCCGCCCAACGCATGGGGCTTGATGAACGCGCGGCCCTGCACGAACTCATCCGCCGTTTTCTGGCCGAATACCAAACCTCCGCCACCCGCCACGCCGCCTTGCTGCACGACGTCCCCTTTCTCGGGCCCGAACAGCGCCAAATCATCGTCGCCAGACAACGCGACGTGGTCTCCGCATTCAGCCGCTTTTTACACCGCGCATACCCCCAACGCCTGCATCCGGGCAACTCCACCGCACTCACCATGCTGGTGCTGGGCATGATCAACTGGACATTCACCTGGCTGCGCCCCGAAGGCCCCATCAGCTACGCAGACTACGCCGAAGAAGTCGTGCGCACCTTAGAGCGCGGCCTGAATTAGGCAAGCTCTGCAAAATCCCGCTGCGGGCCTTACAACGCCTGCCCTAACCCACCTCCTGCAAACGCCACATCTGCGCATAGCGCCCATCGCGCTGCAACAAAGCATCGTGGCGGCCACGCTCTACCACCACCCCCTCATCCAGCACCAAAATCTCATCGGCACGCACCACGGTAGACAACCTGTGCGCAATCACCAGAGTGGTGCGGTCACGCGCCACCCACTCCAGCTCCGCCTGTATCGCGCGCTCATTGGCCGTATCCAGCGCCGACGTCGCCTCATCCAGAATCAAAATCGGGGGGTCCTTGAGCAAAGTGCGGGCAATCGCCACCCGCTGCTTCTCACCGCCCGACAACTTCAGCCCTCGCTCACCCACCGGCGTTTGCAAACCCCGCGGCGTTTGCCCCACAAACGCATCCAGCCGCGCCGAACGCACCACCTGCTCCACCTCCGTCACCGAGGCACCAGGCCGCCCATAAGCCACGTTATAAGCCAAGGTGTCATTGAACAACACCGTATCTTGCGGCACGATCCCTATGGCACGCCGCACACTGTCTTGTTGTACCCGCCGAATGTCCTGCCCGGCGATCAACACCGACCCACCCTGCACATCATAAAAGCGGTACAACAGGCGCGCCAGCGTCGACTTACCCGCCCCTGAAGGCCCCACCACCGCCAAAGTCCGCCCGGCTGGAATATGGAAACTCAAGCCCTTCAAAATAGGCCGTCGCGGGTCATAGCCAAACACCACCTCTTTGAACTCCACCGAGGGCGGCCCTTGCAAATTCAGCATCGGCGCCTCGGGTGCATCCGCCACTTCACGCTCCTTCTCCAGCAAATTGAACATCCGGTCCAGGTCCGTCAGACTTTGCTTGATCTCCCGATACAGCACCCCCAAAAAATTCAGCGGAATGTACAACTGAATCATGAAGGCATTGATCATCACCAAATCACCCAAGGTCATCCGCCCCTCAATCACCCCCTGCGTCGCACGCCAAAGCATCGCCACCAACGCCACACTGATGATCAACTGCTGACCCGCATTCAGCAAACTCAGCGAAGTCTGTGACTTCAGCCTGGCGCGTCGCAAACGCTGCAGACTCTCGTCATAACGGCGCGACTCAAACGCCTCATTATTGAAATACTTCACCGTCTCATAATTCAGCAAAGAATCAATCGCCCGGGTATGCGCCGCCGAATCAAACTCATTGGCCTGACGGCGAAAAATCGTTCGCCACTCCGTCACCGACACAGTGAACACGATATACAGCACCAAGGCCAGCAGCGTAATGGCCGCAAAACCCAAATCAAACTTAATCGACAAAATCACCAACACCAAAACCATCTCGATCAGCGTCGGCACCACACTGTACAAAGAATAAGAAATCAGCGACTCCAGCCCCCGCACACCGCGCTCAATATCACGCGTCATGCCACCGGTTTGCCGATCGAGGTGAAAACGCAAGCTCAAGCCATGCAAATGCTCAAAAGTTTCCAAGGCAATGCGCCGCGAAGCCCCCTGCGTCGCCTCTGCAAACACCAACTCCCGCAACTCAGTGAACATCGACACCGCAAAACGCAGCAAACCATAGCCCAGCAACAAAGCCAGCGGCACCACCAAGACCATCGCCGCCTGACCAGATGGCGGCGCCATCGCGTCCACCAACTCTTTGAGCACCAACGGCACGCCCACATTGGCCAACTTCGCGGCCACCATGAACGCCAACGCCAGCGCCACCCGCCATTTATAGGCCCACAAATAGGGCAACAGCCGGGCCAGAATCTCTGAATCCTTGCGGGTGCGGGGCGCTTGCGGCCCCGCGGCGCCGTGCGCGCCTGCGGTCATAGCGGGTCTCATGGGTGAAAATGCAGTCTGGTCCGCCCCCTGGCAGACAGGAGTCATTGTCCCATGAGCACGCCCGAAACCAACACCCTACTGCCCACCGACCAAGAACTGGTCCTCAAAGTCATCCCCATGCCCGCCGACTGCAACGCCAACGGCGACATCTTTGGCGGCTGGGTCATGGCCCAGGTCGATCTGGCGGGCGCCGTATTGCCGGCCCGTCTGGTGCGGGGCCGCATGGCCACAGTGGCCGTCAATCAATTCATCTTTAAACAACCGGTGCGCGTCGGCGACATCCTCAGCTTTTTCTCCAAAGTCACCCGCGTCGGCCGCACCTCGGTCACCGTCGCAGTAGAAGTCTTTGCCGAGCGATTTCGCAGCCAGGGCCAATACATTAAAGTGACCCAAGCCGAACTCACCTACGTCGCCATCGACGACCAGGGCCGCCCGCGCCCCATTCAAGACACGATATAGGCGCCTGACCCTACCGACAGCAAGCGCCCGTCGGGGCCACAAAACGACATCCGGGTCGAACCCACCCGCGACCCCAGCCGCAACACCTCCGCACTCAGCTCAAACCACTCCCCGATGCCGGGGCGCAAATAATCGATGCGCAAATCGATCGTCCCCAACTTGGCAAACCGCTCCAAACGCTTCAACGGGGCCTCATCCATATGCCGTGCCCCAATGGCGGCCATACACGCCAGCCCGCCCATCGCATCCAGCCCGGCGCTGATCACCCCGCCATGAATGCGGTTGTAACTGAAATGCCCCACCAAATCGGGCCTCATATCGATGCGGGCCTTCACCCCATCGGGCCTGACCTCTGTCAGGCGCAGCCCCAGCACCTGGTTGAACACAATTTTTTCTTCAAAAATAGATTTCAGCCCGGCGACGAATTCGGGCTCAAACTCGCCCTGAAAATGTTGAGTGGTCATCCCCCTAGGATACCCCAAGGGCACCCCCGCTCAAGCCGCATTCACCTTTGAAAAATCAGGCCGACGCTTCTCAAAAAAGGCGGCAAACGCCTCCTTCGCCGCCGGCTCATGCAACATGCGGCGAAACATCTCCCCCTCTTGCGCCATGCGCATGGCCACTGCATCGGCCTGCCCCGACTTCAGCAATCGTTTCGTCTCCATCAAAGCAGCCATCGGTTTTTGCGACAACTTACGGGCCCATTGTTGCGCCACCGCATTGGCTTCGGTCGGCGGAACCACCCGGTTCACCCACCCTGCATCCAGCGCCGCCTCTGCCATAAAAGGCTCGCCCAACATCAACGCCTCTGCCGCGCGGTGATACCCCATCAACTGCGGCACCAGCAAACTCGACGCCGCCTCCGGACACAAACCCAAATTCACAAACGGCATAGAAAACGCCGCATTGTCCCCCGCCACCACCAAATCGCAGTGCAACAACAACGTCGAACCGATCCCCACCGCCGGGCCACTCACCGCAGCCAGCAAAGGCTTCGGAAAGGAAGAAATCGCCGACAAAAAACGGAACACCGAAGAATCGGTGCCTTGCGGGGGCTGGTTCATGAAATCGGCCAAATCATTACCGGCAGAAAACACCGTCTCATGGCCCTGAATCAACGCCACCCTCACGCCGGGGTCAGTCGCCGCGCCAGACAAAGCCAGCGCCAGGTCGGCATACATCGCCGCCGTCAAGGCATTTTTCTTCTCGACCCGATTCAGGGTCAGCGTCAGCACACCATCCTCTTGATGCTGCAAAATATCGCTCATATCAGGCTTTCTTCAGTGGGAAAAAAAGGGCTTGCTTCAAACCGCATGCGCTGCCGCCAAATGCGACTGCATCAATCGCTCAAAACCACGCCGTGCACGGTCCAGGGCCTGGTCAGAATGAAGAAAACGGGCCTCATAATGCAAGGCCAAAATCAGGCCATGAATCTCAAACGCCAATTGTATGGGGTCGACATCGCCACGCAAATGGCCCTCCTTCACCGCCTGCGCCACCGCGCGCCGCAAAGCCGACATCCAGATTTGAACCGAACCCACCAGCGCCTCATGCACCGGCCCCGGGCGGTCATCAAACTCCACCGCGCCAGAAATATAAATACACCCCGAATCAATCTCAATGCTGGTGCGCCGCACCCAGTTTTCAAACAATTGCCGCAGACGGGGCAAACCCCTGCCCGCCCTCAGCGCCGGGAAAAAAACCTCCTGCTCAAACCGGTGGTGATACTCACGCACCACCGACAACTGCAACTCCTCGCGCGAGCCAAAATGCGCAAAAACCCCCGACTTGCTCATGTGCATGATTTCGGCCAATGCCCCAATGCTCAAACCCTCCAAACCCAACTGCGACGCCAGCCCCAATGCGGCGTCCACAATCGCGGTTTTGGTTTGTTGGCCCTTGGCCGAAGCACGTCCACTTGAGGTCTGAGGCATCATGTCAACAACTTTCGTACGACCGTGCTATTTTGAATCAAAATCCGGCCTCAACCCCACCACCTGCAAAAAAACCAACACATGAATGCCACCCGCATCATCGCCATACGGCATGGCGAAACCGCCTGGAACGTAGACACCCGAATCCAGGGCCAACTCGATGTCGAGCTCAACGACACCGGCCGCTGGCAAGCCCGACAAACCGCCCTCGCCCTGCAAGACGAAGACATCGCGGCCATCTACGCCAGTGACCTCTCCCGCGCCTTCGAAACCGCCCAAGCCATCGGCGCCGTCGCCGGCCTCCAACCCGTCCCCGTCCCCGCCCTGCGGGAACGCCACTTCGGCCATTTCCAAACCCGCACCTGGGCCGAAATCGAAACCCAATGGCCCCAACAGGCCCAACAATGGCGCACCCGCGTCCCCGACTGGTCACCCCAAGGCGGCGAAAGCCTGCTCACCCTGCGCGCGCGCATCTCAGACGCCGTCCACGCATTGGCCCAACGCCACCTCGGTCAACAAATCGTCCTGGTTGCCCACGGCGGCGTCATGGATGTGCTCTACCGCCTGGCCACAGGCCAAGAGCTGCAAGCCCCGCGCCACTGGCCCCTCGGCAACGCCGCCGTCAACCGGCTCCTGTGGACCCCGCAAGGCCTGTCTCTGGTCGGCTGGGGCGACGACCGCCACCTCCAAAGCGCCGGGCGCGACGAAACCAGCCACTGAACAGACCGGCCCAAAAAAACCGCCCTAAAAAACCGCCCTAAGCCCCAAACAGCCCTTGCCCGTGCTGCGCCGGTGGCGCAATGCCCAAATGCCGGTAAGCCGCCAAAGTCGCCATCCGGCCTCGCGGCGTGCGCTGCAAAAAGCCCTGCTGTATCAAATACGGCTCAATCACATCCTCTATCGTGTCGCGCTCTTCCCCGATGCTGGCGGCAATATTGTCCAAACCCACCGGCCCCCCATCAAAACGCAACACCACCGCCTCCAGCAACTTGCGATCCATCAAATCAAACCCCTGCGGGTCGACATCCAACATCTTCAGAGCCGCCTGCGCCAAGGCCTGGGTAATGCGGCCATCCCCCTTCACCTGCGCATAGTCGCGCACCCGGCGCAACAATCGGTTGGCAATCCGCGGCGTCCCTCTCGAACGCCGCGCCATCTCCACCGCCCCTTCATCATCGGTCGGCACCTGCATCAACCCTGCACTGCGCCGCACAATCTGCGTCAATTCCTCTGCGCTATAAAACTCCAGCCGCGACACAATCCCAAAACGGTCGCGCAAAGGGTTCGTCAGCATCCCCGCCCGGGTCGTCGCCCCCACCAGCGTAAAAGGCTGCAAATCGAGCTTGATGCTGCGCGCCGCGGGCCCTTCCCCGATCATGATGTCTATCTTGTAATCCTCCAGCGCCGGGTACAAAATTTCTTCGACCACCGGCGAGAGTCGATGAATCTCGTCGATGAACAGCACATCGTTTTTCTCCAACCCCGTCAGCAAAGCCGCCAAATCCTTCGGCTTCTCCAGCACCGGGCCACTCGTCTGGCGCAAGTTCACCCCCAACTCATGGGCAATGATGTGACTCAGCGTCGTCTTGCCCAAACCCGGCGGGCCAAACAACAACACATGGTCCAGCGCCTCGCCACGCTGGCGCGCCGCACCAATAAAAATCTCCAACTGCTCACGAACCTTCTGCTGCCCCACATATTCGCCCAGCAACTTGGGCCGCAAAGCGCGCTCCAGCGCCTCCTCCTGCAGCGAAGCAGGGCTGGCCGAAACCACCCGGGGGTGGGGCGTGAAATCGTCGGTTTCTATGCTCATGTACCAGCGATTCTAGGGCCCCTTTCAGCGCGCCAACTGGCGCAAGGCCCACTTGATGCCCTCACTCACCTCCAGCTCCGCAGGCAACCCCTTCAACGCCGCCGACGCCTCCTTCTCGCTATAGCCCAGCGCCAGCAAAGCCTGCGTGATATCGCCATGCACCGCACCCGCACCGGCCACACTCGCCACCCCCAAATCGGCCCCCCACTTCCCCTTCAGCTCCAGCAACAGGCGCTCGGCGGTTTTCTTTCCTATCCCCGGCACCTTCACCAGCCGCGTCGCGTCTTGTGCCGTCACTGCCGCCGCCAAATCGGCCACACTCAAGCCACTCAACACCCCCAACGCCGTGCGCGGGCCCACCCCAGAGATGCGAATCAAATGCCGAAACGCGTCCCGCTCAGCGGCGGTATAAAACCCGAACAAAATTTGTGCATCCTCACGCACCACATGGTGCGTCAACAGCGCCACCCGCTCACCCAGCGCCGGCAAATGATAAAAAGTGCTCATCGGCACATCCACCTCATAACCCACCCCCTGACAATCGATCAAAATCTGGGGTGGGTTCTTTTCGCACAGCAAGCCGCTTAATTTGCCTATCATTGCAACACCTTTTTACGGATTATCGACTTGATTCTCAAACACAGCTTCTCCCCCGCCAACAACACCCGGCTCTCGCACCTGTGCGGCCCCACCGACGCCCACTTGCGCCACATCGAGATGTCCCTGCGGGTCAAAATCAGCCACCGGCACGAAAACTTTCGCCTCGACGGCCCCAAACCCCAATGCGAACGCGCCCTCGAAGTCCTGCAGGCCCTCTATGAAATGGCCTCCCGCCCCATACCCGCCGAACAACTCCAACTCATGCTCACCGGCGACGCCTCCCTGGACCAAGCCCCGGACGGCAGCCTCGTGCTACAAACCCGGCGCACCGATTTACGCGCCCGCACCCCAGGCCAAAGCGTCTATCTCGACAACATCGCCCAGCACGACATCACATTTGGCATCGGCCCCGCCGGCACCGGCAAAACCTACCTCGCCGTCGCCTGCGCCGTCGACGCCCTCGAACGCAGCGCCGTACAACGCATCGTACTGACCCGCCCTGCGGTAGAAGCGGGCGAACGACTCGGCTTTTTGCCTGGCGACCTCGCACAAAAAGTCGATCCCTATCTGCGCCCCCTATACGACGCACTCTACGACCTCATGGGCTTCGAGCGGGTCCAAAAAGCCTTCGAACGCAACGCCCTCGAAATCGCCCCCCTTGCCTTCATGCGCGGGCGCACCCTCAACCATTCATTTGTCATCCTCGACGAGGCCCAAAACACCACCCCCGAACAAATGAAAATGTTCCTCACCCGCATCGGCTTCGGGGCCAAAGCCGTCATCACCGGCGACGTCAGCCAAATCGACCTCCCCAAAGGGCAAACCAGCGGCCTGATCGACGCCGAACGCGTGCTCAAACGCGTCCCGGGCATCGCCATTTGCCACTTCACCAGCGCCGACGTCGTCCGCCATCCCCTGGTCGCCCGCATCGTCGACGCCTACGACGCCCACAAACCAAGCAGCGCCCCCCGCAGCACCCCCCGCTCAGCCTAGCCGCCATGCCCAAACCCGCCCTGCCCCCGCTGCAACTGTCCCTGCAATTTGCCCTCGAAGGCAAACACCAGCGACACCGCCTGGCCCTGCCACGCCACCACGTGCGGCGCAGCATCCGGCACGCCCTGCAAACCCCGGCCGAAATCACTGTCCGCATCGTGGACGAAACCGAAGGCCGCGCCCTCAACCTGGCGCATCGGCAGCGCGACTACGCCACCAACGTGCTCACCTACGCCTACACCGCCCAACCCGTGGTCTTGGCCGACCTCGTTTTATGCGCCCCCGTCATCGCCCGCGAAGCGCGGGAACTCGGCATCACCCTCGCCGCCCACTACACCCATTTGCTCGTACACGGCACCCTCCACGCCCAGGGCTGGGACCACGAAACCAGCCACGCCGACGCCACCGCCATGGAAGCCCGCGAAACCTTCATCCTCGCCGGCCTAGGCATCGCCGACCCCTACCGCCGGAAATAATCGGGCTCAGGCCATCGGGCTCAAGCCCCCCATCAAACGGGGGTGATTTTCCTGATCATGTGGTTATTGGTATCTGCAACCCACAAATGGCCGCTGTCATCCAAGGCAATGTCACTTGGACTATAAAAACTGGCCAGCGTGCCTACACCGTTGGCAGACCCAGGAGTACCCGTACCCGCCAGAGTGCTCACCACGCCTTCAGGGGTGATTTTTCGTATTAGATGGTTGCCATAATCAGCCACGTACACCGCACCGCTGGCGTCTATGGAAAGACCCCTCGGGTAATTAAATCTGGCCATGGTGCCCGTGCCATTCGCAGACCCTGCGGCACCCGTTCCAGCCATAGTGCTCACCACGCCTTCAGGCGTGATTTTTCGTATTGAATGGTTGCTGTAATCTGCCACATACACCGCCCCGGTGGCGTCGACAGCCACGTCATAAGGGTTATTAAAACTCGCCATGTTGCCAGTTCCATTGGCAGAACCCGACACTGCCATGCCTGCCCACGTACTCACTACACCCGCAGGCGTGACTTTGCGTATCCTGTGGTTGTTCGTGTCAGCCACAATCAAATTGCCGCTGGCGTCTATGGCCACACCCCTGGGTTGGTTGAATTTGGCCCCCGTGCCGGTGCCATCTAGAAATGTTTGAGCACCATTGCCTGCCAGCGTGCTCACCACGCCTGCCTGCGTGATGGTCCGCAGGTCAGAATTCACGGTCTCAGAGACAAACAAAAGGCCACTGGCGTCCACGGCAATGCCCCAAGGGGTATCAAATCTCGCCGTTCCGCCCGTGCCATTGGCAACGCCTACCCCTAAGCCGCCTGCCAGGGTGCTCACCACGCCAGCCGGGGTGATTTTGCGTATGCGTTGAAAATTGCTGTCTGTCACATACACATGGCCACTGGTGTCTACAGCAACACCAATAGGCGCATTAAATGTCGCTGTTCCACCTGTACCATCGAACAATGCGTAAATCGCCCCAGAGCCAGCAAATGTGCTCACCACCCAATTGGTGGGTACCGCGCTGCCACTGCCGGAACCACCGCCTGAACCACTTGCCGAACCGCTTGCAGAACTGCTCGCTGAACCACTGCTGGAGGCACTGCCCGAATTACTGCCTGAACCGCTTGCAGAACTGCTGCCCGAGCCGCTTCCCGAACCACTTCCAGCACCAGAGTCACCCCCACCACCCCCACCGCCGCAAGCGGCCAGCAGCACAGCAGCATCCAGCGCCAAGGCGGTGCCCATGAAGTGGCGGCGTTTCAAACCCTGTGGC
>JACCDX011142202.1_pt1 | contig 38713 bp, 32 predicted proteins | sample 7449681 | NCBI WGS metagenome assembly JACCDX01 (sample SAMN15323450, study PRJNA562643) | freshwater metagenome | isolation source: river surface water | place: USA:Blue River Watershed | collected 2017-08-18
ACATTATTTAGCTCGCTTTAACCGCAAAACCAAACGATACTCTAAAGCTATTGACATGATTAAACTATCCGTCCTCATGCTTTTTAATAAAAATTTATTATTATCTATATTTATTTAGGAGTGCCTTTACTTTTATACTTGGTAATACTATATAGGTTTAAAATAATACCTTATATTGATTTGTCATGGTATTATTTTAAACCTATTTAATGTTACCAGTATTGACATTTTAAATGTTATGTTGTTATGAATTGTTATTATAAATACAACAACATACTAAATACCATGAGCGAACATAAATATCATTTCCGCGCGGTGGAAGAAAAATGGCAAAAAATTTGGGACGAAGCCCGCGTTTTTGCCACCAATTTTGCCGATTCCAGCAAACCCAAATATTATGTATTGGAAATGTTGCCATACCCATCGGGGCGCATCCATATGGGGCACGTTCGCAATTATACCTTGGGCGATGTGGTGGCCCGTGCCCGCAAAATGCAGGGTTTTGAGGTATTGCACCCCATGGGTTGGGATGCCTTTGGCCTGCCGGCCGAAAATGCCGCCTTTGATAACAAGGTTCACCCCAAGGATTGGACATATAGCAATATTGCCAATATGAAGCGCGAATTAATGCGCATGGGTTTTTCCTACGATTGGTCGTGCGAGGTGGCAACTTGTGACCATTTATATACCAAAATGGAACAAATTTTATTTCAGGCGATGTTAGACAAGGGTTTGATTTACCGCAAGGAAAATTGGGTCAATTGGGACCCGGTGGAACAAACCGTGCTGGCCAATGAACAGGTTGAAAATGGCAAGGGTTGGCGTTCAGGTGCCGATGTGGAACGCAAAAAATTATATGGTTGGTATTTAAAAATTACCCATTATGCCGATGAATTATTAAGCGAATTGGATAATATGCCGCGTTGGCCACAAAAGGTGCGCACCATGCAACAAAATTGGATAGGCAAATCGCACGGGGCGCGGGTTATATTCAGTGGTGATAATGGCGATATTGAGGTATACACCACCCGCCCTGATACTTTATTTGGGGCGAGTTTTGTCGCATTGGCCCCCAACCACCCATTGGTTGAGGGTTTGGCCAAAAATAACCCCAAAATACAGGAATTTATTAAGGAATGCGAATCGGCCGGCACATCCGAGGCCGCGATAGAAAAGCAAGAAAAACGCGGGCTTGATTTGGGTATAAAAGTCAAACACCCATTTGATGATTCGTGGCAATTGCCGGTATATGTCGCCAATTTTATTATTATGGATTACGGCACCGGGGCCATTTTTGGTTGCCCGGCTCATGATGCGCGCGATTTTGAATTTGCCAGCAAATATAATTTGCCGATTTTGCCGGTGGTGCAGGCCCCGGCCGGCACGCCATTGCCCTATAATGGTGATGGTTTGATAATAAATTCGCAATTTTTGAATGGTTTAACGGTTAATGAGGCCAAATTGCGGGTTATAAAGGAATTGGAAAGCAAAAAAATAGGCCAGGGCACGGTGCAATGGCGCCTACGTGATTGGGGGGTTTCGCGCCAACGTTATTGGGGTTGCCCAATACCGATTATTCATTGCGATGCTTGCGGGGTGGTCAAAGTGCCCCATAGTGATTTGCCAATTACCCTGCCCGATGATGTGCAATTTGACAAGCCGGGCAACCCGTTGGAACATCACCCAACATGGAAACATACAAATTGCCCGCAATGCGGTCAACCGGCCCGCCGTGAAACCGATACGTTGGATACTTTTTTTCAATCCAGCTGGTATTTTATTCGTTATATTGATGCGCAAAACCAAACCACGCCCTTTGATAAGGCCCGTGCCGGGCGGTTTATGGCGGTTGACCAATATATTGGCGGTATTGAACATGCGGTTTTGCACCTGTTATATTCGCGTTTTTTTAACCGCGCCTTAATTGATTGCGGTTTTTTACCCAGCCATAATAATGATGGTATGTCATTAAAGGAACCATTCAGTGGCCTATTTACACAGGGTATGGTTTGCCATGAAACATTCAAGGATAGTGCCGGCAAATGGCGCGAACCAAAGGAAGTAACCAAACGCGGGGGCAAGGCATATTTGCATGATGGGGGCGAGGTGGTGGTTGGCCCATCCATCAAAATGAGCAAGTCCAAGAAAAATGTGGTTGACCCGAATGATATTATCGCCGCCTACGGGGCCGATACCGCCCGCCTGTTTATGATGTCCAATTCACCGCCCGAACGCGATTTGGAATGGTCCGAAGCCGGGGTTGAGGGGGCATGGCGTTACTTAAACCGCCTATACCGCCTGTGTTTTGATGAACAATTGGTGGCGGTAAAGCCCAATAGTGCCGGTGATTTGTCCAAACCAGCATTAGAATTGGTAAAAAAATGCCACCGCGCCATTTTTAATATTGGGCGGGCGATTGATGATTTCCATTTTAACACGATTGTCTCACAGGCCCATAGCCTGACCAACGCCATTGAGGAATATAGCGAACAAGATGGGGTAAAAAAACAGGCCTTGTTATGGTTGGTGCAATTGTTAAACCCAATTATACCCCATATTACCGAGGAATGTTGGAAACAATTGGGCGGTAATGGCCTGTTGGCCCATAATGCTTGGTTGCAATATGACCCCCAATATTTACAGGACGATGAGGTAACCATTGCCATACAGGTATTGGGCAAATTGCGGGCCACCATTAATGTGCCGAAAGATTCACCCGAGGATATGGTGCGCGATTTGGCCCAAAAAACCCCCAATGTTGTCAATGCGCTGGGCGACAAGCCAATACGCAAAGTAATTTATGTGCCCAACAAAATATTAAATTTTGTGGTTTAATTGAAGTGAAAGATAAAAATGCTTGAAATACCCTATATAATATTACTCATTTTATTGGGTATTGTGGCCGGTTTTTGTGCCGGCCTGATGGGTATTGGCGGGGGCATGATAATGGTGCCATTTTTGACCATGATATTTAGCCACCTGCAATTTGAACATGACTATATATTAAAAATGGCCATTGCAACATCAATGACAACGATATGTTTTACCGCCCTGTCATCGATTCGCGCCCACCGCCAAAAGGGGGCGGTTGATTGGTATTTATTCACCCGTTTTACCCCGGGCATTATGGTCGGCAGTTTTTTATCATCGGCCGGGGTTTTTGCCCTGATTAAGGGCGATTTTTTATCCATTTTCTTTGCCCTGTTTGTGGGTTATTCGGCCTACCGTATGATAAGCCGGGCCCACCATCAAGACCGGCCCTATAATGAACCAAAATTATGGGTGATACTATTGGTTGGGGTATTGGTGGGTTTTTTATCGGGCTTGGTCGGGGCGGGCGGTGGCTTTTTAATGGTGCCATTTTTGATTCATATTGGGGTTAGTGCCCCGCGCGCGGTTGGCACATCGGCCGCCACCGGCTTTCCCATTGCCCTGTTTAATGCCATGGGTTATATTTACAGCGGTTATTCCCTGCCCAACCTGCCCGAATATTCGCTGGGTTATATATATTTGCCGGCATTGGTTATTATCAGCCTGTTTTCGGTTTGTATGGCCCCCATGGGGGCCCGCCTGGCCCATAAATTGCCGGTGCCAACCTTGAAAAAAATTATTGGTTATATTTTGTTTATATTGGCATTTTATATGTTTTTGCGGGTATTTTTGTAATTTTTTTGATTTTTTATGACATTACCCGCGCCGGCTTTTCCAAAAACCTATATACAAAATCAAACCTTGGGGGCGTTTTTTACTATCTCATTCCAGTAATTTTCAATAAGGGTTAAATGGCTAAGGTCAAGTGCCAAATAGGGGTGAATTTTGACATCTTTATCTATATTGGGGCGAATAATTTTATTGCGTTGATATTTGATAGAGGTTTTGCGCAAAAATGAATCATATGGTGTGTTGACCCCGGTGCTCTCGCTCAACGATTTGCCAACCAATGGAATCATAAAATAATTGATAAATGTATAAACACTCTCCAAATTGGGCGTATCCTTACGAATAATTGCCACCGCTTCGTCCTCCATCACCCCCTCGTTCGGGTATACCGCTTGCACATGATTATTTTCCACCATAATTTGCGACATAGAAGAAGAATATGCCAAAAGATGGCTAACCTCGCGGTTGGCTAAATATTCCTGTGATGCGCCGGGCATTAAACGATTGATATTTTTTATATTATCGTGCAAAAAAACATTAATTTTGGCCAGAATTTTTTTGTCATAAACATTAAAACCATAACCCATATAGGCCCCGGCAATGTTAAACATATCCATACCATAATCCTGCCAACCAATGCGGGCCTTGGGCGGTTTTTGGTCAAATATGGCCCCCCAGCTGGTTGGGGCCTCGGGGAATGCAATTTTGTCGTAACCCAATGTGGTATAGCTATAACCCACCGGAATGGAATATTCGCGTTTGGGGTCATAATTATTGCTGATAGTTTCATAATTGGGAAATTGATAATTGGGCACCTTGGCCCAATCCATTTTTTGGGCCCGGCCGGATTTGACCAATAAACTGGCCACCGATGATGAAATAATATAAAAATCCCCGCCCAATTTGTCGGCCAATAATAATTTGACAAAATCGCCATAACGCGAATAACTATTAAATTTAACCTGCACCCCATATGTTTTGGTAAAATGCGAAAAAAAGTCCAAATTTCCGGCCGAACTCGGGACAAATGCCTCAATAGTCTTTTGGTTATTGCGTGGGTTATTAATGGTTTGCGAAATAATTTGTGCCGATAATGGTTTGGTAAATTGAAAACCTATCGCTGACATTATACCTGATTGCAATAACCCGCGCCGTGTAAATCTGTTTATCATCGCTTAACTTTTCTGGGTTATACGATTCCACATACCAACCATATAATTATAAGTGTTCATATCCACCGAACGCAGTGGTTCTAATTTGACCGATTTGTTTAATGTTGGGTTTATCAGCTTGTTATTTTGATAAACCAACGACGTTAAACGATAGGTGCGTTCATATGGGGTCAGGCTGTGCAATTCCTCGGACAGGGCCTTGCCGACCAATGGGTTTAATACCAAATTTATCAATTTATGCACCGATTCACTTTTGGGTGAATATTTGGGTATAACCCCAACAGATTCCAGAGCCAACAGACCCTCCTTGGGGTTTATGAAGCCAACCGGACGTTTATTTTGCTGGGCAAAGCTGACCTCTTGCGAGTAAGCCAAAGCGTAATCAACCTGATTATATTCAAATTGCAACCCATTCAGGGTCATCTGGCTTCGGCTAACCTTATTATAGGCCTCACGCAACATTTCCTCCACCTGTGAAAAATTGGCGCGGTTGGTATTATTAACCCCAAAACCCATGTAAAATGATGCGGTTTGTATTATCATAGAAAAATAATTTTTCCAAAAAATATTAGAATTTTTGGGCAAACTATCAAAAATGACCCCCCAGCTGGGATTTTTATTATTGGCAGTGCGCGTATTATAGGCGACACCCAAAAATAAATATTCCACCAAAATACTGTAATCACGCAATTTATCGTAATCGTTCAATTCAAAATCAAATTTCAACACCGAATTATTGCGAATTTTTTCCCATGAAATCGGTTGCAATAATTGATTTTGTAACAAATATGCCGCCACCTGATGGGGAACTATCGCCAAATCCACGGCAAATTGGGGGTTTTGAAAATATTGTAAAATTTGGTCTTCATTTTCATAAATTACAATATTAAATTTTATATCCAAAGAAGATTCTATATATTCGCGGGTTTCCTCGGCCAAACTATTGCTGTCTGCCAATAATTGCACCACCGGCTTGCTGGTTTGTGCCCGTGCCAAATAGGGGCTGGCCAGTGCAACCCCGGCCAAACCCATGCCCATTTGTTGGATAAATTCTCGTCTTTTTGCCATCGTTTATTCTTGTATGAATAAGTAGTATATACGAATTTTATGAAAAATAAAGAAAATTTTATTATGCTATCGTTTAAAATTTTTATGCTTTATAAGTTTGTTTAAATAAGACCCGAATTGAGTGCCTAAGCACGAACGAAGAGAGGTTAAGATAAAGAATTATAGTAAAAATTCCAAATACCTTTAAAATTATTACCTTTAATTTTAAAGGTATTTGTTGGATTACCTACGCTTAATTCATTTAGTGGGCGCTTCGGATTTGAAAGGCAAAACATGAAATTGTTCATGTTTTTCAATGAACTTCTTATTTTTGGGGGCGAATCCATGCACAAGTGATTATGATGAAAATGGCGGTTGCGCCCTAAATAATTAAGTGCAGAGCAAATTTTCACCACCCTTTTACCTGAATTAGTATGCAACGGCACTATTTGTAAACGTATTTAGTGATACCAGTATAGTTGAAACAAAAAAATTAATTTATTGTAACTTCCATTATTTTATCGGCAGTTAAGTTTAATGTGCCAATATTAACCCCCTTGCCATCAACCGAGGTCACTAATCCGCGGGTGGTATAAGTATTGCCAATATTAATCGGGGGCAATTGCCCGCCAAAGGTGCTGGAGGCATTATTGGGGCGCAAAATGGCAAAGCGGTAGGTTTTGTCGGTGGGTAGGCTGCTGGTAAATATGGTGGCCGAATTAAAGCCCAAATAATGGGTGCCTGATGTTAATTCACTGACACTGGCCAACCGGCTTTGGGCAATGGTCCCATCAAGATTCAAGACAGCGAGAGAGATATTTTGCACCGAGCTATAGTTAGCCGGTAAATTATAGGAAACGGCTGTAATATCGCTGGGGTCAAGGTAGAAAATATCCGATTGAGCCTCGATTGATTTTCCTAAATAATTCAGCAGACCAGTATTGATACTGCCGGTGCCGGCATCATTTAATACCGAAACCACCGCTGATGGGTTTACATTTAATTTGCCAAATGTTAATAGTTCCTTGCCATTTTCGCGCACCGTGCCATCAACGCGGTTGATGGTGCTATATGTTACATCCAAATTTTTCTTGCCGGTGCTGTCGGGGGCGGTCACCCGGGTGGTAAATGTGCCCGAATCAATAATAGTGCCATCGGGGGCGCGACCACCGGTAAAGGTAAATTCATGGGTTCCCTTGGTTTTTTCGGCATCAAAAGATGCCACCAATTTGTTTTCACTGTTATAAAATGCAATTGTTGCCGAACGGGCATTTTCGGGTAGTGTATATTTTACAACATTGGTTTCACCCTTGGTATAATAAAAATTATTGCCCGATACTTCCACGGTTTTGCCAACATAACCCAATAATTCCGAAGTAACTTTATTTTGATTCAAGGCAATTAATTGGTCCAATTTGCTGTTGGTGCTGATTTGTTGTTCGGCCTGGGTATATAACACCAATTGGTTGGTAAAATCCTCGGTTTTTAGGGGTTCCAACGGGTTTTGGTTTTTTAATTGGGTGGTCAATATTTTCAAAAAACTATCCAAATTACCCGACAACTTGCTTAAAGCACCGGTGTTGGATGCGGTGGCGGTGGTGCCCGAAGCCGCAATTTGACTGGTAATGGCCGAGGTGGTGGTGCCGGTAATATTTGTCATTATAAATTGATGTTCACATTGTTAAAATAATTATTCTGTAATTGTTGTAGCAATTTGCTTGCCAATAAAGCATTTTGGTCAATTATATTTCCCCCGCCCGCTGTTTTATTATTTATGCGGTTGCTTGCTTGGCCAATTTCACCTTGTAAAAAATTGTTAAAATCACCAATCACTTGGTTGGCAAAATTATTATAAGTTTGTGGCCGGTTGTCGGAACCGGGGTTTTGTTGCTGGTTTTGCCCACCCTGTCCGCCCGAAGAATTATTGTCATTATACGACAAATCCAAATCGCTTTCGGTGCTGGTAAAGCCCAATTGTTGTAAATTATTCAACAAAGTTTCGCGTTGGTTATGCAAAATTTCAAAAGTATCCTTAGAAGTAGCACGCAAGGATATTTTGATATTCTTGTCCTGAAATTGTAATTCGGCATTGACCTGTCCCAATTCCTTTGGTTGCAGGTTCAAGGTTACTTTTTGTATCCCATCATCGGCCTGGGCCTTTAATTTATCGGCAATATTTTTCAAAAACTTGGATTGAATTTCTTGGTATTTTTGCAATAATTCCACAGCGGTGTTTTTGGCATTGGCCGGATTAGGGGTGGTACGTTCACCAATATTCGGTTCATGGTTGTTGGATTTGGCATTTTGGCTTGGTTCGGAATGAAAATCATCAATTTGGAAATCGTGCGCATTGTCATTTTGTATATTGGCCAAAGTATCGTCAAATTTTATTTGCGCAAATTTCAGGGTCAGGCTACCAAAATCCTGTAATTGCGGTAATTCGCGGTTGTTATTTAATATATCCAGTTTTATACTATCGCCAATTGGTTTATTAAACCAATCGGGCAAGTTGGCATTATTGCGTTCATCTTTGCGCAAAGCATTGCGTTCGTGTTGGTCATTATTGCCATTTTTGACCTGTTCTACCGTGGTTTTTTCTTCGCTGATTTGGGTCTTAACCTGTTGAATAACCTCGTTATCGCCAAAAACCTTAATGAATATTTCGCGCACTTCCTCCTTTTGGTTATTTTCAACCCGGGTTTCAACTTTTTCGGCCCGCACCTCCACCTTGGCCACCTTGGTGTCATCTTGTTTTTTGGCTTCGGCCTTGGGGCCGGTATCTTGTTTTTTCACATCGGCCTTTTGTTCTACCTTCACCTCGGCATGTTTTGTATTATCGGCCTTGGCCTCAACCTTGTGGGTTAATACTTGTTCCTGTTCCTGTTGAATTTGCGGGCCGGTATCTAATTTGACTTCGGTTTGGTTGTCTTGGCTATTTTGCACCTGTAATATTTTAATATTTTGCGCATGTTGAATATTTTCTATGCGGGCATCCTTTTGGTCATTATGTTTTTGAATTTGTCCGGCAATAAAAATGCGTTTGGCCACAACTTCATCATGGTAATCCTGTGGGTTTACCTCTTGGCTATTATCCACCTGCACATTATTATTATTTTGCACCTTTAGTTCTTTGAATGCCTTGGCCACATATAGTTGATGGGCAGTGGCTTTGTTATCGCTCTTGACTTCAACTTTTTCTGCCTCCACTTTTTTTCCGGTTTGCACCAAAATTGGGGTCAGGGCCTTTATAACTTCAGCGGTTTGGATATTATCATTATTATCGGTTTGGGTGGTTTGCTCAGCAACATTTTGCACCAATTGTTGAAATTGTTGCACAATTTCCCCGCCACCCAAACTGGCCAAAGCCTGTAACAAGGCATTCAAATCAGCGGCCGATAATTGCACCCCTAAAGTAGCCAAATTGCTACCCAATTCCTCCTTTTTCTCATTGCTGGCCTGTTGATCCTGGCTATTTGTATCATTGCTACTACTGGTTTCATCGCTTTTGGTTTCGTCCTTACTATCGGTCTTTTTATCGTCCTTGGCGTTGGCTTTGTCGGCTTTGGTATCATTATCGGTTTTATTATCGTTTTTGTCATTATCTGACTTTTTGGTTTTTACCGGTTGCGACGTATCCTTGGTGTCATTATTCGTTTTATTGGCATCAAACTGCGCCCTTTGTTGTGAAATATCTTGGTTTTGTTGCAATTTGCTGTGTAATACCGACAATAAATTGGCATTGGCTTGGTTAGAATTATTTTGTCCATTGCCAAAATTATTGACCAATGAAGAAAATGTTGCTCCATTACTATCAACCAATTTGGAATCCGCACTATTACCCGGTGCTTGCTGTTGCAATTGTTGTTGGAACAATTGGGCCGCCTGTAAGGCGGCGGCCAAACGGGCATTTTGAATATCGGTTGTATTTTGCGTTGTCATGGCAGACCTCGTTTTACTATTAACAAGTATTAATAAAATAATACCAAATAAATACATGCAATTACTATGCCAATACATGAAATACATGGTAATTTATTTGTATTTTATTGGTTAATATTTGTTATTACTTTGCGTAAATGTTAATTTTCTATTTAATACACAACAACAGGGGTGAAACTATTTGCCTAATTTGGTGATTAAAGATATTAAGGGGCAATTATAAAAAAACCCCAATAATTATAAAAATTATTGGGGTTTGATGATTGTTGGTTTGGGTGATATTAGAACAGACCCTCCACTTGTTCGTTGGCATCCAATTTTATCAATTCGGCTGATGGTTTGGACGGCAGGCCGGGCATGGTCATAATTTCACCACATATAGCCACCACAAAACCGGCACCGGCCGACAGGCGAACTTCACGCACCGGTATTTTATGGCCGGTTGGTGCGCCCATAGCGGTGGGGTCGGTGGAAAAGCTATATTGGGTTTTGGCCATACAGACCGGCAAATTGCCGTATCCTTGGGCTTCCCATGCCTTTAATTGTTCCAATACTTTGCTGTCGGCAACGGCACAATCGGCGCGGTAAATTTCGCGGGCGACCGTGTCAATTTTGTCGAACAGGCTCATGGAATCGGGGTATAGGGGCTTGTAATTGGCCTTGCCGGATTCGGCCAATTCAACAATTTTGCGGGCCAAAGCCTCGGTTCCTTTGCTTCCTTCGCCCCAATGGGTGCAAACAAATGCATCAACCCCCATGGATTTGGTGAATTCCTGTATGGTTTTGATTTCAGCATCGGTATCGGCATGGAATTTGTTAATCGCCACGGCCACCGGCACGCCAAATTTGGCCAAATTTTGTAGGTGCCGTTCCAAATTGGCCAGGCCCTTTTTGACCGCCGCCACATTTTCACCGCCCAAATCGGCCTTGGCCACACCACCATGCATTTTCATGGCGCGCACGGTGCATACCACGGTTACGGCCGCCGGTTGCAGGCCGGCCTTGCGGCATTTAATGTCAAAGAATTTTTCGGCTCCCAAATCGGCACCAAATCCGGCCTCGGTCACCACATATTCACCCAAGGACAGGGCGGCCTTGGTCGCGCTGACCGAATTGCAACCATGGGCAATATTGGCAAATGGCCCACCATGTATGAATGCCGGGTTATTTTCTAATGTTTGCACCAAATTGGGGGCAAAGGCATCGCGCAATAACACGGTCATCGGGCCCTCGGCCTTTAAATCTTTGGCCTTTATGGGTTGTTTATCGTTGGTATAACCAACCACAATATTGCCCAAACGTGTTTGCAAATCCTGTAAATCATTGGCCAAACAAAAAATAGCCATCACTTCGGATGCTACGGTAATATCAAAACCACCCTCACGCGGGTAACCATTGGAAACACCGCCCAACGAAACGACAATTTCACGCAATGCGCGGTCGTTCATATCCATCACGCGGCGCCAAACAATGCGCCTTGTGTCAAAATTCAGTTTATTACCCCAATAAATATGGTTGTCAATTAAGGCCGATAACAAATTATGGGCCGAGGTAATAGCATGGAAGTCACCGGTAAAATGCAGGTTAATATCCTCCATCGGCACCACCTGTGCGTAGCCACCACCGGCCGCCCCGCCCTTGACCCCAAAACATGGGCCCAATGAGGGTTCGCGTAAGGCGACAATCGATTTTTTGCCAATCCGGCATAATGCATCATGCAGGCCGACCGAAGTTGTGGTTTTGCCCTCGCCGGCTGGGGTGGGGGAAATGGCTGTAACCAAAATTAATTTGCCGGGTTTGTTTTTTAATCCGGCCAAATATTCACGCGATACTTTGGCCTTGGTATGGCCGTAAGGAACCAATTGTTCAAAGGGAATACCTAAGCCAGCGGCTACATCCTTAATTGGTTTCATTGTCGCGGCGCGGGCGATTTCTATATCAGATTTTACCATAATGTCTCCTTGTTAATTATTATTACGGATTTTATAAATTATATTATTTTAATCTTTTCATAAATTATTAGCTTAAATAAAAACGACAATATGTGTCGTTATAATCAACAAACCATTCAATGAATGGCACCGGTACAACGCGGGCAAATATTATCATGCAATTTTGGCACAAAATTCCAGCATCGCTCGCATTTTTCACCATTGGCCGGGGCCATGGATATGGCATAATCACCAGTTTTAATGTCAACTTGTGAAACAATGAAAATTTTTGCCCAATCATCGGGGCTAATATCGGCCAAATCGCCATCATTAAGGGTCAGGGTTAACATTGCCTCCAACGATGAACCAATGGTTTTTTCCTTGCGGGCGGCCTCCAACACCAATAATCCATCTTTACGAATTTTGGCAATTTTGGCCATTTTTTGCGCCAAAACATCATTTTGCCAATGGCTCGGGGCGGTTTCAAAATCTAAGCAATGGACAGAAATTTCGCCCGATAGGCCGGTTTTGCGTTTATATTCTTGGTATGATTCCTCGGCTGTAAAGCACAAGAAAGGGGCGCACCAGCCGTTCAAAAAGGCAAATATTTGGTGCAAAGTTTGGTGGGCGGCCAAGCGCATTGCGCTATGCTTGGGGTCGCAATAAAGCGAATCCTTGCGAATATCGCAATAAAAGCTTGATAAATCCTTGTCGCAAAATTCCAATATGATTTTATATGCACCATGGAAATCATATTCCATACAGGCTTTGCGCATCTCGCGGTCTAATGTAAACAGGCGGTGGTGGATATATTGTTCCAAAATTGGCATATCATCAAGCGCAATATTGCTGGTTAATGGTTCAACCATACCCAAAACCCAACGCAAAGTATTGCGTATTTTGCGGTAAGATTCGGCAATTTGTTTTAGCGCATTGGGGCCAATACCCAAATCCAATGAATAATCAGAGGCAATAACCCATAAACGTAATATATCGGCCCCATATTGATCAATAACTTGTTGTGGGGTGGTTATATTGCCCAGCGATTTGGACATTTTGCGCCCCTGTTCGTCCAGCACAAAACCATGGGTTAATAATTGATTATACGGGGCCCGCCCGCGGGTGCCACACCCCACCAACAGGCTGGAATGGAACCAACCGCGGTGTTGGTCTGACCCCTCTAAATAAATATCGGCCGGCCAACGCATATCGGGCCGTTCCTCTAACACAAAGGCATGGGTAGAACCGGAATCAAACCAGACATCAACCACATCGCGTATTTGTTCATAATCATCACTATTATAATCCGAACCCAAATATTGGCTTGCCGGTTGGGTAAACCAGACATCGGCCCCATTGGCCATAAAATCGGCAATAATCCGTTCATTGACCGCCGGGTCACGTAATAAGGCACCGGTTTTTTTATGCACAAACAGCGGTAATGGCACACCCCAACTACGTTGGCGCGAAATACACCAATCGGGGCGGTTGCTTATCATATCATACAGGCGGGTTTTGCCCGATAAGGGGAAAAATTCGGTATTATTAATGGCGTTCAGGGCCTTTTGGCGCAGTTCGTTGGTATCCATGCTGATAAACCATTGCGGTGTATTGCGAAAAATCAACGGGGCCTTGGAACGCCAAGAATGCGGGTAGGAATGTTTAATCCGGTGCTTGCCGTATAATTTATCGGCCAAAACCAAATTTTTAATCACCACCCCATTGGCGTTTGCTTCCTTGCCGTCCTTATCCAATATCATTGCCTCTTCCATCAGGCCAATTTGCGGGTAATAACCGCCATCTTCACGCACGGTGTGGGGTATGGCAATATTATGTTTCAGGCCCAAATGATAATCGTCCTCGCCATGGCCGGGGGCGCAATGCACAAAACCGGTGCCGGCCGAATCGGTTACAAATTCACCCATCAACAGCGGAACTGCAAAATTATAATATTCGTGCAATTCGCGCAATGGGTGGTGTAAAATTAGGCCGTGTAATTCGCTGTTTTGAATGGGGCGAATGCGGTTTAATGATGCAATCTTGGTATTTTGGCAAAATTCGCCCACCAATTTATCGGCAATTATACATTCACGGCCGATTGGGGCCTTGCCCTCGCCCATCTCAATAATGCTGTAAATACTATATTCCACTTCGGCCCCAAAGGCCACGGCACGGTTGCCGGGGATTGTCCACGGGGTGGTGGTCCAAATAACTATATCCTTACCCTGTAATGGCCCATTGCTAATGGTAAAGGCGGTATATATACAGGTGGAACTGACATCCTTATATTCCACCTCGGCCTCGGCCAGGGCGGTTTTTTCAACTATTGACCATAAAACCGGTTTTGACCCGCGATATAGCCCGCCATTCATTAAAAATTTCAAAATTTCCTTGGCAATAATTCCCTCGGCCTTAAAATTCATGGTGGTATAGGGGTTATCCCAATCGCCATGCACACCGAGGCGTTTAAATTCGTTGCGTTGAATATCCAACCATTTATGGGCATAATCACGGCATTGGGCGCGAAATTCGTTTATTTCCACCTCGTCCTTATTTTTGCCCTGTGCGCGGTATTCTTCCTCTATTTTCCATTCTATCGGCAGGCCGTGGCAGTCCCACCCCGGCACGTAAATAGCATCATAACCCAACATTTGGCGGGTGCGTGATACCAAATCCTTTAATATTTTGTTTAATGCATGGCCAATATGCAGGTGCCCATTGGCGTAGGGTGGCCCGTCATGCAGGATAAATTTTTCGCGGGGGCTGGTTTTGGCCCGAAGGCGCAATGTTTGAAACAAATCAATATCGGCCCAAAATTGCAAAAATTTGGGTTCGTTGGCCGGCAAATTGGCCCGCATTTCAAATTGGGTTTGCGGCAGAAATAATGTGTCTTTGTAATCCATGGTGATATGTGGATAAGATATTTATATTTTTTTTTCAAGCAAAATTTAAAACACAACATAAAATAATTTAGGAAATATTTGAGGGCAATTTAAGCATAATGTATAAAATTTAAATAAAAATTTACATAAATACTTTTATTTTATACATATTCAATATATAATGGGTTCAGGATAAAAAATGAGCAAACTAACCCTTCATTCTGATGCAATTATGGTGGCACCCCCCCACCAGCTGGAGGATTTTTTAAATAATACACCCATACCCGAGGCCCCACAAAATAGTTACAGCATATTAAAACAAAATTTTCGCATTAATGATGAATTTACCCCGGATATCGCTAGTGATTTAAGTGCCTTATTCCCGCGTGATGTGGATAATAATGATGATAATTTGGCTTTTGCCAATGCTGATTTTTCAGATGATGATATTATTTATTTAACCGATAATAATCAATCTATTGATTTGGACGAAATTCCCATACCGCCAATGGTTGAATTTAGCGACCCCGAATTGGAATATGTGCCCAATTTGGTGGCGAATCGCAATGGATTAACCATTGATGATTTGTTAAATAATGACATGGACGATGTCTTTGGCAAGGCCGGCGAGGATTTGGCCACCACCCCCATTGCCCCGATAGCCCCATTGGGCAAACATAAATCGGGCTTTGCCGGGCAAGATTTTGGCCTGATAGACCATGATTTGGGCGATATTCCCGGTGATGCCGATATATTAAACCATAATAGCAATAATGGTTGATTGGGAATTTTTAAACGAATATATTATTCGCCCGGCCCAGTTGGAAAACACCCTGACCCGCGATATTGCGGTGGTTAATGAAACCGGCCAAAGTGACATTATTAAGGCGATAAATGAACAGGAATTAACCATTTTTTTGAATAATCAGGAAATTGTTACCACCATGACCATTGGTGATTACCCTGAATATTTGGCCTTGGGTTTTTTAAAAAACCAGGCCATGATAAATGATAAAGATGAGATTACCGCATTGGATTATGACGATGATGTGCGCACGATAGTGGTGCGCACCGCCAAACCCACGCAATTTCAACAAAAAATGCGCAAAAAAATTCGCACATCCGGTTGTGCCATGGGCACCATATTTGGCGATATAATGGACGATTTTCAGGCAATAAAATTGGGCATTAATTGGCAATTGGGCGATGATAAGATGGTTGATTTATTGCATAAAATTGGCCTGACCCCGTCATTATATTTATCGGCCGGGGCGATTCATGGTTGTGCCCTGTGCGTGGGTGATAGGCCGATAATTTATATGGAGGATGTCGGCCGGCATAATGCGGTTGATAAAATTGCCGGCTATATGCACCAACATAATATAGGCGGGCATGATAAAATTTTTTATACCACCGGCCGTTTAACCTCGGAAATGGTAATTAAAACCGCCCTGATGGGTATTCCCATTTTATTATCGCGTTCGGGCTTTACCATTTATGCCATTCAATTGGCCCAACAATGTGGCTTGACCATGGTGGCACGGGCCAAGGGTAAACGATTTATGGTATTGACTCACCCCGAACGCATTATTTTTAATAAATAAGTTGGTTGCAATAAAATTTTTGACTTCGCTTCACTTATAGAAAAAAATGCATTTTTAAATTTATTGAAATTGGATAAAAACATAAACAATTTTATGTTTTTCATTACACTTCACATTTTTGGGGGCAAAGCCATGCACCGCACTCAAAATTCAAAAGTCGGGGTGGTTTACCCAAATTACCAATAAAAAACAAAGGTATATTTTAAAAATCATTACCCCCCTTAATGTTGCCATTAAGGGGGGTTTTGAATTTTGTCAAACTAACTTGTAATCGCAAAATCACAAATCAAGTTGCTATATTTTCCCAGAACCCTGTATGCACCATATACCATTGCAAGTTTCTTTCCTTCCCCTCCAATGGAGGGGTGCGCCCGCAAGGGCGCGGGGTGGTTTACCACCGGCTTGTTTATAAAATGGATATGCGTTGTTAAAGATTATAAATATGAATAATTCTCTATAACAGCGCATATCTTTCTATTTTCGTAGTTTGGGTAAACCACCCCGATTGCTTCGCAATCACCCCTCCATTGGAGGGGAAGGAAAGTATCTTGCAATTTTGTAATGTGCTTACAAGATTCATGGGTAAACCACCCCGTCAGGCTACGCCTGCCACCCCTCCCCCAAAAAATTAAAAAGTGAGGGGAAGCACCCCATTTTTAAATTGAAATTTTGTGCTTACAATTTTATTATATTTAAAAATCATTACCCCCCTTAATGTTGCCATTAAGGGGGGCTTTGAATTGTTATCAATCTAAATTGAATATACCGATTTAGAAGCTGACTTTGGTACCAACCAATACTTCTTGGCCAGTGGTTTTGGAGTCAAGGGCTCCCTTACCATTGTCAGAAACATCGTTGTTATATTCAAAGTAAGCCGTTGCGCCGGGGGCAACGGGAGTGGTTGCACCAACGGTATACCATGTTGATGTTTTCTTTTTTTCTTGACCCATTATGGATTGTTGACCGCGGGCCATACCAGCACCAACCACGGTACCATCGGGCATGGTATAGGAAACACCAACATCATTCAAAGTGCCGGCATTGGTTGCGTCACCAGCAACTGTGGTTAATTTAATGCCGGTTTTGCCATGGTTAACATATGAAGTTGAAATGGCAATTGGACCAACGGCAACGCTTGCACCAATGGCTGATTTACGGGCATTGTTGGTTGTCGGGTTACCAGTGGCTTCCTTTGTGAAATTGCCTCTCATAACTTCGCCATACACACCCAGTGTCACATCGCCAACTTTTTGGGAAAATTTGGCGGCAACATCAACAACATTGTTGTATGTAGACCATGTTGGGGTAAATGACGCACCAACTTGCACGCCATTAATAACCGGTGAACGGTATGTAACTTTGGAACTATCGTTTGCATTCACCACACGACGTAAGCCGTTTGCCAACGAAGTTAAATTTTGCGCATTATCCTTTGCGGTCAACCATGTATCACCAGCCCAACCACCGGTGGCACCAGTATTTTGAGCACCATTGATGGTCATCAATTCACCTGCCTGATCCTCTTGACCCAAATCAAGACGGCCCCAATCGCCTGCGAAATAAATCACGGCTTCGTCTATTGATGCTACTGCATCTGGGCCGGTGCCGGGACGGAATTCATAACGGGCACCATATATTAAACCGCTGTCGGTTTTGCCTTCACCCTTGAAATGAATTTCGTTTGAACCTGATGGCATTGTAATATCGTGGCCGGTGGGTAAAAAACCACTTGAATTATTATTGGCAGTTTCTTGATTAACACCAATAACTGACATTTGGACTTCAGCAACACCAGTAACTGTCATTGAAGGGGCAGAGCCGGCAAAAGCAACCGAACCCAGAGCGACTAAGGCGGAAGTTCCTAATAGGATTTTTTTCATTTTTCATTCTCCTTAAAAAAATGTTTTGCGGGCAAAATTACCCAATTAATATACAATTAAAATAATACAATGGTCATTGCAAGTGGATTTTTGCATTTTATGATTCTTTTTTTAAATTGTTGCAAAAATGCAACAATTTTGTTTTTGTTTTTTTTCATTGGATAAAATCTTTGCTATACTCTTTAACAACGGATTTATTTTTTACCTTCGCAGTTTGGGAAAACCACCACGCCCCTATAAACATTTGTGCATATAGGTGAAATGGGGTTGGCCAAGAATCAATAAGGGTCACAGAGAAAATTTTTACCCCCCTATTCACTGAATTGCAAAGTAATGGAACTATTAATAAACGTCATTAATGATACCAGTCAGGATTTGTTTTATATCAAATTGCCATTTTTTTTAATGAAAAAATGGAAAAAAAACTATGAATTGGCAAATTATTATGCTAACGAAGGCCAAAAAAAAGAGGAAAAATTGATTCGCATAGGCACACGCAATTCCCCATTGGCGCTAAGACAGGCCCAAATTTTGGTTGAGAGTATCAATCAATTGGGCCGGCAATTGGGCCGGGATATGGCCTGTGACATTGTGCCAATTATTACCGAGGGCGATAAAAAATTGGAAACCGCCCTGAGCGAAATTGGTGGCAAAGGCCTGTTTACCCGCGAATTGGATAATATGTTAATCAATGGCGAGATTGATTGTGCTATACATTCCATGAAGGATTTGGAAACCAGTTTGAACCCGGCCCTGTATATTGGGGCGGTGCTGGCGCGCGATGATATACGCGATTGCCTCATTAGCCCGCTTTATAAAAATATAAATAAAATACCCACAGGGGCGGCATTTGGCACGGCATCGTTGCGCCGGGCGGCACAGGTTAAATTATTGCGCCCCGACCTGGATATAAAATTAATTCGGGGCAATATACAAACACGTATTCAAAAATGCCATGATGGATTGGTGGCCGGTACCATGTTGGCCCTGGCCGGTTTAAACCGCATGGCCATGCAGGCCGATGCCGACCAAATTTTTAACCCGGGCGAGATTATACCCGCGGTGGCACAGGGGGCATTGGCGGTGGTGGCCCCCAAACATAACCAAGCAATGGCCGAAATTTTACCGCTTATAAACCACCAACCCACGCAAATGGCCACCCAATGTGAACGTTTGTTTTTGCACCATCTTGATGGGTCTTGCAAGACCCCGATTGGCGGTTATGCCACCTTGCATGGCGATAATATCACCCTATATGGGTTTTTGTCCCGCCCCGATTTAAGCAAACAGGCCCGTGCCGAAAAAAGCGGGCATAGCAAGGATTGGCAGGCCATTGCCACTGCCTTGGCACAGGAATTAAAGGATTTGGTTCAATAATGTTGGTGATAACCCGCCCGGGCGATGATGGGTTAGAATTATGCGCCCGTTTAAGCGAGCAAAATATTGCCCATATTTATTTACCGATTATGGAATTTACCCCAATTGAAATAAACCACCAATGTGATACCGATACAGCATGGGTTTTTACCTCGGCCAATGGGGTGCGGGCCCTGTGCCAATTGACCGCTTTGCGCGCCCCCATCAATTATGCCGTCGGGCCGATGACCGCCAATATAATGCAACAAAATGGCTTTCATAATACCCATCTGGGCGGGGGGGATAGTAAAAAATTGGCCGAATATATGCAAAAACACCACAACCCAAATATTGCCCTGACCCATTATGGGGCCGAGGAGGCCGAGGAAAGTTTGGTCAAAACCCTGCAAAATAGGGGTTTTACCGCCCAAAAAATCACTCTATATTATATGAAACCGCTTGACCATATTGCCCCCAATATTTGGGCAAAAATGGTCAAACACCGCAATGAATTAATATTTAGCTTTTTTTCACCGCGCACCGTGCAACGCACAGCCGAATTAATTTTCAAAACCGACCCGCATTTTCCATTATTGCGGGCGGTGGTTATATCGCAATCGATTGCGCAAATGGCCCAACAATATGGGTTTGACGTTACCATTAATCAAAGCGGTATATTATAATGCACCCCGCCAATTATGCCGATTTTTTTATTATTCTGGTGGGTATCTGCCTGATTGTTCCCCTATCCTCGCGCTTTCATTTGGGTTCGGTGATTGGTTTTATTCTGGTGGGGGCAGTCATTGGCCCGCACGCGCTTGGTTTGGTTTCTGAACAGGCCACAATTATTAAATTTTCCGAACTGGGCGTGATTATGATGTTGTTTTTGATTGGGTTGGAATTGCACCCGCGCGAATTATGGCATTTGCGTTCCTTTATGTTGGGTATGGGCAGTTTGCAGATGCTGGGTTGTATTTTTATCATCAGTGCCGTTTCGTATTATTTTATGCATTTTTTATGGCAGGAATCATTGGCGATTGCGATTATTTTATCGGTATCCTCAACCGCGATTATTTTGCAATCATTAAAAGAACATGGCTTAATTAACCACAAGGGTGGGGTGGCATCCTTTGCAGTATTGATAATGCAGGATATTTTTGTCATTTTTATGTTAATTTTATTGCCACTTATCGCCCAAAGCGCACCCACAAGCGAACATGATAATATGATAGGGCAATGGAGCGGTTTAAGCCAAACTTTGGTGATAGGGTTGGTGATTTTATGCATGTTTATTTTTGGCAAATATATCGCCCGTCCGTTATTTTTATTCATTGCCCGCACCCATAACCGCGAGGTTTTTACCGCAACCTCCTTGGCATTGGTGATAGGCACCACTATTTTAATGTCTTTGTTGGGTTTAAGCCCGGGTTTGGGGGCATTTTTGGCCGGTATTATTCTGGCCAATTCGGACTTTAAACACACCATAGAGGCCGATATAATGCCGTTTAAGGGCCTGTTATTGGGTATATTTTTTATATCGGTGGGTATTAATATCAATTTTCATTATTTATGGGAAAATTTTGCGGTTATTATTGCCATATTGGCCGGGTTCTTGGCCCTGAAATCGCTATTTTTATGGCCACTGGCCCGATTATTTCACCTAAAAAATGGTCAGGATATGTTATTCACCGTGGCATTGGCCGGTGGGGGCGAATTTGCCTTTGTTTTGGTGCAATTTTGCCAAAATTTGGGGCTTATTAACGCCAATTTGGGTATGGAATTAACCATTGCCATTACATTATCAATGATATTAAGCCCCATATTGCTGATTTGCCACCATTTTATGTATCATAAAAAATATAAACATACCCCAGAAACCGGGCAAAAATATGACGAAATTGACCAGAAATCACCGATTATTATGGCCGGCTTTGGCCGTTTTGGCCAAGTGATTGAACGATTTTTGAAACCATTTGATATTCAAATTACCGTGTTGGAAAATAATATTGGGCAAATTGAAATGATTCGCAAATTTGGCCGGCGGGCATTTTATGGCGATGCCAGCAATTTGGATATTTTGCGGTCGGCCGGGGCCGAACAGGCCAAAATTTTTATTATTGCCGTTGATAATGACGAAATTTGCCTGAAAATTGCCAAAATTTTGCGCCAACATTTCCCGCATTTGCGCATATATTCACGCGCCCGCAACCGCCGTCATGCCTTTGATTTGTATAAATTGGGGGTTGATGTCATTAAACGCGAAACATTAGATTCCAGCGTTGCCATTGCCGGCCAAATTTTACAATATATGACCAATTGGGGCGATGAAACCATTCAAGAAAAAATGAAAATTTACCTGCAATTTGACGAAAAAACCTTGCATGAATCCTTTGAATTTTTTGAAAAGGAGGGTCAATTAATCAATTATGCCCGCGATAAATTTGACGAATTGCAAATTTTATTACAAGCCCCCCCAAAAAAATAATTTTTTGGCTGATTTTAGTGCGTGCATTTATACAGGTATTACTAAATACGTTTAGAGATAGTGCAATTAAAAACTAAAAATACCAAAATAAATTACGCCTTGGGGGCATGAACATTATTCAACCAATTCACATCCATTTGGGGCACCGAAGCCAATAATTTTTCGGTATAGGGGTGGAATGGTGGGTTAAAAATTTCATCCTTGGGGCCGTGCGCCAAAATTTCGCCTTGATACATCACCGCCACTTGGTCGGCAATGGCCCGCACGGTTTCTATATCGTGGGTAATGAACATGTATGACAAATGCAATTCGCGTTGCAGGCGGGTCAATAATTTTAATATTCCCTCGGCAACAATTTGGTCGAGGGCTGAGGTAACCTCGTCACAAATAATAAATTCGGGTTCGGCCGCCAATGCGCGGGCAATGCCAATGCGTTGTTTTTGCCCGCCCGATAATTCCGATGGCAGGCGGTTGATATATATGGCCGGGTCCAATTCAATCAATTCCAATAAATGGTGTATTTTGGCCAATTTTGCGGGGCCCTGCAAGCCCAAATAAAATTCAATTGGCCGGCCCAATATGTCCTTGATGGTTAATTTGGGGTTTAATGCCGTATCGGCCGATTGATAAATCATTTGAAAATGGCGCAAATCATGTTTGGTGCGGTTGGAATATTTTGGGGCCATCATCTGGCCCTTGAAGGTAACCGAACCGCTGGTGGGTGGTAACAGGCCGGTCATTACCCGTGCCAAGGTGGACTTACCCGAACCGGATTCGCCGACCACCGCACAGGTTTGCCCACGCAAAAATTGGCAATGAATATTTTTTAAGACCGCCAATTTGCCATAGCTGGCATTTACCCCGTCAATTTTGGCTATGACCTCGGCATTTTTATCTATAATGGCCGGTTTGGCCAATTTGCGCACCGCCCACAGGGTTTTGGTATAATCCTCACGCGGGTTGGCCAACATTTGGGCGCATTCTTGTTCTTCCACCAATTTGCCATTTTGTAATACCATAATGCGGTGGGCCATCTGGGCCACCACCGCCAAATCGTGGGTAATATAAATGGCCGCGGTATGGTATTCCTCCACCAATTTTTTGATGGTTAATAAAACCTCAATTTGCGTGGTTACATCCAATGCGGTGGTTGGTTCGTCAAAAATTATCAATTGCGGGCGGGGCACCATGGCCATTGCCGACATCACCCGTTGCAATTGCCCGCCCGATAATTGATGCGGGTAACGCGCACCAATCGTCTCGGGGTTCGGTAATTGCAATGTGCCAAACATTTTTATCGCATCGCGTTCTATCTCGCCCCATGATAAATGGTTGCGCAAATGGGTTATTTCGCCCACTTGGTTGATGATGCGGTGCGCCGGGTTCATTGCCGCCGCCGCCGATTGCGCCACGTAGGCAATTTTACTACCCCAGACTGCCCGCAATTCATTGGCCGGCAATTGGCGTAAATCGCGCCCTTCAAACAAAATCTCGCCATCGGTAATTTTGCACCCATCGCGGGCAAAACCCATACTCGCCAGGCCCAATGTTGACTTACCGGCCCCAGATTCCCCAATTAAACCCAAAACCTCACCGCGGTTCAGGGTTAATGAAATATTGTCTACTATCACCCGTTCGTGCCCAGTATGGTGGCTGGTGGCCCGAATGGTAATATTATTCATGGTTAGTAAATGGCTCATTCGCGCAACCCCGATGAACGATGCAACAGCCAATCAACAATAAAATTGACCCCCATGGTTAATAAGGCAATCGCCCCGGCCGGCAATAATGGGGTTATGTCGCCATAATTGATTAATATGGCATTTTCGCGCACCATGCTACCCCAATCGGCCGCGGGGGGTTGCAGGCCCAAACCCAAGAAACTTAGGGCCGAAATTAACAGAAAGACAAAACAAAAACGCAGGCCAAATTCGGCAATTAATGGGGCCATGGCATTGGGCAATATTTCACGCAACACCATTGATATATTTGATTCCCCGCGCAGGCGCGCCGATTCAATATAATCCATCGCCACAATATTTTGCGCCACCGCCCGCGACAGGCGAAACACCCGGGTTGAATCCAACACCGCTATCACCAATATCACCGCCCATATATCGGTGCCGGTAATGGTTAAAATTAATAACGAAAAAATCAATAAGGGTATGGCCATCATCGCATCAACTGCCCGGCCCAAAAATTGATCAACCCAACCGCCCTTGATGGCCGCATACATGCCAAAACCGGCCCCCAGCATAAAGCTTAAAATGGTGGTGATTAATGCCACCCCAATGGAATTGCGCCCGCCATAAATAATCCGGCTTAACATATCACGGCCGATTGAATCAGTACCCAGCCAATGTTCGCCCGACCATGGTTGAAACCCCGCCCCCAAAATATCGCGTTCACCAAAGGGGGCTATTATTGGAGCAAAAATGGCGATAATGCTGTATGATAAAACCACGGCCACCCCAAATTTGGCCGAAAATGGCATGGTTTTTAATATATGGCGTAAATTATCATTCATCGTTGGTGCAATATTCTGGGGTTGGTAATGATTGATAAAATATCAGCGGTCAAATTAAGCAAAATATAAACCGCGGCAAATATCAGGGCTATTGACTGGACAAGCGGGAAATCGCGTTTTTTGACCCCATCAACAATTAATTGGCCAAGGCCGGGGTAGACAAATATTACCTCCACCACCACCACACCGACAATCAAGAAGGCAATATTGATGGCCACAACATTGATAATTGGGGCCAATGCGTTGGGCAGAGCATGAACCATAATAATCCGCCCATTGCTTAGCCCCTTTAATTTGGCCATTTCAATATAGGGTGAAGCCAATAAATTGATAATTGCCGCCCGCGTCATGCGCATCATATGGGCCAAAACCACCAAAGTCAGGGTCAGGGCCGGCAGGGTGGTTACATATATTACCCGCCCCAAATCGGATGCCGATGAAATATTGGAAATGGCCGGAAATAAATGCAATTTATTGGTAAAAATATAAATTAATATGTAACCGACAAAAAATTCGGGGAAGGATATGCTGATAAGCGAGAAGGCATTAATCGCCCTATCGGTATAGCTATTGCGTTTTAAGGCCGCATAAATGCCCAATGCCAGCGATAATGGCACCGCCACCAAAGTGGCATAAAGGGCCAAAATAGCGGTATTTTTGCCCCGGCTGATTAATAAATCGGAAATCACCTGCCCCGATGATAATGATTTGCCAAAATCGCCCACCACCATATTATTAAACCAACGCAAATAACGAACATGCATTGGGTCATACAGGCCCAATTCAAGGCGCAAATTATGCAATGTTTCGGGTATAGCCTCCTGACCCAATAATGCGGTGGCCATATCGCCCGGCAGTGCCTCTACCGCCGCAAAAATTATAACCGACACCACCCACAGGGTAACAATACCCAGCAACAAACGTGTCGCAATAATACGCAATATTTTATTCATGTCCCCCCGAATGTTCGGTTGTGTATTTTTTTGTTTTATGGATAAACCATACATTATATTCATGCCATTTTATTCATTATAATCCATAATGCAAGCATTTTTTCTGGGCTATTAATATAAATTTAGTTTATTCCAATGCTTGGCGAATTGTTTCCACCACTTCGTGCATACGCATGGAATGCGAACCCTTTATCATTATTATATCATCAGGGTTTAACAAATGGGGCAGGTCCTGAATGCAGTCATCAACATTGCGATAAGTGCCCAAAATTTTACTGGGCGGCAGGGTTTGCATAGCATAACCCATTAATGGCCCAACGGTTACCACGTAGGGTATTTCCTCACGCATGACAACATCCTTTATCATGGCGTGGTAATTTTTTTCATATTGGCCTAATTCCAGCATATCGGCAATATAGGCTATTTTGCGTCCCTTGACCGGATAACGGGCCAAATTAATCAATGCCGATTCCAACGAAGCCGGGCTGGAATTATAAGATTCATCAAAAATAATAATTTTTTTGCTTTTTGGTAATTTATAACGATAGACCTTGCCCCGCCCAACCAAAGGTTCCCATTTGGACAGAACCTCCATCACTTCCTTGGCCTTGAAACCGGCCACTTGGCAAACCGCCAAAGCCCCGACAATATTTTTGGCATTATTATAACCAAAGGCCTTTAATTGATATTCCTGCACATCGCCCTTTTGTAATATGCGTATTTTTTGCATATCCTCAAAATCGCTATTGCTTAACAAACGCACATCAGATTCAACGTTGGATCCATATGTTACCACCTTGCCCTTATGTTCGTCAATATAAGTATCGGTTTGGGCCTGTGTATAGGCCCCATCGCCATCAAGAATAATCGTGCCACCCACCTTGACATGTTGCATTAATTCAAATTTGGCGGCCGCCACCGCATCCAAATTAGGGAAATTGGCAATATGGGCCGGGTGAATATTGGTTATCATGCCTATATCGGGTTGCATAACCCGGCCAATTTGGTTTAATTCCCCAACATGGTTCATGCCGGCCTCAATAACTGCAAAACGGGTGGTTGGGGGCATTCTTAACAAATTTAGGGGCACACCCAATGTATTATTCAAATTGGCCTCGGACTTAAAACCCACCGATTTTGTGGTAAAAACCGAACCAACCATATCCTTAATGGTGGTTTTGCCCACCGAACCGGTAATGCCAACCACTATACCCGAGCACCGCTTGCGCGCCCCCATGGCCAAAATATTCATCGCCACTGAGGTTGAATCAGAAAAATAAATAACCCGATTGTCATTTTTGGGGTGTCGGTAATTATAACTGGCAATACAGGCCACCGCCCCCTTGTTCAGGGCATCATCTATATATTTATGGCCATCGTCTTTATCAGAGGTCAGGGCAAAAAATAAATCACCCGGCTGTAATGTGCGTGTGTCAATACTGACCCCGCTGGCAAACCACACGCCCTCAATTTTTACCTTTAATATATTGGCAACTTCAACCGATGACCAAAGCATTTTCTTCCTTTGTTACTTTTATCTTTTAAATGATATTATTGTTGTTTGCAATAAATTCCTTAATAATATGCAATAATTTTTTATCACTGCCCCCGTGGCCAAATGGGTTATTATCAAATGCGCTGTGGGGCATGGTTTCGGTTGCCTTAATGGCCGATAAAATATCGTTTGGTTCAAATTGGCAATGCAAAACCGAAGGCGGGGCCAACCGCCCCATTTGCCGGCAACCAATATTGATAGATGGTATTTTTAACAATGGGGCTTCGTATAGGGCACTGGACGAATTGCCTATCATACATTTGGCCTGACGCATGATATTTATGTTATATAATGGGCCAAAATTGGCAAAAAAATGCCAATTTTTGCCGGCACGGGCAAAAATTTTGTTAATAATTGCCCCGCCGGTATCCATATTGGCACTGGTGGTTATTATAGGTGTTTCCCCCAATGATTCTAATGTATTACGCAGAATATTCGCCTGTTGTTCGGCCAAATGGGGCTGGGTGGTTTCGCTGTGGTATGCACATAAAATATAGGGTTTTTTAGGGTCAATACCCAAATATTCGGCCAATTCGGCCCGCGTTATTATGGGTGTTTGCAAAATATAATCATAATTGCTGGCCCCAATATTATGAATATTTTCATAACCCAAATTGGCCAAAATATCGGCGGCCGGTTGGTTGGTGGGGCAATGAATAGCGGTCATTGCGCTTATTTCAAAACGATATTGATTATCCAAGGCACCGGTTGTAATATCGCCACCGGCCAGATGGATAATTTTTATTTTATGGCGGTATAATGACTTAACCGCCCCCAATAATTCATACCGGTCACCCAAGACCACCACAAATTTCGGCCATCGGTGGGCGGGCAATTGGTTATGCAAAAAATTATCCATCGCCTGTTCGGCCCGCAATATGCCATTTTCCATTGAATCGCCCGAATCGTCATTGATGAATGGAATTTTATGCACCATACCCACCAATTGTTCCAATTCATCAATAGTATGGCCATGTTGATGCGAAAAATGTTGTCCGCTGGCCCAAAATTGGGTGGCAAAACCGCCCGCCAACAGGGCGCGATACGGCATTAATAAATAATTAATATCAGCGCGCGAGGTAGATAAAACCGCAATATTATAATCGTGAAAATTTGGCAAAGTCATGTTTTTTTATATAATTTTATTGCCCAATTTGCAATGTATTTATAATCTTTTAATATTACAAAATATTGAAAATATAACATAATATATTCACATTTGGTTAATGTTGGTTAATAATGCATTTCATAAAAATGAACGATAATATATAAATATACTAACCATGCAATCAAGGAGAAAAAATGAACAAAAATTACCAATGGAATAATGAAAAGGCCAAAATCAACACCCCCGAATATGCCCCCAACCGCTGGGCCGGCATAGAACGCGATTATGAAATGCAAGAGGTCATGGCCCTGCGTGGTTCTATAAAGATTGAATATACATTGGCGCAATTGGGGGCTGAAAAATTATGGGGTTATTTGCAAAGCCATGATTATATTAATGCGTTGGGTGCCTTTACCGGCAACCAAGCGGTGCAACATGTTAAGGCCGGTTTAAAAGCCATTTATTTATCAGGCTGGCAGGTGGCGGCCGATGCCAATTTGGCCGGTGAAATGTATCCCGACCAAAGCCTATACCCCGCCAATTCGGTGCCTTCGGTGGTCAGCAGGATTAATAATGCCTTTCGCCGTGCCGACCAAATTCAAAATATGGAAAAATTTGCCGGTGAAAAAACCCCGGATATTGATTATTTTCAACCGATTATTGCCGATGCCGAGGCCGGATTTGGTGGGCCATTAAATGGATTTGAATTAATGAAGTCCATGATAACGGCCGGTGCGGCCGGGGTGCATTTTGAGGATCAATTGGCATCAGAAAAAAAATGCGGCCATTTGGGGGGCAAGGTTTTATTGTCAACATCGCAAATGATTCGCATGTTAAACGCCGCCCGTTTGGCATCCGATGTATGTGGGGTGCCCAGTATTATTATTGCCCGCACCGATGCCGAATCGGCGCGTTTAATTACCAATAATAACGACCCACGCGATCAAGAATTCATAACCGGTGAACGCACCGAGGAGGGTTTTTACCGCATTACCGGTGGGGTGGACATGGGTATTGCCCGCGCGATTAGCTATGCCCCGTATAGTGATTTGATTTGGATGGAAACCTCCACCCCCGATTTGGCGGTGGCCAAAAAATTTGCCGAGGGGGTGCATAAAAAATTCCCCGGCAAAATGTTGGCTTATAATTGTTCGCCATCGTTTAATTGGGCCAAATTTATGGACGAAGCGCAAATGGCCAAATTTCAAATTGAACTGGGTCAAATGGGGTATAAATTCCAATTTATCACTCTGGCCGGTTTTCATTCGCTTAATCTTATCAGCTTCAAAATGGCCAAAGCCTATAAGGAGCGGGGCATGGCCGGTTATTCCGAAATTCAACAGGCCGAATTTGCCGAAGAAAAAAATGGTTTTACCGCGGTTAAACACCAGCGCGAGGTGGGAACTTCCTATTTTGATGCGGTGGCCAAGGCGGTATCTGGGGGTAAATCATCAACCACCGCCATGAAGGAATCAACCGAATCGGCCCAATTTCATTAATTATAGTGATTTATGGTTTTTGAATTTTCCTTATCATCATTGATTCAAACATGTCTAGGCAGGTTGTTTTAAAGCAAAATTTGATATTGAAAATTATTTTTCCTTGTTGTAAATTATGACAAACAAGGAGGATTCATGAGCAAAAAAACATATAAAGAGCGGATTTTTCAATCACGGCCCAGCAAAACCGATATTGTCCCAAAGGATTTTGCCGATTGCAAGGCCGGCCAAACAATCATTATCCCCTCATTCACTGATATTTATGATTATATACAGCATATACCGGCCGGTGAACGCCGTTCGGTGAAGGATTTACGGCAATTTTTGGCCCAAAAATATGGGGCCGATGTTGCCTGCCCAATTGTATGTGGCATGGGGGTGCGTATATGTGCCGAATATGGTTACGAACAATATAGCCAAGGGGATTCATTGGAAACCATAGTGCCATTTTGGCGCATTATAGATGAAAAATCGCCCACGGCCAAAAAAATCACCTTTGATAAGGCCATTTTAAGCCATTTGCACCAATTGGCCGGTTAAAAAAAGATAAAATTTTATTTATGCCAAAGAAAAATGCTTTTTTTTTATATTGTTGTATGGTAATGGTTTGGTATATGGCAATCATGCCATTAATCATAATGTCTGTATATTATTTTTAGCAAATAATATAAAACAGATAGAATATTGGGGAATATATTATGGAAAAACGTTCATTAAACCGCATTATGGCCGAATTGGGCATAACCGGGGCATTAAATGGTTATTTGGTGCTGTCGGCACCCATATTAAAATATGTGGAAACATTGGGCACGCCTGATGCGCAATCGGCGGCTTTGATTGGCTATACTATACAGGAATTGCAACGCGGTAATTTTGATGATGCCATACGTATCATTGAAAAAACCGATTATTATAACCATTCCAACGTGCAACAATTAGAGGCAATTTTGGCCTTTGCCTATTTTGTGGCCGGGCGGGTTGATGATTATAAAAAACGCACCGTCCCGCATGGTTTGTTTAATATTGATTCCTATCAACGCAAAAAATAAGGCACAATAAATGGTAAGCAGTCTATTATCCGGTAAGGCCGGTGCAGTCAAAGAGAGTATTTCGGGGCTGGCTTCGCCATTATCATCGGGCCAATTGCCGGCCGTTGACCCGTTAAAACGCACTGCATTTGAACAATATTATGATGCGGCCCAAAAAAACCCGCTTACCACCATTCAGCCCAGCCCACCGCCCCCGGTTGTAGAAACAGTGGCCCGCAATTTGGGTAATTTGAATCTAGCCAACCCACAAAATAACCCGGGCGATATAATTTTAAATAATTTATTGGGGGTTAATACCGAAAATCAAACCAAAGACCATAATCACTTGTTTCAGCAAATAACCCAAAGTTATTTATCGGATAACCCGGTTTTTATTCTTGATTTGCAGGTGGCATTGGCCAATTTTACGGTGAATAACCTGTTTCAACATAAAATAAGCGGTGAAATTAACGCCAAAACCAAACAGATGATTCAAGAAAATAGTTAAATGAAAATTTTATTAACCGGTGCATCTGGCAATTTGGGCATGGCCCTGTTGGCATATTTTCAAACCCAAAAAACAATAACCAATCATTATGAATGGCTTACCCCCAGTTCAAGCGAGTTTGATTTATTGAATATAGAACAAATAAAACAATATTTACAGATAAACCAACCCGAAATAATTATTCATTGCGCGGCCCTGACCGATGGCAAATTGGCCAAAACCAACCCTGAAATTTTTATACAGGCCAATAGCTATGCCACCAAAAATATTGCCGAATATTGCGCCAATGCCGGGGCACGTTGTATCTTTATATCAACCCAATCGGTCTTTGGCCAATACCCCAAGGATATATATTATGAGGGTGATAAAATAGGGGCATTGGATAATTATTCATTATCCAAACAAAGGGGCGAGGAATATTTGCAACAGATTATTCCCAACCAGCATGTTATTATTCGCTTGGGCCGTTTAATGGGTTATTACCCACATCAACGGGTAAAATTTTTTCAATATGCCATTGATGCCTTACGGCAAAACCCCCCAACCATAGAGGCGGTGGCCGATGAGTATGAAAATATCAGTTCCGCGGTGCATGTTGCCAAATTTATTGAACGGGCCCTTACCCACCAAGATATAAAACTTTACCATCTGGTCAGCAAGGGGGGGGCCAGCCGGTATGATATAATGAAGAAAATTGCCGACTATTTTCAGGTTACGACCGAAATTATTCCCATTTCATTACAAAAAATGCAAAAACTTAATAATGTGCCCAACCGCGTTAATTTGCTAGATTCCCGGTATCATCAAGCAGATTCCCCTATCATTCTACCCCACCAACCATGGCAGGACGATGTGGGCGATTATTGCCAATCACTGAATTTATCCAACCTTACGCAAATAACGAAATAAAGCAACCATGGCCGAGGGGGTCATGCCCTGTATTTTGCCGGCCTGGGCCAAATTTTGCGGGGCAAGGCGGGTCAATTTTTCCTGTAATTCGCGGGTAAGCCCACCAATTTCGCCATAATTACATTCTTTTGGTATGGGTAACATACTATCGCGGGCCACGGCCTGCATTTCGTCATGGTGCCGTTCAGCATATTTATGGTATAATGAATCATAACCAATTTGCGTTAAATATTCGCGTTCACATTGGTTCAGGGCCGGGAAAATGGCACAGGTTGCATCAATACCAAATTCGTTTAGGCCCAATAATTCAAAGGCACTGCGCATTTTTCCATCGCATTTGATGGTATAACCCATATCCAACAGGGCGTTGGGGCTGATGGTTAGTGATTGGCATTGTTGGGTAATATGTTGTAATTGTTCATTTTTTTGGCAATATTGGGCATAACGGCCGGCATTACCCGTATCATTCAGGGCACCCAATTTTTCGGCCAGAGGTGTTAGGCGCAAATCGGCATTATCACTGCGAAGTGAGAGACGAAATTCGGCCCGGGCGGTAAACATGCGGTATGGTTCATCGGCCCCCTGTGTTATCAAATCGTCAATCATCACCCCAATATAGGCATGGTGGCGGGCGAGGGTGAATGGTTCGCCCCCCTTGACCAATAATGCCGCATTAAAACCAGCAATTAAACCCTGTGCGGCCGCCTCCTCGTAACCGGTTGTGCCATTAATTTGGCCGGCACAATAAAAACCCGTCATGCCCTTAACCGCCAATGTATCTGAAAGGGCCCGGGCATCAATGGCATCATATTCAATGGCATAACCCGGGCGTAATATCACCGCATCCTCTAACCCACGAATTGAGGCAACATAGTCACGTTGCACCGATTCGGGCAGGGAAGTAGAAATTCCGTTGGGGTAAATGGTATGGTCGTCATATCCTTCGGGTTCCAAAAAAATTTGGTGCCGTTCTTTATCGGCAAATTTGACTATTTTATCCTCGATTGATGGGCAATAACGCGGGCCCCGCCCATCAATAGTGCCCCCATACATGGCCGATTGGGACAAATTTTGCCGTATAATATCGTGGGTGTTTTGGTTGGTATGGGTAATATAACAGGCAATTTGTTTTTGTTTTATGGCCTTGTTCATATAGGAAAATGGTTGGGGGTTTTCATCGCCCAATTGGGCATCCAATATTTTAAAATTAATGGTGCGCCCATCAAGGCGCGGTGGGGTGCCGGTTTTTAACCTTTTTAACGCAAGGCCATAATTTTTTAGGCTATCGCTCAAATTATTTTCGGCCGGTTCACCCATTCGGCCGGCACTATATGAATGGTTAACCCCAATATGCACCAAGCCGTTTAAAAAAGTGCCCGAGGTAATAACAATCGCCCCGCCCTTAATCATGGTGCCATCGGCCAATTCGGCCATGGTAAATTGGTTATTTTGGCAATGAATTTTGGCGACTGCCCCATTAATAATGGTCAAATTATCGCATTGATTGAGAATATTCTGCACCGCCATCTGGTATAATTTGCGGTCGGCCTGGGCGCGTGGGCCCTGCACCGCCGGACCCTTGCTGGCGTTCAACATGCGAAATTGAATACCGCCAATGTCAATCGCCCGCCCCATTAAGCCACCCAACGCATCAATTTCCCGCACCAGATGCCCCTTGCCCAAACCGCCAATTGCCGGGTTGCACGACATGGTGCCAATATTGGTTTTGTCATGGGTTATTAAAATGGTTGGCACGCCCAAACGGGCACTGGCGTAGGCGGCCTCGGCCCCGGCATGGCCCCCGCCAACAATTATGACTGCTGAATTATTGGTGTTTCCCATATTATTTGGTTATGGGAACAACCGGGTCCTTGGCCAATGGAACAGCCGAAGGAACGTTCGGGGTCATTGGTTGGGTATTTTGCCCGCTGATGGGGGCGACCGGTGTTGAATTTGTGGTTGAATCATCCAATATGACTGATTTTTCCTTTTCAACCCCGCGTGAATGAATAACCGCCAATAAGATAGAGGTTGCAAAAAAACCTAATGCCAAAAATGCGGTAATGCGTGTTAATAAATTGGCCGCCCCGCGCATGGTAAAAATATTGCCCATATTGGCCGAACCGCCCGAACCAATGCCCAGAGCCCCCGAGCTTTCCGATTTTTGTAATAAAATAATGCCCACCAAGCAAACCGCCAGTAGAATATGTATAATTAAGATAAGACTTTCCATTTTTCCCCTCGGGTTTATAAATGTTTATAAATGATTGCGTAGGCTGTGCATAATCTTTTTGCCAAGCCTTGGTTTATTTGGCATTACTATTGCATTATATTAATGAAAAAGTCAAGTAAACATGCGTTTAATACCAAATAAATATCTTTATCGTCTCACCAGAACCCTAAAAATAGCGGGTTTGCTGGGGGTTTTGGCCTTGGGTGCCTGTGTCAAGGCCCCCGAATTGGTCAGCAAGGAGGTCAGCGGTAATAGCTTTGACCCATGGAATGTCTCAGCCAATGGTTATGCCCCCAATGCCACCCGTTTTTCTATCAGCTATTGGTTTGATTATGCCAATCGCGCCTCGGTGGTGGATAGTTATAATAATACCGACCCAGTATGGATGTATAAGGATAGGTTAAACCCCAAACCCCAACGTGGTTTTTTGATTCATTGGATTCCGCGCACCTCGCCATTATTATTTGAAAATGTGGTGGGCGGGCGTTTTTCAACCGTTACCAAAAACCAACGCACCTATCAGGCATACGAATATTGTCTATCGGCCGAAACCGTGCGCCGTCTACCGCTTATAATTTATAATTATGGCATATTGGCGGTCAATAATGGGGTGGGTAATACCGGCCAATTATATGTTAAACGTTATATTCCGCGCAATTTGGAGGAAAATGGTTCACGCCTTGATGCCATATATGTTGAGGATATTGGCCTGTCGGGTTTTAGATGTGTTGATTTGGCCAATTTTGAACCGGTTGATGGCCCAACCACGGCCCTTCTGCAACGGCTTGGTGCCGCCGCCGATTCCAGCTTTGATGTGCAATAATCGTTGCTCTGAAAAATTCTATTATCCATATTTATTCTGGCAATTTGATAAAAATCAAAAAAATTAAGTCCGGTTGGGGCAGGGCTTGTAATATTCACTTTGCATTCCCATTTATAAGATATGGAGACACAAAATGAACACAGAAAAATATAACGAATCCGTTGGCGAAATTTTACAAAATGCCCAAACTAAGGCATTGGCCAATCATCATTTAAAAATTACCGCATATCATGTTTTGGCGGCTTTATTACAAAACGAAACTGCCCGCGGTTTTTTAACCCAAACCGGGGCCAATATTGACCTATTATTGGGCAAAACCCAAGACCAATTGCAAAAATGCCCGGTTGGCGGTGAAAATACCGCATTGCAGATGGATTCATCATTCGCTAAATTGCTGGATAAAATGAATCAATTGGCCGATGCGCAAAAAATTTCGGTGATTGGTATTGAAATATTATTAATCGCCCTGACCGAATTGGAGGATATAAAAAAATGCATCACCCAAAGCGGGGGTTCGGTGGAAAAATTGCGCCAATTGCAACAAAATATCAAGGCGCAAAACCCCAATGGCCCCAATGGTGGCAGTGCCATTGATAAATATGCGCGCGATTTAACCCAAATGGCAAAATTGGGCAAATGCGACCCGGTCATTGGGCGCGATGACGAAATACGGCGCACCATGCAAATTTTGACCCGGCGCACCAAAAATAACCCATTATTAATTGGTGAGCCCGGGGTGGGTAAAACCGCGATAGCCGAGGGTTTGGCGATGCGTATCATTGCCGGTGATGTGCCGGAAAGCCTGGCCAATAAACGATTAATTTCCATTGATTTGAGTGCGATTTTGGCCGGAGCCAAATACCGCGGTGAATTTGAGGAACGATTAAAAGCCCTGTTAAAGGAAATAACCGAGGCCGAGGGGCAAATTTTATGTTTTATTGATGAAATTCATACTTTGGTGGGGGCCGGGCGCACCGATGGGGCCATGGATGCATCCAACATGTTAAAACCGATGTTGGCGCGCGGTGAATTACATTGTATTGGCGCGACCACCCTTGATGAATATCGCCAATATATTGAAAAGGACCCGGCTTTGGCCCGGCGTTTTCAAACTTTATTTGTCGCTGAACCATCGGTGGAGGATACAATTTCAATATTGCGCGGGTTAAAGGAAAAATACGAAACCCATCACGGGGTGCGTATTTCTGACGGGGCGATAATTGCCGCCGCCCAATTGGCCGGCCGTTATATTACCGACCGGTTTATGCCCGATAAAGCGATTGATTTGATAGATGAAGCAACCGCCCGCTTGAAAATGGCAATAGATTCTAAGCCTGAGCAAATTGACGAATTGGAACGCAAAATTATGCAATTGCGCATTGAGGAATCGGCCCTGAGCAAAGAAAATGATAAAAATTCCATTCTGCGTTTGGGTGAAATTAGGGAACAATGTAAAACGTTGGAAAAAACGGCATCGCAATTAAACAGCGAATGGTTATTACAAAAAAACAAGGCGAAAAATATCAAGGAAACACGGGCAAAATTGGATTCGGCCCGCAATGAGTTACAGGCGGTGCAGAGGGCCGGTGATTATGCCCGTGCCGGTGAATTAACATATAGTGTGATTCCGCAATTAGAACAAACCCTGAAAAATGCCGAGGATGTCAAGGATAATATATTGGCGCATGAGGTGGTGGAGGAACGGGATATTGCCGCAGTGGTGGCGCGCACCACCGGCATACCGATGGATAAATTAATGGGCGGTGAAAAACAACGCCTGTTGCAAATGGAGGATATATTACGCCAACGCATCATTGGTCAAGACCCGGCGATTAAAGCCCTAAGCGATGTGGTGCGCCGTTCGCGTGCCGGTTTGGGCGATAATAACCGCCCAATAGGTTCATTTTTGTTTTTGGGCCCAACCGGGGTGGGCAAGACCGAATCATGCAAGGCATTGGCCGATTTTTTATTTGCCGATGACCGCGCGATAGCCCGTTTTGATATGAGCGAATATATGGAAAAACATGCGGTGGCCCGCTTAATTGGGGCCCCCCCGGGCTATGTGGGTTATGAAGCCGGTGGGTCATTGACCGAAATTGTGCGCCGCCGCCCATACCAAATTTTGTTATTTGACGAAATTGAAAAGGCCCATAGCGATGTGCATAATATTTTATTGCAAATATTAGATGACGGGCGCATTACCGATGGGCAGGGCAATATTGTCAATTGCAAAAATTGTATTATTGTATTAACCAGCAATTTGGGGGCGCACCATTTATTAAATATCACCAATGACACTGAATTGGCCAACGCCCATGAAAATATTAAGCGTGAATTAAAAATGGCCTTTAAACCCGAATTTTTGAACCGGTTGGACGAAATTATCATTTTTAATAAATTGGACGAAACCGCCATCAAACGCATTATGCACAACCATTGTGATGATTTAATTAAAAAATTGGCCAACCAAAATATACAGGCCAGCATAACCGATGAGGCAATAGATTTTTTAAGCAAGGAATCGTATAGCAACGATTATGGGGCCCGCCCAATCAGGCGTAATATTGCCCAATGGGTGCAGAACCCCATTGCCACGGCCATATTAAGCGATAAATTGGATAGTGCCCAAAAATGGGTTATTGGTTTAGATGATAATAAAATCACCATCACGGGTGAAAAGATTATATTAAATTAATCATTTTTCTTGGCTTTATCGCGCAATGAAAAATGCTCGCGCCATGTTGGCCATGGGCCGGGCACCGGGGTAAAAAATGCTTTTATTTTTTTCCAATCCTCGGGTGGTATGGTAAAATGTTCCTTTAATGTTGGCCATTTTGGGTTTTTCTCGGCCTCGCGTTCCTTTGCTAATTCATCAAGATATTTGGCCTGTTCGGGGGTTAAAGTTATTATGGCATTGGGTAAGTCTGGCAATTGTAACTCCTGGATTTGCAAGGATTCTATGCGAACTGCAGGGGAATTTTTTAATTGATTTTTATTAAATGTCATTTCCTCTATCCTTCATTAATTCATCTTCGCCCTTAACCCCTATAAAGTAACTAACTAACAATATATCTTCTATCCGAATATATGCAATGTTTAAGTTCATATAGAATTGGACGAATCGGTAGCCGAATTAAAGTTATTTGGTATTTTTACTATAATGATTGTGAAAACAAATACAGCCACACAAAATAAATTACGCGTGGCTGTATTTTTTTAAATAGATTGTGGTTGGCTTGCAAATAATAAATATTGTTTATGTTTGTAATATTATTATATCAGCAAACCCATCAATAATTAGCTAAACTTATCCACCGACAGTTGTGTAAATTTTAGATCCATTGGCAGTAGTAGTGACTTTGGTTCCATATGTTGGGTTGCTGGCGCGTGGGCTACCTTTGGCGGCATTGACGTTGGCCAATTCCTCATCGGAAAGTTCAATATTAGGATTCACATTATTGGCTACAATAGACATAATGCCCTTAGCATCATCGGCCTTCGCGCAGGCGGTAATGTCATTAAACACGGCCGAAAGTTGCTCGGGCTCAACATGAAGGCCATTTTCGGCCAATATTGCCCGAAATGCCACTTGGTCATTGCTTAATATAATTTTC
>JACCDX010768230.1_pt1 | contig 38621 bp, 43 predicted proteins | sample 7449681 | NCBI WGS metagenome assembly JACCDX01 (sample SAMN15323450, study PRJNA562643) | freshwater metagenome | isolation source: river surface water | place: USA:Blue River Watershed | collected 2017-08-18
GAGCGAACATAAGACCTGATAGACATAGTTCTAAAGGGCAGTTGCGAAAAACCAGTAATGGAAAGAAACAGAAACCAAAGTAGTGATGCTTTGGAATCCCTCGCGTCCCGCGATGGGAGGAGGTCAAGCGCTCTTAATGGCTTTCTTTTGGCATCCAAGAACCCCATAGCTATCGTCTTCTCCCAAATCCATTCACAACGATAGTTTCGGCGGTTGGCGTTAATCAAATCGGTAGTAAAAGGTTGTTGAGAGAAACAAATAATAGGCGCGTCATCCTTGCAGACTCGGTGGGCTTCTGTGAAGAAAAGCTCGAAATCGAGCTTTTCTTCACGATCGAACTTCAGTCTAGTAGTATAGTAGGGTGGATCGGTAATTAAGGCATCAATTGAGTTGTCGAGCAACGATGCCATGACGCTCAGACAGTCGCCTAGGATAAATTGACTCATAAATTCCTTGTCACGTCAGGAACGACTTCAACTAATCCCCGACTCAAAATAATAACTTGCCCACTAGGGGAGGAGAGCTTGATATCATAAACAAAAGCATTACGCCCAATTAAAACGCGATCGCTTTTTGTACGGGGCATAGTTACGGGTAATCCCAGGGTATCCGTAGCCGTCAGGTAAGGACGAATTACAGTAGCGAGAAAAGTTTCACCCCCTTCTGTTAGCGAACCATATAATAGTGGTTCAAAACGAAAAGAGGTTAAAACAGTTCCATCCTGATAGGCATATTTATTCCTAATCTCCCCAGAAGGCGACCAAGAGGTAATATCCCGATCTTTGTAGTAGAAAGTCAGGAAGTCTAGGGTTGCCCCTTGCTCGATTGCCGAACAACTGTCGAGATTGTCTAAATTAAAAATATGGCACATTAGCTTCGACTGCGATAAGATTCACGTTAGTAAGACTCCCGAAATAGGTTGACCGAAAACAGCCTCCAAATCAAAGCGACTGGACATAGTAGGGTAAATATAAAACTTACCAGTCTTGCCATCGTCCCAAGTAATACCGAGGGTTGCTCCCGCTCTATACCAGGTAGGCAAAGTATCTGGCTCTATTAACCGCCCCGTGTAAAAATGTCCCGTAATATCCTTTCCTGGTAGCACCCCAATCGACGCTCTAGCGGTATCGGGTTCGATGGAAACTCGAATTGATTCAGTAATAGACGAGGTGCTAAATACAGGCTCACCAGTAATAGGATCGTTACCGATGGGTTGAGATGAGGTTAAAGTGAAAGATATGGTTGCGTTAGCTGAATACATAACTTTCTAAGGAGACAATCTAGCCCTTTTCGCTCTATTGACTGAATACCACTCGGCAACCGACGGCATCCACTCTTTAAATCTTTCAAACAATAACTCGCTAAAACATTGAGCTTCTAGTTGGGCATCTTTTTTCCATCGGAGATCGAGTAAATGCATCAAAGAACGAGCGTTACAACTCAAGACAAAATGCTGTCTAATGTCGAAAGGAATTAACCCCCTAGCGTGTTCTTCTGTTACCCCTCGTTCGATCTTCCGAGCGTATATTCCGCACGCTGACAACACCCACTGCAAATCGTCATCTCTTTCCTCTTGGGAATAAAAATACTTATTTCCTTTGCGATCGCTGTAATTGCCGACGGGACGTAAGTAAAATACTTCTTCAACATTTCTTTTGCCTTCAGCAACGTCAATAATGCCTTGCGAGGTGTAACGGAAAGACTGACAATCAATCGATATTCCCACCCTATGAGTGCGGATTTGCTGCATTGTCGAATGAGGGAAATAGCCGACGCTTAAAGTAATCTGCGGGTGTTCCAGGCAGCCAAAATGACCTCTCCCGCCACTCAAAAGATATTTGACGATTAACTCCCCTGCCTTGGCTTCGTCGGGGAACTTATCTCGTTCCTCCCATACCATGTCCTCGCTATAATCCTGATGCATAGCACCCCAGGCTAGTTGTTGGGGATTTCGGGTAGCGTTCAGAATTTGAATTTGAAATTTGTCCATTTTTTTTTCTGCTTGTCAACTCTCCCAGATACCGTTTCCAAACCAACAAACAGCCCAAAACATGAGCTTGGCTGTAATTCGACGAACGCCAAGGGCAAGACATATTTCGTAAAAAAGTAAATCGGCTTCTTCTTTCGATAAATGGATAGGCTTCAGTCCCTCCTCGAATTCCCGCCAAATATAACCATGCTCGTAAATATAATCGTGAGCGATCGCTGCTATATTCCATTTGCCCCACTGCCACCAAAATATCCAGCTAGGAATCGATGCTAAATCGGACTTGTAGCCTTTTGGCACTACTAAAATTCGATAGCGATTACTGCTATCGAATTTCCAGTCGTCAATCAAGCGAAAGACTTTACCCGACTCCAAGGCTAGATACAATGGCTTTCCGTCGCTAAGCAATCTCGACATTTTTGTTAAAATAGCCAACTAGCGATTGACATTAAATCGGATTCCTTCGCGCTTGTTTCCACTCCGTCGCTATCAAACTTCCAATCGTCGATCGAGCAAAAAAGATCGCTTGGTTCTAAAGACGCTTCCCTGTCATTAAATAGTGTCATAAGTAAATTGGGGTGAATTGCGATTTTAGTAATTCTAATAACCGCGTACCATAGATAGTAGAGCTAAAATCGTTCCGAGCGCCTAGAGGCTGTTGATATTCAATCTCGTCGCGGTTAGATTTATATTTTTTAATCTGCCTGCCATTACTCATCCCGCTATTGACTTGGCGGTAAAGTTCTAGTAGATGGGCAATATGAAGTAACAAAGCGCGATCGCGGATTTGTTCTGATTCGATGCCATTATAACCACAGGTTTCTATAGGTACTGAATTTACTGTTTCTTCAATCTTGAGGAAGTCTACACTAGCAAGCTCTGGAAAAGTATCTAGGAAGGTATCAACTGTTACTGCCATCTTGCTCTACCTTTTTAGATCGTCGAGCTTGGCTCTTAGGGGGTTCACTGTCAATTTTTTGAGTTGTTTCTTTAGCAATCTCCTGATGATGCTCATTGATTTCAATTACGCCTCTAGCCACTAAGGAGTCAAAACTCGGATGAGACGCGATCTCATCTGGGTATACATTTGTACCTTCAGCGAGAAGGTAATGGTCGAGCTTAAAAGTCCTCAAAGGAGGATGTTGAAGTTTTTCGGGATAGTAAGTAACGATCATAAGTGGCAAGTAGTAATTAGTGAGCTAAATGCGACTCACTACCTTATAGGTAAAGGTTTGCGCCGAATACAAGCACCGTATTAGTAAATATAATATGATGCTTGTTGAGTTAGACTATTTTCGCTATATCAACATATTCCATCGCGTCGGGGTAATGAATCATTGTCTCTGAGGTACGATGGAAAAAGACCGTCCGATAATTCATATCTACCAACTGAGGTGGCATATACTGAGGTGAGTCGCCTAATCGCTCCGCAACATCCTCGTTTTCAGGAAGAAAAACAACTCGATCCTTGTTCGTTCCAATAGGATGAACGCCAAATTTTTCTAAGAGGTCTGCACGGCATTCATTTAACGGTACAATTCCTTTGAGCGTACCTCCATTACCGACACCGAAATTCTCCATAATCGCCTCTAACACGGATTTTCCAGAGTCGCCAGTTTGATAAGTAGTTCCCCATTTAGTCCGTAATTTGTTCGATACGCCAAGCCAAGCAGTAGATTCTGTCAACTCATTACGATCTGCGATCGCTGTTATCGTATCGGCGCAAAAATCCAGATCGTCTTGCCAGGTAGACGTATTGGGATTGTATGAGCTAGCAGTAGTGGGGACTTTGGAGTTGTTAAAGAAACCCTCACTACCTCGTTTTTTATCGCCAAACACCGTTACTTTATGGACTCTTTGACGCAAGGCTCGGTCTACTGCTACTAAATCGATATTCTGCACGTTGCGCCCCGCTTTTTGGGCTGCTTTAAGCTTGAGGATACTATGGGAAGTAGCGACAGCGAAAATGTGAACGTTAAAGTTTTCGGTGGTGATACTGCTACTGACGACGGGAATGTCTCCTGACATATCGCTGTATTCTTCAGCTTCACCGACAGTCTCTAAAATCTCTGCTTCAATAGTTTCGGTATACTCTTCTAGCGAACCCCCAATCGGAAGATACATCCCCTCTTCTGCCCACAGGGAAGCATAGCGTTTTTCGTAAACTCTGGGCAATCTTTGCAACAGTTCTCTTTCTAAGAAAGAGCCTGCGTTAGCAACATCTGATGCGTCTAATCTTTTAGTCATATAATTTTATGTCACTGGTAAATCTAGTTCTAAACGAAAAATTTCTCCCGCTACTACGGTGTCGAGAACGCGAGCATTATTCAGTTTGTCTGCTTTACCACCGTCGGCGTTATTGCGTGGGCGACCGATGGCTTCGTGCTGTCCTGGCACTGTGTTGGCAGTATGTCTGACGTAAATATCGCCTCCTCCAGTCATCGCTGTTTCGGCACGGAGAAAAATAACTCCTTTAGCTAAATAGACGGCTGCTTGCTTAGGAGGATAACCCGTTACGCCCTTAGATAGTCGCATAAAGCGATCGTTAAATGGCGTAACTCCTAGTATCTTTTGCCCAGTAGCAGAAGGCAGATCGATTTCTCCTGCCATCCCTCCTGGTTTAGCTACGATAAAACGCCCCCAAGGGAGGTAGCTGCTACTCCCGTTAGTAATCCCTTCTAGAGTCCCTCGGAGATAGTGGTAATTCTGGATTGAGGCGATTTGCCCTTCGTATCCTTTATCTTGAAAATATTGTCCTGCTGATGGCATCTTTTTACTTACTGCTTGTTGCTACTTTCTTTCTTCTGCTCTCCAAATAATCTTTGCGCGCATCTTCGTAGGCTTGCAGTGCATTATTTGCAGCTTGAGACACGATGCCCCCGTCTTTAAAAAATTGCTTTAAGCGATCGCTATTAGATTCTTTGATGGGCTGTTTGATTTCCCAAATCCCGTTGATAAAGCTATCGTCAGCAAGCGCGATTTTTTCTTTGAGTTCGGGGGAGACATGAGCCAGGTAAAGCTTCTTGATTTCAACCTCGGACAAGGAGTAATCTGGAAGTGCATCAAGGTGATTTTGTACCTGATTCCATAATCTGAGACGCGCTTCGACTTGCCTCGGAATAACATCTAGATCGGCTTCTTGTTTATAGGAATCCTCTAGCCCCGCGATCTTCCCTTCTAACTCGCTCTTGTCTTTCTTGAGTTGAGCTATCTCAGCAGTCATGCTTCGGGAGATATCCAAAGCTTCGTCTAATTGAGTTTTGCGATCGCTCAATAACTTCACTATCTCTGGTGCGTCGTTGCCTTCGATTTCGTAAACGCGATCGTCATGGACGATTTTAACCATATTATTATCCGTCTTTTCGTTACGATCTATAATAAATTCTTCAGAATCGGTAAAAGTAGCTCTATCGCCCGCCCGCGCTTTTTTAACCAAAGCAATATGATTGCCTTCTATATTTCTTTGGATATAGTCATACCGATAAGATTTTCCGATTTCGCCCTGTACTCCAAGTTCATCCACCCATTCTCCTGAGGTTTCTTCAAGGGTACAATAGTAACCATTACTGAATTGCTTGTGAGTAGTTTGGGCAGCCGTAACCGCATCCAGATGAGTTACGGTGATATGCCCCGCCAACCATCCATTGTCGTAAGTTATTTCTCCCGATAAACCCTTACTGTAAGTCTGGGCGTTTCCCGAATCGACAAAAACATCGGGATGATCTAGTGTCACTACCTGGCGGGAAAAGCTAGCTGCTGAAGCTTCGACATCTGCTGGTAAGCGCAGTTCCCCGATCTTTTCTCCGTCGCGATCGTATTCTTGCACCCCGATTCTGGCGATTTTAGCTTTGGCTCGAAGGATACCAAAGCTATCAATTTGTGCGGAATCTATTTTGATCGCTTGCTCTCGATACTGCTTCATCTATTAAGTGCGCCTGTAGCATTCAAAATGAATACTAGGATTAGCTAAAAATCTTTTTGCGTTGGCATTAATAAATGAGTATAGTTATCGCTACAAACCAACATAGGTGAGTTATTTTGATTCAATTTTAGTGTTACTTCTCCTTTTAATGGTTTTAAAGCATCCAGTAGGTAGTCTGCATTAAAAGCGATGTCTAAGTTTTGAGTGTATCCAGTAATCGGAATCTCCGTTCTTGCTTCTCCTATCTCGGACATAGATAAAAGATGGAGCGATCCTTGAAGGATCGATAGCTTCACTGTTTTATTGCTCGATAGAGGATTAACTGTTTTGATCCCCGTTCTTAGTCGTTCGGCATCAATCGCTATTTCTTGCTGAAACTTATTAGGTATTAAAGCATTGTACTTCGGGTAACTCCCCTCTAGTACTCTTCCGATTAAGCTTGTGGCATTAGAAGAAAATCGTACCAAGTTATTTGATGCAGCAAAGTTAAGGGACTCTTCATCCTTGAAAGTAGTCAGTACGGTGGTCAATAAATCGGCAGGGAAGATAACCTGTGACTCCGAGATCGCCGAAACGAAAGAGTTTCTTACGAGCAAGCGATGACTATCCGTTGCAGCCACCTCAAACCCATCCTCCCTAGGGGTCAAGCAGACTCCTGTAAGTATTTGCCGAGACAGATCGTCGGCAGCCACTTCGGTACAATCCCTAAAAAGATCGCCGATCTCTGCAAAATTAAATTCTGTTACAGGAGTTTCCACGACAGGAATCGCGGGATATTCGCGAGCATCTGGTAAAGATATTTTAAAGTTACTGCGATCGCTTTTGATATGGAGTAAAGAGTCAGTGCTGCCGATTTCAAGATCGCCTTCTAGATTAGTAACTATACTAGACAATATGGAGTGAGGCACAGCTATTGCCTCTCCTCCTTCTCGCACATCTGCCCCGATCCTAGTGCTGATGCCTTGAGACAAGTTGAAAGCGAGTAACTGAATTCCGCCCTCTTTGACCTCAATTAATGTCGATTTTAATATTTCTAGTTCGCGGTTATTAGTTGCTGGCTTGAGTTTTGCTAACGCCCTATGTAAATCACTCGATGAGACAGTAAAAAGCATTTTTGTTTTTATCCTAGCTTTAAAATTCTATATTGACTACTGCAAAAAAAAATATCCTAAAGGATACACTTCGATATGGTTTTTTCCACTATTTGCGAACAACAAAGAAGACAGCCCCCGTTTGAAACTATTTTGTCTCTACCTGGGGATAGTTATACCGATCTATCCCCTTATAATCATCCTGTTTCCATTGTGGGTAGCGTGCCGATTCAACAAGGCGGGTATAGAATCCAAAATGCGGGGAACTATTTATCTATTGCGGATCACCCTATCTTTAATTTGTCCAATCGTAATTTCCTGATGGAATTTGAATTCAAAACAACTACTATCGCTACCTCTACCAAGGAGATTTATTTTTTATCTCAGGATGATGTGGAGCAAAACTCTTTTAGATTAAGATTAACCTCTCTTAATTCCATATCTTCGGCCTTTGATGGCTCTGGCTATTCGGGGGCCGTCCCAAATACTGCTTTTTATAGCAGCTATCAAAAATTCACTTGGACGCGAAAAAGGAGCGTAAGCAATGCTAATTTTAGTGCGTTGAATTTTTATTACAACGATATCCTTTTCAGGAGTCATAATATAAGCAGCACCATGACCCCTCCAGATAGCACTGCTATCATGGCGTTAGGTCGTTTTACTACTGGCACGGCTGATTATGTCGTTAAGAATATAAAAATAGGAATTTGGAACGATTGATTACTGCTGCAAATACCCTACAATCTTCCAGACATTCGCCCCCCTATAAATTAAAACTACAGTTCCTTGAGTTTTTAGCCTAGTTTCGCCACCACTAAAGATCATATCGTTAAAATTCCCCCCCGTTCTCTGGAATAAAATGTCTCCTATCCCGTCCAAAGCGACTTGGCACTGCCAGCCTACTGGGAATGTTGTTCCTGCACTAGAGGGGATAGAGATAGTCCCGTTACCGCCCGTAGCTACCACAAGTTCTTTGTTGCTATCACTAACTTGAATAGTATAAGGTAACGTAATAGCTACAGAAGAAGAAAAAGCGATAGCCTGGGAGCTTATAGCTACACTAGCCGTCCCATTGCCCGTATTAGTTATAGTTGCTCCTGGAAAAGTTACCGAACTTAGATCGCTAACTGTCGTCGCACCATTAGTTACCGATAAAGCGGAAGCAGTAGCAGCGATCGCAACTGTAGCGTCTCCATTTCCATTATTAGTGACGGTAGCTCCCGTAAAGGTAATCTGGTCTACATTGCTAACGGTCGTCGCACCACCGATGACAGATAGGGATGGGTTCGTGGGGATAGTGACGGCTATATCTCCCGAACCATTGTTGGTTACAGTAGCTCCTGGAAAGCTGATTAAATCTACGTTATTAACTGTCGTCGCACCATTGGTTACTGATAAGTTCAGTGGTGTTGCGATCGTCACGTCACCATTGCCATTATTTGTTACCGTCGCACCTGAAAAGTTAATTGAATCTACGTTATTGACCGTTACAGTGCCATTGGTTACAGATAAGGCGGAAGCGGTAGCAGCGATCGTGACCGTAGCATCTCCATTGCCATTATTGGTTACGGTAGCTCCTGTAAAGGTAATTTGGTCTACACTATTAACGGTTGTTGCCCCACTAATGACGGACAAGGATGGATTTGCTGGGATAGTTACCGCTACATCTCCATTGCCATTATCGATTAAGGTAGCTCCTGTAAAGGTAATTAAATCAACAGTATTTATGGTAGTCAAACCATTAGTTACCGATAGAGCGGACGCAGTTGCGGAGATCGCGACTGTAGCGTCTCCATTGCCGTTATTGGTTACGGTAGCTCCTGTAAAAGTAATCTGGTCTACACTGCTAACCGTTGTTGCGCCACCAATAATTGCTAAATTAGCTCCACTATTGCCTCCCGTACTAAGATCGATCCAGCTCGTACCATTGAAATAACTAAATCCTTGGAGTGCCTTGTTAGCTACCACTAGCCCCTCGAAAACGGAATAAAATAGCCATGCATTGTTGCTGCGTTGGGCTATTTTATTAGTCTGCCCCGCCCAAGCACCAGTAGGACTAACCCCTATGATAAAGGTCTGCCCTTCTGTAGAACTAGACGGAGGCGCGGCCAATACCCCTTCAACAGCAGCGATCGCCAAAGCTTCGATATGGCGTAACGCTTCATTGTGAATCAGGTATTTATTGGTTTGAGACGCTGCAATTTCAGGTATATTGGCAATAGGAGTTGGCATATTTTAAAGTAGGGAGTCCTCTTTTGTCACTTAAGATAGTAAAAAGGCTTGCTACATGAATTTAGAAATTCCAAGCCCATTAGCTATTAGCGGATACCCGCGACCGATGTAAATCGATTTTTGATAAACCTTGAACGTTAGTTCGTTTTGCAAAGAACCAAAATCCTGGATTTGGTGTTGATTCGGGTAGGTGTAGGAGGGAAAACTTCTAGTCACCGTCCTCATTAGAGTTGTCCCGTTAAAAATTTCTACGTCGTAAGCTTGATTTGCCTCATTTAAAGGAACATCTTCCACTCCATCTAGCCAAATCCCGTTTTTACGACTCCGCCTGAACCACTCTACGAGAAGACTATTGCCTGGTCTTCTGGTTATCCGAGGGTTGACGGGAGCGTATGGCTTAAGTCTGTTTCCAGTTATGGTCAGGGTTTGAATGTTGTTAATTGCTGTTTGAGAAACCCCTGGCGGGACTGCCTTAAACTCATAGGTATTCTTAAGTTGAGCTAATTCCCCATCTATATCGATAAAGCCGAAGTTCCCTTTAAGTAAATAAAAATCAGAACCCGTGGCATGGGTTGCTATCAGATTTTCTGTGCCTCTAATCCCTCTAATTAGGTTAGACAATTCATAAGCATTAGGAGCGACGAGGTTAGCATTTTGGAAGCTAATTAGCTCTCCATTGATATAAGCTATCTGCTTAAAGGCATAAAAATCGTAATCGGGAATGCTTTGTAGAATTTGTTGATTCATTAGCACCCTTACTTTAGTTGTCCGATCTACCACAAAAAACCCCGTAACGGGTAACTCCGTTAGTAACTGCCCTTGCGCTGCTACAGCCCCTATCGCTTCTAATGCGCTAAAAGAACCCCCCAACGGAGAGCCGTACAAAAAGCCACCTGACCATCCAGTCCCATTGGGATCGGGAATAGCTGTAGCGTAAACTCCCATTTCAGCATCACTATCGCTAAGTAAAGCGGTGTCTAGGACGAGGGGAGTAGGCTGCCCTGCATAAGGTAGAGTAATAGGAGGGTTGTAAGAGCCTACCGTAGGACTGATGGCAGTCAGATCGTTGATACTGGCATCATAAGTAACAGCTTCCACCTCAATAATTAAATTTGCCCCTCGGTTGACCTTCGATGCTTGCAACACCTTTTGAGTATTCCTGACGGGTAAACTCAATAAATCCCCTGGCAAGATAGATAAGTAATTAGCGGGGAGATTGATTTTTTCGTACCTAATCCGTTGCGCCCAATAGTATTCTAAAGACTTGGTAATCGCAGTTAACGCGGTAGAGTCGTCCATGATTACGGTGGACTTGAAATTAAGCTCGTTACGATGATTGGCGGTCGATTTATAAGCAGTTTGAATAGCTCTTTTATAATTGTTATTCAGGTTAGGATATTCGATTTGAACGCTTGAAGGTAAATCCAGTACTTGCTCTCTTATCTCTTCATACAAGTCTCCTGGAGATGCTCCTTCGTCCCTGGTGTCCAGATCGTTTTGAGAAATACTATAAATCGTATTTCGAGTCATTGGGATAAAAGCGATTCTATCTCCGCTATCTCTAGCTAGGAAGTGATAGGTTTTTTGTAATTCTTCGATAAAATCGCGGGGAGAACCATCTTGACTGAAAACCGCGCCATCTATTTGTATCCCTACCAACTCACTAACATCCACTTCGTTAGGGGTCAGTCCCGCTCTACTACAAGCATCTACAATCACATCCCCTAAATCGGGGCGATCGCTTTCCAGGACTTCTATTTGTACGTTAGGAACGATATTGCCATAAGTTTCTAAAGGAAGGTCTTTAAAGACTAGGTAAACATGGTTTCTGAAAGCAGGAGTATTCGCCACTCCCTCCACTGACTGAATAGTAGGGTCGGGATCTTGATTGTTTGTCCCTAAATAGATATCGAGAAAATCACCAGCGAAATCTAGAGAAGCGGAAACCGTGGAAGGATTGTTCGAGGGGAGGGCGTAAACCAGTTTATTGTTCAGCCAAATCCTAGCAATATTCTGAATCGGCCCCTCGCAGAATAAAGCAGCAAAAGTAGCCGAATACTTATACTCTCCAGGGCCTCCTTTGCCACTTTGCAAGTCTTCTTTGATATCTGTCGCCCAAATAATATTACCATTGATTTTCTGTCTCCCGTACACTTTGGGAATAGCTACACCGAATTCTGACTTGAGAATAGAGAGATCGTCAAGCTGATTTTGAGCGGTTGGCTTGGGAGTCAAAGCATAGGATAGAGCAGCCGTAACTACCGATACCCCGATTGCGATCGCAACTTCTGTCATACTATTTTAAATATCGCTACAACTTTGCGCTCCCAAACGGATAGCGTCTGCTCGATCACTTTCCCCGCCCTAGTACAGGCATGGATAAAAGTATTATCCCCAGTCGCTATACCCACATGATGAGGGGCTCCTCTAATCTTGAACACTAGCAGTCTACCTTTCTTTATCTCGGATACCCTTTTAGTACTAGGGAGCTTATCTAAATATTCCAATAAACTATTTCCTCTAGGGGTTCGGTAATAATTAAATTTTTCCCCTACCTCAACACCAAAAGGCTCGACAGAAGCGATCGCGAATTGAACGCAGTCTACTCCTAGCCCTTTAGCTCTTTGATTATGCATCCAGGGAGTACCGAGCCAAGTTCTGGCTTCCGTAACGATTGAGTCTTCTAACATAATTACTAATCAAAGCGCGATCGTTAATTAATAATCTATGTTCATAAATACCGAATTAATTTTTCCCGTAATTCCCGTAGAAACGCTAAAAGCTTCCTTCGATACTGTCGTCACCGTTTCGCAAAAAAATTGCGAAAAGCGAATCCCTAGACGAACAGAGCCGAGGTTTGAATTTGAGTTCGATAACTTAATTTTATACGAAAAGGAAATTCGGGAATTGCAGAATTTTCATCACTCCGTATCTGGTAATTTACATACTTTTAAGTACAAAAGTTTCGTCGATTATCAATGCACCTATCTCGGAGACTTCTATCAAGAGACAGGCGCAGAAACCATAGCTTCGAGCTATGGGAAATTATTCTACAATGCTGTTACGGGTAACTGGCAAGCGGTTAAAGTTTGGCAGCTAAACGATTTAAATTATACAAAAATAGCTAAATGCTATAAAACTCTAAGATTTTTGGACGCGATTAATTTTAAAGTTTTTATTAACGATGTAGAGCAATTTGATTATGCTCTCGACCCGCAGATCGCTACTATTTCTTTTCCTAGTTTAAATCTTTCAGGCTCGGAAGATATTCGTTTCTCAGGAGAATATCTGTCTGAAGTTCGTTTTAGCATGGAAGCCTTAAATATTGCTAAGATATCTGCTGACAGCTATCAAGTTACGGGCATTAGCCTAACCGAAGAGATAAACAATAGCATAGGGGGTTATTCCGTTAACGATTTCATAAATTACCCTTCTTTCTATTTTACCTTACCCTTTGAGCCTAAATCTTCAGAAAATATCTCGGCAGAAGTCTTAGTGAGCAGCCTAGATAATGACCGAGAGCTAAGGAGGAAAACCACAGATAGCTCTACGAGTCAAAAAATATTAGAATCTAATGTAGTCACAGAAAAAGAAAAAAACTCGATCTTGACTTGGTTTTTAGTCGCGAAAGGTAAACTGATTCAGTTCGTGATACCTCCTTGCTCTTGGGCGAGGTTTAACACGGATACCCTTAGCCTCACCTTGGTGCGAGGGAATACTTCTGCGCCTCCATTGTACAGCTACCAAGACTTGGGTTTGAAACAGTTCGATTTCGTTTTTGCTCCCGATTATGATGTCAGTATTCTGGCTACAGTAGGGACAACAATCGATTACGAGGCGAAAACGGGGTTTGCCGAGATAGGAGAAAAAATCCAACAATTTTATATGACTACTGGTGTACTGGAAAACAACATTCAATACAGTAGACCCAGGAGATGGCTTAAAGCAATAGCTGAGGTAATGGTTGGTACTAATCCCAAGTGTATCATACTGAGGATGAGTGCTAGTATCTACGACTATTTCTTTCTAGTTAACGAGCCATCCCCAGCCTATTTAGAGGATTTCAACGATCTGGTTACTAATTTTATCCCAGGAAGCAAAATCTATCTTTTGATAGATTACCCTAATGCTTCTGCGTCCGTTGTGACTGCTTTTCTTCGGTATTTCGAGTCCTCATTTTCTGGGACAAATGGTTATCCCGCTTTCCCGCCCTTAATTCTCGATTCAATTACGGTTTTTAAAGAGGAATACCCTACTGACGCTCCTTTAGAGCTATACCTCCAAATACTAACTGGTGGCGGGACTTCGCTCCCTTCTATTTACTCTCTAGCTTACTGCGTCAAACTAGAACGAGAAAATGCAGAGACTTATGGCTTCACTTCCCTCAACCAAGACATTGAAATTGACGGAGTGATTTATAAAAGTCATAGCGCGATAGATACTTCGGCTACCGCTACAGAAATTAATCTCAGTACAGATAACTTAGAAATTAAATCTTTAATTAATAACGAGGAGATTACTCCCCAGAAGCTCTTATCGGGCTATTTCGACGATGCTATCGTCAAACTAGCTTTAATCGATTTTATTACCGTCCCCGCTACCTTTGAAGAAGGCATTATCTTGTTGCAAGGAAGAGTTGGGAAAGTGACTTTTACAGATACCACTTTCACTTTTGAATTGCGATCGCTTTCTGAGTTACTGAACAAGCCAGTAAGTAAAAAAACCTCTCCTAAATGCGACCATATCTTTGGTGGCATTAAGTGTAAATTAGATTTGATTACTGCTGGATTGCAATTAGAGAATATTCCTATATTAGCGATCGCAGATCGAGTATTAACCCTCGATACCACGGGCATTACTTCTAGCTTCGTCAATGGAACTGCATTAGTTAAGACGGGAGCAAACAATGGTTTGCTGTTAGAAGTTACGGCTGTCAACCCTAGCTCACAACAAATTACTTTCAGAGGAGAGTTGGCAGAAAATTTTCAAGTAGGCGATTTACTGGAGCTAACTGCTTTTTGCCAAAAGGATCAATTTACCTGTCAAGGATATGGTAATTACGATAACTTCGGAGGAGTCCCCGTGGGGGGTAATTTCGTACCTGGGTTAGATCGAATTTCAGTTTTGCCGTGATTCCTTTCCTGCTACTTGAACCTACAACTGAAGCGCGGGTGTCCCCATTCGAGCGCGTAGCGGAATGGGGCGGGATAGCAAGTCGTCTAAACCTATGTCGCGATCTCTACAATATTCAAAACAAGTAACGCAACGATATTTTTCAGCCATTCACTCTTCTGCTTTTAAGCAAATCTTTGATAATATTATCCTTGACCATCATCTGGCAAATGGATTCTAATAATAGCATTTTTAATTCTTCCAACTCTATATCTTCGAGCGATCGCTTCATAGCTTGTAGACGAAATTGCTGCTCAATAGTCAATTCAAGTTTGGTATCCATTTATTTTCAAAAACTATCTTTAATCTATCTACTCTGCGTAGCTTCGATCTGGGTTTTCCCTGCACGCAAACGCTTTTCTACAGAGTAAAGGTGGTTGTCGCACGCCTTATCCTAAAGGATACACTTCGTTATCGATTCATTCCAATATGCTTTAAGGCTTAACTAGCCTCGGCCTCTACTTCGGTAGAGCCAGAAAGTTCGCAAATCAAACCAAGTTTTCGCGCCTTTAGTTGACGCTGAGAATCATAATTAAAAACATGAATCCAAGCGTACAGTGCTTCCTTGAAATATTCAATCGAACGAGAATTCACTTTTTGGTAATGCAGCCCCTCAATTAATATTCCTTGCTGGCGATAATGCTTTAGAGTATCTACAGAACGATAGATTAACTTAGAGGCTTCGTACTTATTAATTCTGGTGCGGATGGACATGGCTACGTAAAAATGACTACATTTTTTTTATATCAGCTTTGCTTACATCGCGATCGATATGATTGGGTAATCTTGGATAAATATCTACAAAGTTCCGTAAGAATACTGAAGTCTGCGCTAGGAAAGATACAAGGACAATTATTACTTGTATATCTTTCTGTTTCCTACTTATGTATCGCATAGAAGCCCGTCTCCCCACTTTCATTAAAAAAAATCCGCTCGATTCAAGCTTACTCGATCCTAATGATAAGCAAGCTATAGAAGAAAAGACTGTATACGAGATTGATAATTTCATCGTTTACGACAACCATGCTTTAATCTATTACCAAAAGAACTCTGGGTACGTTTATCGCGCTCACTGGGCTGGATTGGAGGATAAAGCCATTTTTTTTAACAACAAAACCCCTAAACCAATTATCTTAGAGAACGCATCTCGTGCCGCAATCATAGAAGAAATCGTTCGCTATGCTATTAGGGTAGGAGTTAGTCACTGGCAACAGATAGCTTATATCCTAGCTACAGCCCAGGGGGAGGCTAATTTCAAGCCAGTTAAAGAGTACCGAGGTAAAGAATTAACCGTCGATCAACAAAAATATTGGCATACGGGATACATGGGACGCGGGTTAATCCAAACCACTTGGAAATCTAATTACGCTAAAGTAGGGAAAGAGCTAGGAATAGACCTCGTGACCTATCCCGATCTCTTATTGACCCTGCCAGTCGCGATCGCTTCTTTAGTTTTGGGTATGCAGCGAGGTTGGTATACGGGTAAGAAATTAGCCGATTACGTACCTGGGAAGTACTGGAATATGCGAGAAATAGTGAATCCAGGAGAAATTAAATTTCGTCGCTATTATGCCAGAGCGCAAAAATTTATTGATTTTGCCATTGAGTGGGAAAAATATTTAAAGAAATACCAGCGTTTGTATCCAGGATTAATTATGGATTAGAAGCTCTGGGGTATTAGGGAATCGAGCAACCTGTTCCATAAAACTTATCTAAAGTTACCCACGACCACTAAAACAAAGGTAGCAAAAGTTGATAGGCTTTAGAGTTTACTTCTTGCTTCAAGTCACGACCGTCGGCGGTATCGTGTCCACAAGCGTTACTTCGGACCGAACTAGCCCTAGCCACTATCTTATCTAGTGGAGCATTCGCTAAATTAATAGCACTATTTAAATCACGACAAATAGGCTGACAAAAAAGACTATCACAATGGAAAACCCGATCTTTTAACTTAAGGTCGGTTTTCTTTTTATGGCACTGACAACACTGTTTTGAACTTGGATACCATTGGTTAATAGACTCTAGAATGCCACCATAACTTAACACTTTAGCTTCCAACAAAGTTTTGAATTTATAGAAACTAGCATCGCTAAAATGAAAGGCTAGTTTTTTGTTTTTCAGTAAACCTTTAATATTAAGTGTTTCTACTTTTAGATGGTAGTATTTCTTGGCTAGCTTAGTTGTCAGTTTTTGCAGAAAGTCATTTCTAACATCAGCTACTTGTTTGTGTAATTTAGCTAGTTTTTGATAGTACTTTTTGGCATTGTTTGATGCTTTAATTCCTTGTTTCTTGTTACCTAGTTGCTTGTTTCTATTGTGGTACTGAAGCTTACGGAGCTTGGTTATCGCTGCCTTTAATGGCTTGGGGAATGCTATGGAAGTACCATCAGATAAAACGCAATATTTGCCATCAGTTAAATTAACATCAATGCCAATGGGTTTAATAACCTCGTGAACAATTGGCGGTATCAATTCAGCATTTAAAGCAAAAGAAACGAAATATCTATCAGCAACCTTTGATATTGTATAGGTTTGAGAAACACACTTAGGAATAGCTTCAAACAGCCTAAAAGTTCCTAACGTCGGCAATTTTATTCTTTTCCCACCTTCTTGCAGAATGACCCCGTTGGATGAATCTACAGTAAAACTTCCTCCCTGTTTTTTCTTTTTGTATTTAGGGTAATTCCCTAAGCCATCAAAAAAACGAGAGAAAGCGGTTTTTAGGTTGCGAAAAGCATTTTGATATATCCGACTAGACAAAAGATTTGTCCAAGAATATTCGGGCAAAGTTTTAACGTGATTAGTGAATACTTTCTTGATTAAATCAATTTTCTTAGAGCTTCCGCCCTTAAAAGTATTATGATCTAATTGAGAGTAAAGATTGAGCGCAAAGTTATAGCAAAAGCGAGAATAACCGATGCATTGCTTTATCAGTGTTTTTTGCTTTTTATTTAACTTCAACTCAACTTTAATCGCGTACATCAATCACTTAAACTTATTTGTATAAATAAGTTTACTTGGTTAAGTCTGTTGAGTCAAGACTAATTGATGCTACTTTCCTGATTTGTCCTTTGTAGTTTCTCAGCCCGTATAATCGGCAGGAAAAAGTATGGACAATTGACATCAAGTCTTCGACCATCTCAGCTTGAGGACTTAATGATTCTTGATTGGCTACTACTATTTCACACCCGTACCAGCTAGCAAATTCTTCAATAAAATCATAAGCAAACCTAGCCAGTCTATCTTTATGCGCCACCACTAAAATATTGACTTCACCTAGTCTAATTTGGCGCATTAGCTTAAGGAACTTTTTGCGCTTAAAATTTAAACCGCCTCCAATTTCCTCTATCCATTCATCAACAGCTAAACCACGTCCGCGACAAAATTCTTCCATTGCCTTGACTTGATGTTTTAGTTCGGGAAGTTGACCGCGTGAGGATACCCGACAGTAAACAATTACTTGACCTTTTTGTTCTGTAGATTCTATATTTAAAGCGGTTTGTAGGTCTTTGTCGGTATAATAGCGTTGATTCCCTACCGAACGAGATGGCTTAATCTTGCCTTCTGTTTCCCAACGCCTTAGTGTTGACGGGGACTTCCCCACCAACTTAGCAAACTCTTTGACTCGATACACCAAAACTTATCCATAATAAAGAACTATGGATAATTATAGATAAGTTTTCATCCGCTTATTAGATGCTGAGTGGGATGAAGGTCAGATTCACCGATTTGTTCGAGGAAATCGATAATTAGCTTTTGCCCCGTTTTCTCTTCTTGTAATTAGCCGAACGTTCGATCTCTCGTTCTTTATGAGTATCGTAATACTTCCTGTTTCTTAGGGCATCTATCTGTCGTTTGAGGGCAATTAAATCTGGATTAGACCTGGTGCAGTTAGAGCAAAAACCTACTTGATAAGCAAAGAATTCGGGATTTTTCCGCAATCGTTTTTTGCAAACTTCGCAATATTTATCTGGTAATTCTTCTTGTCTCATCTTTCCTCTTATTATTCGTCTTATATCCTAGCACTTAACGAAGTAATGAGTAACGCGAACGAGCCTAAAATTCTAAATTCAGACGGTATTCTATCTTCCCTCTATAACCGCTTAAGTCCTAAGCGTTCCCAGGTCGAGACACCAACTTATCTATCTGACAATGAACTCGATTTTATCTATACCCAACATCGCTTTATCCAGAATATAGTAAACTTAATCCCAGAAGACTCTAATCTGCATCAACCCGACTGGAAAACCGACCAAGTTGAGGTGCAGCAGCTACGAGATTCTTACGATAAAATCGAAGCCATTGGCGAGCCGTTGAAACGGATTGACATTCAGGGAGCAATGACCCTAGCTATGCTTTATGGGCGCAAATTTGGAGACGGTTTTATTGCTCTCGGCATCAATGACGGGCTTCGGGCTGAAGAACCAGTGGAGTTAAGTAAGATACAGTCCATAGATTGGGTGGCAGTCAAGCATAAAGGAGAAGTCGGGTTAGACGCAATAAACGATCGCTTTTTGTTCTATTTCGACTCCAGTAACTCAACTTCATTTAGAGGAACAATCGCATTCCACTCAAGTAGGGTGCTACGCTTCCCTGGAATACCACTCTACGGAAGAGTTTCTAGTAACTGTCATGGCTATAATGATTCGGTTATTACTGCGGTAATGAGAGCTTACCAGAGGTATCTAGGCTCTCTCGATAGCTCTGCTGATATGCTAGGAAGTCATTCAGTATTTAAGTATGGATTGAAGGGATTGGGAGAATTAGTTGTTAAGGGCAAACAACAAGCTATTAAAGACCGTTTCTTGAATATTTTAGAGGGTTTATCTTCTCTAGGGGGGTTAATCTACGACAGCAATACCGAAAGTGCGGAATTTACCAATCGCACTTATGCGGGAGTCGAGAACATCTTACAGCATCTACAAGAATGGTTAATCGCTTGCTCTGGACTTCCTCGCAGTAAGATATTTGGCAACGCTGCTACTTCTTCTCTCAGTGAAGGAAGTGAAGGCGATCGCAGAATTTGGAATGAGATCGTATCTCGAAGTCAGCATATGACTCTCAAGCCGAACCAATTATTATTAGGGAAGTACATTTTAGCTTCATTGGGAGTCAAGAGTCCTCGCTTAGATATCGAGTATCCACCTCACTATCAACTTTCTGCCTTGGAAATGTCAGAATTGAAATTCAAAAATGCCCAGACTGATAAAATTTACCACGAAATGGGATTAGCATCGGAATTGATACTCGAAGCTCGTTTCGGCGGAACTAAGTATGAAGAAAATATACAAGCGAATCACTTGTAACTTTCCTCTCATCCCCACTAAAATGAGGGTACTAAACACTATTCTTATTTGTTATTATGATTGCCATTGAAAAAGTAAAACGAGGCAGAAAAAGAGAAGTTACTTCAGAAACTTTACTGCAAACTGGAAAAGACCTCTCTTTAGGGATAAAAAAGGATTCGGCGACCGAAAAGTCTAGGGCCGAGCTAGTTCAAGATTTAGCTCTAAAAGTAGCGTCCTTACCTGCGTTTTCCCTCGAAGAATTTTTAGATATTTCTCAAATTAGCGCGAACGCTTTCCGTACTATGAAGAAAGGTGCTACTAGCAATCCCCAGTCCAATAGTTTGGAAGGATTGTGTCGCTATTTACGGATTCAGAGAACTGTTTTAGACTCCTATTTGATTGGCGAAATCACGCTTTCCGAACTTTGGGAGCAATGCAATAGCGATACTAGCCGATGTATTAGCGCGGATGATATTGTTAATGCTTATCGACTACTTACCACTGAGGAGCAACTTAAAATAATTGGCGTTCTGCCTTCAATTTTTTCAGAAAACCTCCGCTCAAAGAGTGTTCGAGATAATAATTTTATCGATTTAAGCGATCGCGCCAAGGCAAGATTAAAGAATTTGCTGGAAGTTAGTTTGAAGTACACCCAAAAAACGCCTTCGGATTTACTGGACGCGGGAGTGCATGGAGGAATATTGAGCGCGATCGACACCAATTTTGTTTACGGGGACAGGCTATCTAGAGAAGCTTTAAAAACTTTAACACCTTACTTATGCATCCCCATCAAATGGATCGAGAATTTACCATTGCCCGATCCCAACACGAGTTTTGGAGAGGATGTGGACGGGCTGCTATCTGAGCTACTCAATGGTTGATTCTGAAGCAACTAAATTTTGGAAGGGTGTCGAATAAGTAAAGCATCCCCGCGATCTTTCTTCCCACCCTATAGTCCTAGCTTTGTAATTACGATAGATTATTTCCCCCGTGTTCCTATTATGGACGATGCAGGGGACTTTTTTGCAATCTAACCGCAAACAGTAAATACGAAAACGAGCTTTCTGCGTCGCCTCCTCTAGACTGCTACCTGAAGCTTTTACTGAAATATCCCCATCTTCGACCGTCACGACAAAACTATTATTTCCTCTAGCCGTAATAAGAACCATAAAATAACTAATAACGTAAATGGTGTAATTAATAGTTATCTTTCCCAGAGCATAAGCGGGAATAACGGGCTGTATTGGGTAGTGTTGGGTAATATTGGCTAAAGTTTAGATAAAAGATAATTTTTGTACTCGGAATAATCGTCAAATAAGAGAAGTTTTACCGTACTCGCTCTTTTTTGACTGTAGAAATATAACATAGGAGAGACTACGTGCTTCACTGTATCTCCTTCTAATATTCCTGCTAATACTAAACCGTCCAAGCCAAATTTCAAAGCGGACGAAAGAGCATTGTCTGGATCGCTATTAGTCCTACAATAGGATGATTCTACCGCAATCCAGCACTTACCTTTGATAGGGACAAGGGATTGAGATATTGCCGAGGAAGCTATTTTATTTGTCCAAGTCTTCTTTTGTAGATTTGCTGCATACTTATTAGCCCGACACTGGTTAATAAGTTGATTTAGGCTAGGAGGTTGTGGGAATTGGAGAATTTGGATCATGGTGTTTCAAAAGTTTGGTTAACAAATTTGCGATCGCTTCTGGAGGAGTATGATAAAAAATGCGATCGACAGCGTCTTTTTCGTATGCAGAGATGAGTGAAGCGAGTTCGTCTCCAATAGTCTCCAGATCGCACTTAAATACTTCAGGGAGGTAGGATTGGGCTTGCCAAACAAGTTCTTCTTTAAGTTCTGTTATATCTTGTCGATCCTTGTGCAAGAGAGAACCGATAATCTCCTTAAGTTTTTGCCACCCCCCTAACTTAGAAGCTAATGCAGAGATGGCTTGCTGGGAGGTGAGAGTAAGTTGGGCTACTCGTTGTTGAGTAATATTAGCAATCTCTTCCCCTCTATTAATTAGTTTAGAAAAAGCCTTAGATAATGTATGCCTAGCCTTGCTCTGTTTATCCCCTGCGTCAAAATGAAGATCGACCGCATTTATCACTTTTATTTCATACCCTAATTGCTCTAAAAAAGTTAAATCGCAGTCCCCGCAAAGATAATAGTCTAGTTGCTCGTCTTTACGGCGATTAGCCCTGAGCCTACCGATTTCTTGAATAGCTTCGCTAGCGACCTTTTCATTGAGGAAAAGTTGGAAATCTTCATGCTCTAAGCCTACTCTTGCCCCTGTATAAGTTTCGTACTGGCTTAGGAGTGTAGAGAGACGAGGGAAGGGAACGCCGAAAGAAGCTACTGCTTTTTTGGATTGAAACAAGTTAGAACCTCTAGCGTCGGCAAAGTGAGTTAAATCGCCTGACTGAGCGTACTTTTTGAAGTCGATAAACCCGACATCTGGATGCAAAGCAGCGATCGCGTCTCTGGCTACTGCGATCCGCTTTTCGAGTTCTGCGCTGCGCCGATTCCCCGCGATACCAAATCCTTGCACGTGATGCACGATAATGTTGTCGGGGGCTTCGGTACGATGACGCACGACTAAAATATCCTCTGGGTTACATCCCAGCTTAAGAGCTAAATCTAGCCTAGAGCCAGTAGCATCCTGAAAAATGACATTATGACAGTTTCGGAAAGATTGCAGTACTCGTTGATTGCGAAGGGTAATCGTAATTTTTCCTTTGACTTGATGTAGCGAACTATTGGAATTATGTCCCGAAACCACCTCTACCATCTCCCTGAGCCAATTTTTCTGCAACGGAGTTTTTGATTCATGTGCCTTATCATTGCCAATAGCGATCGCTTTTTCGGCAAACGAGATCGCGTCATTGGCACTTTTTAAGTCTATATTAGGCAAAGTTGCTAGCAACTCCTTGGTACTTCTGCCATAATAATTGCTATCGTTATCGATAGCGTCGTGCAACGCTTTAATTAAGGCTTTTAGTTCTTCTGCAATCTCAATATTCCAAAACAAAACCCAAGTAGCGAGAATATCTTCTTTGGTTATTTCTAGGAACTGTTCCCATTTAACCGACTGATTATACTCATCTACAATAGCGACAGCCTTATCGTTAACCATTTCTGGAGAAATACCTTGAGGATTAGCTCTAATCTTGTTCGCTTTAAGAGCCACTTTTGCCTGGTATTTGAACCCGTACCCTTTCCCTTCGGAAACGCGACACTCGCGATTAAACTTACAAGTCTGGCAAATATCTATATCTGCATTGTTACTCCTAGCTACTTGAAATGATTCGGCAAGATGGCAACTACTTCTGGTATCGGGAATTACGCTTTTACTATGATGACGATAAGGTAGCCCTAAAGGAGTTAGTTTGGAGAGATCGTAGTCATACCCCTGATTTCTAGCGGGTAATTCAGTAAAATCAGATTCCAATTTTGCTATATTAGGGTTGCGAGATTGAGTGGACAGGTGAAATAATTTGTATTTTTCTTCTTGTCCAAAGGAATCGACGAAACAATCGGAAGGGATAACGTGGGCTGCTGCATGAGTTTTCCCCGCGCCCGTCTGAGAAATGTCTAGAGCATATTTATAGCCTTTCCTGGATAGCTCTTCGTACAAAGGTGTCGCACTACCCTCAAATTCAATGGCTCTGATTCCCTGACTGGGGTAAGGAAGATCGCCTTGATGGTATAAATGCCATTGCTTCTCTTGCGCTACTAACTCAATTTTTCGTCTTCTTCTAGCTTTATTCCCTACAAGATTGCTGAAAAGGGATTTAAGAAATTTCTCCAAGGATATCGAGCCATGATTGTCATTAGGGGAGTATTCATTAAAGTGTTGGCGGAAAAATTCTAACTCATCAGTAGTTCGATAGGTACAGATTTTTAAATCGTGGATTTCGTCAATATCTCCCGCTTTTTTATCGCACCAATGCCCCCAATCGGCTACTTTTACTTGGTATCCCAGCGATTTTACCATGGCAATATTCTTGATAGTACTGCGATAAATACCATCATTTAATAAGAATCCCGCATCAGGAAAGATAATAACGGGGCGGGAGAACAAGGGATTCAATTTAGACAAAGCAGCCTTTAACTGCTCTGGATAGAAAATATTGCCACTCGCGCCGATCAAGCTAATATTGTGTCTCGATGCTCCGATACTGGGCTTTAGAATACCTTCGCATAATCCTACTGTCTCTCCGTGATGGCAAACATTGAGAGGCATTTCGCCATTTTGTAGATGCGCGCTAGTATCCCCTGAAACCGTCCATACATATTTTTTAGCAATCTTAGTAGTTTTAACTCCATCTCTAACTACTTCAATCTTCTCTGGAGAATCATTCTTAATTTGGAAGCCGATTAAGTAGCCGTCGATATTTCTAATCGGACAAATGATACCAGATACCCCGATGTACTTCCCTTGGTTCATACCTGGCAAACCATCAACGCCAAAGAATGACTGGTAGCGACGAATCGACTTAAACCCAATTCTCTCGATTTGAGAATCATTCAACCCTCTTCTTCTTAACTCCTTTCTGTGTTTATCTAGTAGAGGTAATTGTGAAAGTAAGTGTAAAAGGCGTTCGTGTCGCTCCTCGACACTTAATAAGGTAGCAAGGCGTAATCTTTCTTGCTGCTCCGATTCCCATTTTCTTTGCTCCCTTTCTCGATAGAGCTTCTTTCTTTCTTCTTGATTTTTCTGCCATTCTTCCTTGTCCCTCTCGATGTCTTCAGAATGAGCGTAAATACCCCAGGTATTAGTCTTGTCCTCTTTTAGAAAAGTAAATTCATCGCTCAGTGACTCTCCACGACAAAGGTATAGCCCGCGAGAAAAATTGGTCGCTTTATCGTTATAAGCGCAGCCTTTAGTTGCCGTACCACATACAGGACATGGACTTGCTTTAGTAACACTACGAAGAGTCATTTCTTTTGCCAGACAAGTGGAATATTACTAACATAAGCAATATCTTTGATTTTGTAAATACTTTTTGGTTGCTAATTTCAAAAATAAAAGCTAGGATAATAAAAATACTACAAGGAAAATTACAATGACTTTCACTGGAATCAATCCCGATTACGCCATACAGAGCGATCGCAAAAAACAAATTTACCCTGCTTTACAAGTGACGCAGTATAGACCCCAAACCTTAGACGAAACAATCGATTTTTGTTTATCTGAAGAATCCCTCGATTTAATTGACGCGGAATCTTGCGGGTTAAAAATTGAGATCGTGGATTGTGTTTACGGCAGAGAAAAAGTTTTCATGCACAAGATAACTTCTCCCTTGCGATGGATACTACTCACTATTCCTCGTGTTTACTGCCTGGATAAAGAAACTAAAGAAGTCTCCACGATGACGAAAGGGATTAAGCTGGCGGGAAGCAGTAAAGTAACGGTCGCTAAGTGTCTCATGGCTTGTCTCTGCAACGGTAAATTGGTACTCGATACTTACGGTTCACCTCAAATTTTTACCCTTAAGCTAACCTCTAAAAAAACAGCCCTAATTGGGTCTTTAAAACAAGAAGATAAAGGAAGAAAAACTTTTACCGACCTGAACCTTGCCTTGCAAAAGCACTACAAAACTAAATGCGATTTAGTCCATCTAGTGAGTGTGAATTTAGTAGCCAAGTCGCATGAATTTATCAGTGGGGATTTGAGGGAAAAATCATCTCTAGGGGTTTTTTATAGTTTAGAAGGGGACGCTAAGGTTTTGCCCGTCGAGCAGCAAGAAGCTATCTACGGATTGATTACCGAAAAAGAAACTCAAGCACTATTTAAAGATCCATTTGGGCTAAATCGAGCCGAGGAAGAAGAAATCGATTTCTAAAGCAATTAAAGGTAAGTGTTTTTGCGCTTACCTTTAATTGCTTTAATAGCTAGGATAGGAAAAGCCACTTGCCACTTAAAAAAAATGCGATCCTCCTATACGCTAGCCACCTTAAACCCCGTTTTAAAGAAAGATGAGCAACTTGAAAACTGGCTTGATTTTCAAAAACTTATCCTTGCATTAAAAGAAAAAAAACTAAAGTTTAATAGTAATGATTTGAAGCAGTTTCTAATTGTTGCCACGAACGAACAGAAGCAAACAATTTCAAGAGCGATCGCTGCTAAAGATAAATTAGTTTATAGCTCCCAAGCCTTAGTAATCAAAATGGCGGAGCAGTATCACAATGAAGCGATATCCAAAGAGGAATTGATTCAGCAAGGTAACTTGGGGATAATGCGGGCCTTAGTAAAGTTTACTCCGCAGAAGAATACCAAATTCAGTTCTTATGCTTACTTTTGGATTAAAGCCTTGATTTTTGAAGCATTGCATCGAATCAATCCCATTTATATCCCACCTAAAGTCAGGAAAGAGATGAAATCGTATGGGTATGTTTCTCTCTCTGAAGGAGAACGCCCCTTAGAGATAGCTAGCGATGAAATCGATAATTGCTCCTTAATTAATAGCATATTGAGTAAGCTAACTGCGCAAGAGCAAGAAATTCTAAGCCTAAGCTTTGGGTTTGACGGCGATTGCCAGGGAGACATGGCAGTAGCTTTAGCCCTGGGATGTTCGATAGAAGAAGCAAGAGATAGAGTAGATAGAGCGATCTCCAAAGCCAAGGAATCGGTTTGACACGGTACTCCATCAAAAGACAAATATGTTTTGCCTAAGTTATTACTGTTTAGCCCCTATCTTTTCCTCCGCTAATGCTCGACTCACAAAATGTAACTCCAGAACAAATTCAAAGGCAAAAAAACTCCATTCTTGCCTTTGAATTGCATTGCCAGGGACATAGTTACGATCGCATTGGTTATAAGTTGGGGTGCGCTAAGAGTACGGCTTGGTCGTTAGTAAATGAAGCGCAAAAAGAAATTTTGTTAGAGCAACAGCAAGATTTAAATATTTTACGTAATGACGCGATCGCTACAATTAACGATTTGATTAAGTCTCGTTATGAAGATTTCAAGGAAGCTTGTGACGTGGTATCGGACGACGGGAAATTATATCGTGACGGGGTGAGAATGAGAGGGTTAATAGTGCAGGATATCTTAAAATTACTGCAAGAGCGAAATAAGTTACTGGGGCTATATGCTCCTGAAAGAGTAGAGCAATTTATTATTGAATCATCACAAAACGAGGCGAAAATAGATTATTCGGTCTTCGATTTGGAGGAATTAAGTCAAATATATGCAGACTCTCTAAAAAGTAGCAAGTAGTAAGTGATAGAATTAGCCTCGCAACATAAACAGAAAACCAGCTTAATACTAAGAGAAAGGCTCGAAATAACACAAAGATGTCGATATGACTCAAGCTTCAGAGAACTGTGTCGCGTTCGTGCTTCATTGGATGTTAAGTGGTTTATCAACTATTGGGTAACTACTTATAACCCCAGGGTAAAGCCTAGAATAATGCCTTTTATCCTGTACTCCCGTCAAGAGGAATGTATTGACTGGATATTAAACTGCTACGCTAAAGGGGAGTGGGGAGCAGTAGTTAAGTGTCGCTATACTGGCTTGTCTTGGATTTGCTGCGCGCTTTTGACCCATAAGTTGCTTTTTGAACGAGATTTTGCAGGAGTTCTAGCGAGTAACAAAGCCGAATCAGTAGACAAAATCGGCGATCCTAAAGCCTTGTTTGAGAAAATTTTAATGATTATTCGCTGGTTGCCTCCCTGGATGCATGAAGTGAATTTGGATAAGCATCGCAAGCAGATGTTGATAGTTAATCCTAGTCTAAATTCAGTTCTAAGTGGGGAATCTGGGGCAGATATCGGACGGGGGGGTAGGGCATCTATGGCGGTAATCGACGAGTTCGCCCACGTAGAACAAGATCAAAGCGCGATCGCTGCTTTGTCGGAGAATACCGATTGTGCCATCTTTGTTTCCACCCCTAAAGGGACTGGTAATAAATTCTATGAATTAGCTACTAACAAAGAGATATCAGTATTTTATTATCGCTGGCAAGCAGACCCCAGGCGTACACCAGAATGGAGGGTTAAGCAGACACTGAAGTTAGGAGAAGCGATCGCAGCACAAGAGTTGGATTGTGACTTTAATGCAGCTATTGAGGGGATACTAATAGAGCATAAATGGATAATCGCTTGTATTAATGCCCACGAGAAAATACCAAAGATGGACAAAGGCTACATTCAAGCAGGACTGGATGTGGCAGCAAAAGGGAATGATAAAACGGTTTTAATCATCAGGGATGGAGGAGTCGTTACTGGTATTCAAACTATAGCAGGAGGATACCCCACCCAAACAGCTTTGACGGTACACTCAATCCTCGAACCATTGAAAATAGATGCATTATGTTTTGACGCGGATGGGTTGGGATTAGATATCGCAGGCACACTAGATAACTTAGAAATACCTCCCGACTATCGAATTATTGAATTTCATGGTGCGGGTAAGCCTAGCGATCGCAGTTGGGCTGGAACTGAAAAGACTTCTCAAGAGATATTTGCCAATAAACGTGCTGAAGCATGGGGTTTATTAGCATGGCGGATTAAGAATACTTACGAGCATCTAGAAGGTATTAAGTTGCATCCAGTAGAGAATTTAATCTCAATCCCAGACGAACCACAGTTGATTACTGATTTGAGTAAGCCGACGGTCAAATATCGTGGGAGTAAGTTAATACTAGAGAGTAAGCAGGAGATGAGGAAAAGAGGAATTAGTTCTCCTGATTATGGCGATGCCTTAGCTTATTGTTTTTATGAAGAGATGGATGCGAGTTGGATCGGAGCAATTTAACCTTAATTTGAATGGCGGGAGGCGGGTTTGAACCGCCGACACGCGGATTTTCAGTCCGCTGCTCTACCAACTGAGCTATCCTGCCTTGTGTCTTCAGCAATAATGATAGTATCAAGGAAAAGAGTAAAAAGGCAAGTAACCAAAGATAATAATTACTTATCCTTAAATACTTGGCGAGAAATTATCGATTTTGATAAGTGAGGCAAAAATGAGGTAAGATTTTTTTTGTACGATTAAAAGCTATACAGAGAAATAGTTTCAAGAAAAAATATTTTTGGACTGAAAATCATTTAATCTGAAGATTTTGTACTATGCTAAATCCCCCTTTCAACCGAAGAAACCCAAAGAGCGAAAGACTTAGATACTACTTAAAATATTTCCTTTTTGTACCATACTTTGACCTACTTTGACTTGTTTTAACCTCTAAAATGAGGTAAAGTTAATCCGTACCTCATTCGTTACCTCACCTCCTCTACTCAATTCCGCTTAAATAGGCTATTTAAAATTCATTTTTTGTGCAGTCATTGTTTTGAATATCTTATCGAATAAAAGAGGGCTGATGTACTATTTAACTTATGCCAGCAAAGCCCGTCGATCCCAAAATCAAAATCACTAACAATCGAATTCAACTTCAATTTGTTTACCCTCCTCGAATACGTAATTGCTTCTCAGTTGGACTAGAGGACGACCGCGATCGCACTTGTAAAAGCACTCCCGTAAAAGATGAACATGACTCAATTAATCTCAGGATCACTAGAGGTATAATCGAGACAATCAAAAAAGATACCGCACGAGGTAATTTTGATTTTTCTAAAGCAAGATATCGCTACTCGGAAAATGAAGAAAAATTACTTGAAGTAGTTACCGCAGAATCAATCTCAATTCAAAAAATATGGGAAAACTATTCTAATTATCGATTAAAAACCAATAATTGGGAGGAGTCCACTCATCACGAATATCGGAAATTTACTAGGATAATTGACAAGATTCCAAACTCTCTTAGTTATCTAACAAGCCCAAATCAAATTCAAGATTTCTTCCTAGATAATTATTCTCAAGAATACTCCAGGCGAATCATGATGCAGATTAATGCAGCCTGTAAGTGGGCATCGCTCGATTCTATTAATTTAATCCCCAAGAATCCCTTTACAACCCTGCCTAAAATTAGGGAAGTTAAAAACACCAAAGGAGTATCTAACCAAGTTTTCTTGCTAAATGAAGTTCATCAGATTGTTAGTGCCTTTAGAAATGATACCTATGTAAATTACGGATACGCCAGTGATTCCAAAAACAAAACTAAATCGCCAAGATTCAGTCATAATTTTTATACAGACTACGTATCTTTTATGTTTCTCACTGGATGTCGCCCAGAAGAAGCTTGTGAATTGAAATTAGGGGATATTTACAAAGACTATATAAATATCAGTCGCGCTTATAGAAATGATATAAAAAAGGTTAAAAGAACCAAAAATTTTAAAATCCGACAATTCCCCATTAACGATCAACTACAAGAAATTATAGACCGCAAAACGTCTAATTTAGTATCGAAAGATGACTGCTTATTCCCATCAATTACAGGGAGAAGATTTGATTATCGCAACTTCCCTAACCGCACCTGGAATGTTGTTCTAAATGGGTTATTGACTGACGAGAAGATATCTAGATACCTTCCGCCATACAATTGCAAACACACCTTTTTGACTCACGCCCTAGCTCAAGGTATACCACCGAAACAATTAGAAGCTTGGGTAGGGACAAGCGCGAGGGTAATTATGGATAACTACGCGGGGTTACTCGACCATATCAAGCCTCCTACCTTGTATGCGATCGATCTGGCTGAAGCGAAAGCTTCCGAGGTTGCAGTTTTTGCCTCTTTGTGGCCTGGCTGTAACGCGAAGTCCGCTTAACGAGATTCTAGTGCTTTGATAGCCGAAAAACCGCGATTACCCTAAAGGATATTTATGCCCTTTAGGGTACACTTCGCTACTTTCTACTTGCTACTTATACATACTACATCTTAACGATAAAAACCTTTACAAACTTTCAGATGCTTTTCTGGATTATTCAGGTTTTTCATGTAATCTTGTAACAGAACTAAATTGTACTCTATGCGAGTCGCACCGCGTTTTCTCCAATGCACATTCTCTATCAAATCCTTGCGATCGCGATAGTTTTTGACTGTTCTAGGAGCGCAATTTAAAATAGGTGCTGCTTCGTGTTTACTGCCCCAGTTTTTTTTTTCAATCATAGTCGCCAAAAAAGTTTTTACTCCTACTTTTATGACATAGATATTTAAGCTATGTTGGGTATTTTTGGGTAAATTACTGCTCTATTTTGACCTTTTTTGACATTAATTAGCACAAGCTACACAATCATCATTCTTCTCTTTGAAATCATCCTTTTGCACGGTACGGATATAATAAACAGCTTTACAACCCTCTCGCCATGCCATTAAGAGAGTGTCAAAGATATCTTTAGCTTTGAGGCTTCTTTCTGGTTCGTCGGGGAAATATACCCCTTGATTGAGGTTAAAAAGCAATTCCATCGAAATTCCCGTATCGATCCATTGTTGAATTTGCGCGGTTGCCTTAACTACAATCTTCTGATCGAGGCTTTTATTTTCGCGATAAAACCAAAAACAATTCTGTATGAAAGGTGGCGCAATAGGTACTGTCCCTTTTGCCCATTTATCGTAGAAGAATTTACTATACACGGGTAGAATGCTGGCCGTGCAACCCTGAACTAAAGAAGAGGATGTATTAGGCGCGATCGCGGTAATATGGGAGTTACGAATTCCATATTGTTTGATATCTTCAGATAACTCTATCCATCGATCGCCGTAACGCGAGTTTTCCACAAACCATTCCACAGGTTTAGCACCGATCAACTTACCCAAACTCCATTCACTGCCAGGATAAGCAGCATAAGCACCTCGCTCTTTGGCTAATTCCATTGAAGCTCTGGTACACCAGTAACCAATTTCTTCAAATAAGTGACCGATCTCGCTTAGATCTTGATAGGTTTTACGATTTTTGGCTAACCAATCCGCTAATCCCATTGCACCCACCCCTATAGTGCGATATTTGTCGTTATGAGCTTTACTCTCTGCAAAGGGAGGTGTGGTGATATCGATAGTATTGTCAAGGATTCTGACGGCTAATTGGCATATTTGGGCAATTTCAGCATCTTCTAAGTTAGCAAGATTTAATGATACTAAATTGCAAGAATGGGCTTCCGCTCCTGGCTTAACGTTCGAGAACGATTCACAACATAAATTTACTCCAGGAATCGTACCTTCGTGCTTGTTGGGATTTGCTCGATTGATAGTATCTTTAAATGCTAAATAAGGCATTCCCGTCTCTACCTGAGAGCGCATGATCTCTTTAAATAACTCGCGGGCGTTTACCTTTTTATATAAAGTAATCTTGCTGTCTAATTCTCTTTCTATCTGGCTGTAAGCGGATTCAAATTCAGCACCCCATAACTCGGCTAAATCAATGCCTAAGTTGGCTTTCACTTCATAAGGATCGATTAATACCCAATCTTGCTTGCTCTCTACCCGACGCATAAATTCATCGGGAACGATCAACTGGGGAAACACATCATAAGCTTTACGTCGTCGATCGCCGTTTTCTGTTTGCATTTCCAGAAATTCTGGTACGTCCAAATGCCAAATATCAACCCCGACTGTTACCGCACCCGCTCTTCTGCCCCCCTGATTGACCGCAATCGCGGTATCATTGAGTAGTTTAATCCAAGGTACAATGCCCCCCGATGCTTTCTCTTTGCCCATTACCCAGCTACCAGTAGCGCGAATGCGAGAGACATTTACCCCCACACCACCACCGTTTTTAGAAATCCTTGCAGCATTGGTAATCTCGCTAAAAATACTCTCTAAGTTGTCATCCATGGCAATAATGAAACAACTACTCAGAGAACCATTAGGGACTCTTAAATTAGCTAAAATCGGTGTCGCCAGAGAAATCTTTCTTTTGGCAATCGCTTCGTAAAACTGTTTCGCCACTGCTAATCGTCGATCTCGAGCCTCGTTGCGTGCCAATAACAAAGCACAAGTCAAAAAAGCTTCTTGGGGTAACTCATCAGTTAATAGATATCTTTTTGTAAGTAATACCGCCCCTGCGTAATCATAATCCTTATCCCATTCGGGGTTAATCCACTGATTCGCGATTTCTAACTCTTGAGGAGAATATTGGCAAATCTCGCGATCGTATCTTCCATTATCTACTTGAAATTGAACGGTTTGAGCATAATTTCCATATCCATACCCTCTGCTAACTCGGACATCCTTCCATAAACTCCAAATATGTAATCGCCCCGCAACATAACGCCAGTCGGGTTCATCTGGGCTACACATCCCTAAAGCACAATCAATCAAATTATCTTGAATTTCTCTAGTGGTGACTCCATCTTTTAATCTAGTAGTCAAACCAGCTTCTATCGTAATCGGATTACCTATACGCTCCGCACAAGCCCACTTGACTACAGAGCGAATTTTAGCAATGTCGAGAGTCGTACTCGAGCCATCCCTGCGGACAACTCGAGTATTGTTTTCTAGAAGGGAGAGTATCATAATAATTTTTGGGCTTGTTTAACGGCAGCGAGAAATTTTTTAGCATACAATTCCGTAGAGTTATATTTATCGTGAAAGAGATAGCCAGTAGGGGATAACTCGCGAATATCCACCCCTTTTTCTTCAGTGCTGCGACGAATATTAATTTCGATTATGGGCGAGGCTTCTGTATAGCGCGACTTCCAGTAATCTTTGATTAGCTCCGCCTCTTCTCCTCCAATAGTTTCCATAAAAACCAAGTCACCAGAGTAACAGGGATCGAATTGGTTGTAAATGGTTTCCTTAACCAGTGTATTCCTTCCATAGTAGGGAACAAAAACTTCTTCGGCTGCCCAGATTTTTAAATCTCGACAGGTTCGGTGGGGATTGTCGAGGGGATAAATGGCTTTTAGGTTTTTAGCTATATATTGCCTCAATACTTCATCGTTTTTTTCTCTGAGTACCTTGATAAAACAGCGAGGCAACTTGACCAGATCGACTGTTATATAGTCTAGTTCTACAGAGGTAGAAAGAACCAAAAAGCCTTGTGACTCCAGGGTATTCAGTAAAGTGGTTTTACCGCTTCTGGCGTACCCGTAAATCAAAACTAAATATTTGCCCATACACTAAAAGCAAGCAAGCCCCCAAATAATATCAAATACTGAAAATCTTCCATTAGAAAAGCTATTGAAGGACTTCCCCAGGTAACAACTCCTCTAATTCCACTAGGGAAAGCCAGCCTCTCGCCATCCTTATCCGTAGTCACAAAGGTTTCTCTAAAGCGAATCAGCATATTAGATTCGGTCAAAGGATCGCTATTAATAGCCTTTCTCAAGTCTCGTGCAGTTTCAATTAGCTTGCGATTAAACTCTTGCGTATCGCATAGAGGGGAATAGTAAAAGAAGCAAATATCGCGATCGCTTAATCTGTTCTCTTTAAGAAAATCTGAAGCTTCCTCTAGTCTTTCGGCTGCTCTTTCTAAGTTACTATCTGAAACCGCAAATTCAAGTTGATTCTTGAATTGCGAATTGACGTATATGGCTTTATTGATACAATAGCCCCAAGATAAGCCATATATTACAAGGAAAGGAGTTAATAGAGCGTAGCAAAATCGTTTAGTCATTAACTTAATATTTGATTTTGCTTTATCCTAGCTTCAAATAAAAGAAATGCAAACAACTAAACAAGCACCGTATTATTGAATATAATGAGGTACTTGTTAGACAAAGTAGCAAGTATCGCTTACGCTCAAGTAGCGAGTAGCAAGTAACGAACAAGTCAAAAGTCAAAAGTCAAAAGTTAAATGCATTTCTTTTAATTCCTTGGATTAACCATTTAATCTCGACCTGAGCAAAACTTGCTACTTTCTACTTGCTACTTTACAAGGCTTTCCACTATGCATCACAACCTATCTCCTGCTCCCATCTTCAACCCTAACGGCGATGATACGATAGAAAATCGCACCATTTGGTTTGGCAATACAACCAACCTGATGAACCTCAATAATGTTCGTTATCATTGGGCGATCGCTTTATATCAACAAATGCGACAGCAGTTCTGGATTCCGCAGAGGTTAGATATCACTCAAGATGTGACTGATTACCTCAATTTAACCCCAAGTGAGAGAAGGGCTTACGATGGTATCCTCAGCTACTTAACCTTCTTGGATTCGGTTCAGACCTGTAATCTTCCCCATGTCAAAAGCTGCATAACCGCGCCCGAAATCAGCTTATGCATTGCCGAACAAATCTCCCAGGAGGGGATGCACAATGCCAGCTATCAGTACGTTATTGAGACGGTCATACCAAGCGATCGCAGAAATGCAGTTTATGAGTTTTGGCGCACCGATAATGTCCTAGCCGAACGTTGTAAATTTATCGCTCAACTGTATCAAAAGTATCTCGACAACCCAACTTCCGAAAATTATTTCGTTACCCTATTAGCAGACTACTTATTAGAGGGTATCTACTTTTATAATGGATTCAATTTCTTCTACACCCTAGCTTCGCGAACACTAATGGGAGGAAGTGCCGATATGTTTAGGATGATTAATCGAGACGAGCTATCTCACGTCAGATTGTTTCAAAAATTAATTTCTGAAGCGATGAAAGTGTTTCCTCATTCGGTAGAGCAGATTTATGAGATGTTTAACTCAACTATAGAACACGAACTGTTATGGACAAATCATATCATTGGCGATGATATCTTGGGCATCACCTCTACCACTGCCGAACAATACACTAAATATTTAGCTAATATTCGCCTTAAAGCGATCGGCTTAGAGCCTCTTTGTACTGATGTTATATATCAAAAGAATCCTTACAGGCATCTAGAAAAATTTTCTGATACCACATCTGAAGGCAATACCAAGGCTAACTTTTTTGAGTCTACTGTAACTAGCTATACTATGTCTTCTGGGATTACTGGGTGGGACTCATTCTAATCGATCTGGTAGTACATTACCTGGGTCGCAGTCTTGATTTTTCTGCCAATTCTTAATCCGCTACTTGAAACCTATGCAAACCTACTCACTGTCGAGCTAGTCCCGACTCTTCATCGGATGGCAGTTCAATTCCTGATTCAGCGAAGACTGTCGGCAGCACCTTCTCCACAGGCGTAAATTCGGTAGTAGCTCTACCTATTTTGGCTAGATTATAACTAGCATTTAAATCTCGATCTGCAACAAAAGAACAAACTTGACATTCATAAGTTCTTTCTGACAAGGATAGAGATTCTTTTTTTACTCCACAATTCGAGCAGAGTTTACTACTCGGAAAAAATCTATCCGCTATAATTAGTTCACTGCCATAAAGTTGGCATTTATAATTTACTTGACGACGGAATTCACTCATTCCCATGTCTGCTATACTTTTAGCTAGTTTATGATTAGCTAGCATCCCTGAAACATTTAAATCTTCGATTACTATTTGACCGTGGTTCTTAGTCAAATAAGTAGTCAATTTATGTAACGTATCTTTGCGGATATCAGCTATTCTTTTATGTAATCTAGCTACTTTTATCGATGCCCTATGCCAGTTATTAGATTTGAGTTCTCGGCGAGAAACAATTCTTTGTAGTTTGGCTAATTTTTTTTCTAATTTTCTATAACTTTTAGCTCCTTCAAAAACTTCTCCTGTTGACAATGTTGCTAAACTTTTTACTCCCAAATCTACTCCAACTGTATCGACTATTTTAGTAGTTGATTTGGGTTCGGTTTCCATTTTAAAAGAAATAAACCAGGAGTCAGCTTGCCTACTAATTGTTACCGAAGATGGGATAATACCCTGTGGTAATCTTTCATAAGTTTTTAGCCATCCAATTTTAGGAACTTTAATTTTAAAGTGTTCTATATAGATTGAACCATCTAAAGTAAAAGAATCGTGTTTTCCTTTTTTCTTGAATTTTGGTCTTCCTTTTTTCTTCTTAAAACAATCTTTCCAAGCCGACGCTAAATGTCTTAAAGCATACTGAGGGGCGGATTTTGAGACTTCGTAATACCATTGATTCTCACTCTTTACTAATGCTACTAACCATTTATGCAAGTCTATAGCCGTAGGGAATTTAATTTGTTCTTCTGGATTATTTTTATTGTTTTCTAAGATATCTAGACACAATCTATTTCCCCAATTCCAAGCATGACGTGCTACCCCTGCGTGTTTAGCAAGTAGTATTTTTTGCCGATTATTTAATTTTAGTTCTGTCTTAAATCCTAGTAGCAACTTCTCTTAATTCCTCAACAATCTTTTTATTTTTATGGCTTCTACTTCCATAAAGTTGAGCCGAAAACACTGTAATTATTTCTAAAACATCTGTTGCTAAATCTTCTTCAAAAGTTAAGCCAGTGCGGTCTTGGGGGTTTTCCCCATTCGAGGACAAGCCCCCATGAGCAACTGGCGTTGAATCTTCCGTCCGATTAATTACTACTACTTCAGTTCCAAAATGGTCGGCTACGCCGTGCCTTCGGCTACGCATAAACTAAAGATTAACTCACTACCAAATCTAAGTAAACGGTCTTTATGTGTTAAAACCAACCTTTCAACTTTACTATCTACAATCAACCTAATTCAACGTTTTAAACCTTTTTTACTATAATTTAGTCCACTGCCCAAATCTTCAATAATTTGATATTCCCAGCCCTGTGATGCACAAAATAATTCTAAAACTTGTTTTTGCCTGACTCAATCTTCTTTTTGGTCATGGCTAGAAACTCGACAATAACGGAGTGTCCCCATTCGAGGATAAATATCCTTTAGGATAACCCATCGTGTAAGATAGTTCTGGTTTAATGCCTAATAGTTGAGATAATTCATATCGACGATGACCATTCGCGGTTCTTTCAGGCACGAGTTTACCTTCAGCTTCCCATCGTCTTAACGTTGAGATACTAACTCCTTTTAATTTGGCTGCTTCACCAATAGACAATTTACTCATAATTAGATAATAGCATTAATTATGGGCAGATTTAACAAGATTTAGTAAGATATTTTGAATCAGTTAGCAGCCCTTTCGACAACATCATTGGGTTGAATACTGTAGGCATCGCATATACGTTCGAGAACTCTGATAGAAGGTAAGTGTTTGGGATTGTTATATAGCTCATAAGCAGTTGTTTGGGCTATACCAGTGTCTTTTCTAAATTGGTAAACGCTAATCCCTTTAGCATCGACCAAGGATTTTACTTTATTAATCATAGGCATTTAGCAATACTATCAACACAATATTATCAAAAAAAAATACTAATATCAAAATGTTGACAATATTACCATCAAGTTGGTAATATATGACTACAACAAAAGACGGGTTAGTTGTCCAGACCGAACCGCCTTTTGATTCAACCCCAATATTTAAGGAGTAATGATGACTACTAATATAGCACTACGCTTTGAACAACAGCAACGTTACGATAACGATTTAGCAGCAAGGGATGCGGAAATTGAGAACCAGACAGACTTATACGCTCTGGGTCATTTTGATGGAGTAATTGGAGCGCAGCCTACCGATATAGAACAATCTTACTGGGAAGGCTATCAGATAGGTTATCGGCAGTACTGGGCGACAAAATTGGGAATTTCCTTACCAACTGAATTTTAATCACCACCGCCATCACTACTTATGTGTAGTGGTGGTGTTTTGTTTTGAACCAATCGGAGAAAAATGATGGAAAAACTAGAGAGAGAATTTCGCTTAAGAATGGAAAACCATTTCTTAGAGCAAAATATCTCGGCAGCATCGCAATTACTCAATCATTACTGGATTAATTTTCTAAATTTGGTGGAACGATACAACAAGTTAGAACAAAGCTATCAAAATCTTCTAGCGGACAACGAGAAATTAACATCGCAATTAATCGAGATGTACGAGCAAATAGAAAAGAAGAAAGCAGTTTCAATACCTGAGTTTTTAAAATGCCATCAACATTAAATATCGAGGAAAGATTGATGAAAAAAGCGGTAATCGGAATCGCCTCGATAAAAAATGGGGTGGTAGAGCCAGAATTACCCATCGCTAAAGTCTACCTCGCCAATAATGGGGAACTCGTGTTTTTGGAAAGAAAAATTCTTGATAGAGCGATTGCCCTGAGTTTAAAGAACTTA
>JACCDX010175091.1_pt1 | contig 38599 bp, 39 predicted proteins | sample 7449681 | NCBI WGS metagenome assembly JACCDX01 (sample SAMN15323450, study PRJNA562643) | freshwater metagenome | isolation source: river surface water | place: USA:Blue River Watershed | collected 2017-08-18
AAAGTGTACACGAGTCTTATACCGAGATTGGTATATTAGACCATGATTCTTTAGAGTCTCGTGGTTCACAAGGTTATCAAAAGATAATCTTATCTCATTATCCTATTCTGAGTTGGAACAAAGCACATTACGGATCTTGGCACTTACACGGTCATTGTCACGGCTCTTTGATTAAATCAAACCAAGAGTATTATAAAAGAAAAGTAATGGATGTTGGTTGTAACTGCATAGATTATACGCCAATATCTTATCAACAAGTAAAAGATGTGATGAACAAAAAAGTTGTATCATCTGTAGACCATCACGAAGCTGATTTATAATGAAAGAATTGTATAACCGATTATCAATGTTAAAGATGATTTTAAATTCTCATTATGGTGAAGGCAAAATTATTAATAATGTTTATGAAGAAACTTATACAATAAGAAAAAAAATTGCTACTATAAAAAATAGAAAAGAAAAAATTAAACGAATATTCAATGCATAGATTTATTAGATTTGAAATGGGTGATAGAGTAGTTTGTGTTAAAGAACATGAAACTCTCAAAGTAGGCTCTCACTACCAGATTAAAGGTTGTGGTGATTTAACAATGAATGCTGGCACTGATAAAAAAGGCTATGGATTTATGGTCGAAGACCAAAATTACGGATATGTGTCCGGAATAAAAGATAGTTGGAAATCAAGCGAGTGGAGTATTAAATGGTATTACTTTACTGAGAAAGAAATGTCAGAGTATTTTATTACAGAACAAGAAGATTATAAAGCTTATCAAAGAGACGAAAAAATAAAACAAGTATTATCATGAGAGACGTAAAAGGATTTTGTAAATTGCTTGACTTAAGTGTACCAGACTACTCACACTTTGACTATTATATCGAGCAGTTGTCAAAAACAGAGAAGTGGAAAAATATTAAAAATCTAATAGTTCTATTTGAAGATGCTGAAGAAAAATATGGCGATCTTTATGAATATAGATTTAAGAAGGCTAATGAGATAATCGAGTATCTAAAAAACACAAGAGCTTATAATGAGCTTATTTATGATAATTTACTTCCAGATTATCCAACTACTAAAAACTTTGAATACTCGGAAACAAAAAAATATATCTCTATTGATATAAGAAAAGCCAACTGGGTAGTACTTAAGAAGTACGATCCAGAGTTTGCTCCTGAATTAGGAACTTCCTACGAGGACTTTATTTCTAAATTTGATGTACCGGAGATTTTTAACCATTCTAAACAACTCAGGCAATTTATTTTTGGAAATATAAATCCAAAAAGACAAATGAAAGCTCAAAGAGTGATAGTTCAAGAAATACTTGAAAAATATTCACACTTGAACTTAGAAGTTGCTTGTATTAAAAATGACGAGGTAATTTATGCCTTTGATGAAATGAGTCAAGTTTTAGAAATACTACAAACTATAGATGGTGAAAGATTCAAAACTAAACTTTTTAGTGTTGAAAGAATAAAAGATTTTCGAATCAATACATACTTATCTGAGCAAGGAGATAGACTTTTTAAAGAAATGGTAGGGTGTAATGGTAATCTTTTCTTCTTATATCTTAAGAAGTATATTCTTGAAGAACCTTTAGATGTAAGAGATTTGTATTTCAAAATGGATGGTAACCTTGCAATTTGGAATATAGAAGGATTAAAAATAAGCCTATAATGATGAATTCTATAAGAATAAATATCTACTATAAAAATAGAAGTGTTTTAGCTGAGTCTTTTACAATTAGTATCGGTGATGAAGTTAAGACAATAGACGATGCTAAAATTCTTGTTATTCAAAACATTGATAAGTTTTATTCAGATACTAAATATAAAATAAATTTATTTAAAGGTTTTGAAGGTGAGTCAGAGATAAATATTGACTTTGAAGAGGAGAATATAAGTTTATCAAGAGAGTTTAAATTAAGAGAAATATTAAAATGATAGATATATTTGATAAAAAACCAATAGACTTAACAAGAGTTATTTGTCACTCTGGTGGTGCGCCTGGAGCTGACACTTCTTGGGAAGTTGGTGGTGCGCCTTTTAATGTTGTCACAAGAGCTTACTCATATAAAACTCCTAAACATCAATCAATAAATAAAGTTGAAATATCTGAAGAAGATTATAAAGAAGGTGTTGTTGAAGTGAATAAAGCTAATAAATGGCTTAACAGATATGGTATTCATAAGTATATGAATCTTTTAGCTCGTAATTGGGCTCAAGTTAAATACTCTGAACAAATCTTTGCTATTGGTACTATAATCAAACCAGGTGATAAAAATACAAAAGGCTACTATAATAAAGGTAAATATGATGTTGTTGATGGTGGCACTGGTTATGCCGTTATGATGGGTATTAATAACAAAAGAGAAGTTTTTGTTTTTGATCAAATTAGAGACAAATGGTATAGGTGGTCTTATTCGACTATGCAATTTGTAGAGTTAAAAGAAGTTCCTGAGATTGGTACTCAGAATTTTGCTGGTATCGGCACCAGAGAGATTAAATCAAATGGTGAGCAAGCCATTCTTGATGTATATGAAAAAACATTTAAAAATAAAATATAAAAATGAAAACTATCCTAACAAAAGAAGGAAAAAGTAAATTACAAGAGGAATTAAATTTCCTTTTGACTACTGAAAAAAGTAGGATGATTGCTGAGTTAGCAGATGCTCGTGAGAGTGGTCCACTTGAAGAAAACACACAATATATGGTCGCTAAAGATGAATATGAAAAACTTCAATCTAAGATTGATAAACTTCAGTTACTTTTAGCAAGTGCTGTTGTTGTAGAATCCAGTGATTTTTCAACTGACAAAGTTACAATATTATCAAAGGTTAAAGTATTAAATATCACAAATGATAAAGAAATGACTTTTAATATTGTTCCTGAAAATGAAATTGATATTAAGAGTGGTAAAATATCACCAAGTAGTCCAATCGGCTCTGGTCTAATGGGTAAGAAAGTAGATGAAGAATGTCAGGTTAAAACACCTGCCGGTATTTTTAACTTTAAAATATTAAATATAAGTATATGAAAAAAATAATAAGTTTTGACTTTGATGGAACCTTAGTTGATGAGTTTGGCGGTCATCCAATTAATAGTCAAAAAGATGAGGTTCAGGGTTTAGCAAAGAAATATTTAAGCGAAGGACATGAAGTTATTATTATAACAAAGAGATATGGGCCAGAAAACTCAAATCTTGGCTTAAAAAATGAACACATCGAGGTTTATGATTTAGCTAAAAAATTAGGAATAGAAAGAGTTTACTTTACAAATCGTGAGTGGAAGTTTTCATATATTATTAATCTAGAAGTTGATATGCACTTTGAAAACTCTGAATCAGAGATTAAATTAATTAAAGATGTTTGTGAAGAATGTAGACACAATTGTTTAGTGATACCGGTTGAAGACCCTTACTGGAGAGATTTAGTTTATTAAAAAATATTTGATACTATGATTGTAATGCCTGTTAAAGTTTATGTAGATAAATCACCGATACATGGATGGGGTGTATTTGCTAAAGAAAAAATATATAAAGAAGAGATAATCGAGGAATGTCCTATTGTTTCCTTACCAATTCAAAAAGGCGAAAGTACATCTTTACTACTTGACTATAGATTTAATTTTCCAACTGGAACACCCGATTGGACAGAACAAGTGATTCCATTTGGTTATGGTTGTCTTTATAATCACTCTAATGAACCAAATGCTTATTGGTATTCTGTGAATGATAAAAGAACATTTATCTTTGCTGCTTATAGAGATATAGAACCAGGAGAAGAGATATTTACTTATTATGGTAGTGATGAATACTGGAATGATGGTAGAACACATACTGAAGTAAAATGAGAAAAGAAGAGTTCATATTATTTATTGAAGAGTTAGGATTTACTCAAACTTGGATGTCTAAATCAAATGGATTTTCTTTGGCTACTGATGTTGTTGGTAATCCTAATCAAAATGCTATGGCTTTTGCTGACCAATTAAAAATCACATTAGATGATGAAAGAGGATTGGTACAGCTCAGTTTATCTCAAATGAGTACTCATATGATGGCTGGTAAGAATTTTGGAAATTTTCAATTATCAACATTTGGCAATGATGGTGATTTTCAGATGCAAATATTTATGAGTTTTATAAAAGGTTCTTTTAATAAGGTGCCTAACAATATTGTTCAGTATATGAGAGATAAAAATATTAACGACATATTGAAAATTTAGTGATTAATATATACATTTAGTGAAATGGTTGGTGAAAGTGTAAATAATATTTTTAAGTTAGGCCTTGATGTTCATGGTGTTATAGATGCGATGCCTGAATTTTTCTCATTTTTAACAGATTCATTTATTAAAAATGGTGGTGAAGTTCATATACTAACTGGTGGTCATTGGAATGAAGAATTTGATAATCAACTAAAAGAGTTTGGTATTAAATGGACTCATAAATTTTCAGTATATGATTATTTAATTGAGTCCGGTACAGGTGTTGTTGGTGAGATTCAATTTCCAGATGGTACCATTCAAAAGAAATTTGAAGATGGCGCATGGGACCATGTGAAGTCGGACTATTGTAAACAACACAATATTTCACTTCATATAGATGATACACTTATCTATAATGACTTCTTTCAAACACCTTTTGCTAGATTGTGGTCACACAACCAAAAACCTAAAGCATCACATAAAGATGTCAGACACTTAGACTAATGATTAATAAGATTAATAAATTTTTTGAATTTGAACCTTTTGAAAGCAAGATGAAGAAGTCAGCTGGTGTTATAATTGTGCTAAACAACGAAAAGATATTACTTTGTCATCCAGCAAATAATGATAAATGGTTTGGTTCTTATTCTTTTCCAAAAGGTGGTATCGATGAAGGTGAAACTATTAAGCAAGCTGCTTTAAGAGAACTATTTGAAGAAACATCTGTTAGGCTAACAGAGGATATGATTTCTAAAGAACCATTGGTTCTTGATTATATGAACTACAAAAAGAAGAATGTGATTTATAAAAGAATATATTTCTTTACTTTATATATTGATGATATCTCTGAAATTGGTCTTGAATCAGAAGTTATATCAAAAGATAACTTACCTTTAGATGAAATAGACTGGGCTGGTTTTGTGACTAAAGAAGAAGCCAAGACTAGACTCTTTCACAGAAGTGTTCCTATGATTGATAAGATTTAAACAAATCTTAATTTTTTTGTTATAACTAAAAAATAAGATTTAGTTATGCCTTTACCATTTTTTAATAATCCCAATAATAATTTAAATTCAGCTGTTAATAACAATATTCCTATTGCTATGATGTATCAACCAGAAGAAAAAATTGAGTTAGACTTAAATAATCCTATTTTTGTTGCTTATATTGATACCAAGAACATGTCAAGACAAATGGTTGAAGAAAACTTACATAGAACTAAGAAGATGTTGGACATTTATAAAAATGTAACATTCTGGATAATCGCCGCAGATGAAACAAGAATAGAATGTGTTTATGATGGTCAGTTAAGAAATAGAGATATGGAAATAAGTGGCTTAATTAAAGAAATAAATACAAGAATAGATATTATGTCTAAATCTAACTCTTTTGAAGATTTTAAAATTAACATCAGAGATTGGCGAATCAATGAATTGGTAAATGGCTCACAAGAAGAATAAAATAGAAATACTTGATAAAATAATATACAAACAAGAATTAGAAGAAGCTAATATGTGGATGTATTATTGGGACTATGATGATGATTGGAATTATCATGATAGTTATTGTGACTGCTATTCCTGTATGCCAGTTGATTATGAATATCTACCAGAAGAACTTCAACCTAAACAAGTTACACATATTAGCAAAAGAGGTATCAGAATAACCGAACATACTTGGTCACCAGGTAAGTTAATAGACATGAATTCTATTTATTCTAAAGAAATATTAAGACAAAAAAGAATTAATCATATTCTAGGTATAGAATCCATGGAACATAATCCAACAACTTTAGGAGATATTTTGAATATTAAAAAATAATTCTTATCTTTGTATAACAAAATATAAAAGTATGGACACTATAGCAACTATTTCAGACATTCTTGATAATCAAAATTTAGAAACTAATTTTGTTGGTGATCTTCTACAAATGGCAGATGAATATAAGTACCAACTTTTGATGCAAGAATTACAAGAAGAATTAAACTCATAACATATGGTCAGGTGGCCGAGCATTTAGGCAAAGACCCGCAAAGTCTTTTACGGTAGTGAAAATCTATCCCTGACCTCTAATTTTTTATCATTAATGGTTTCACATTTTAGTACAAGTTATCTTACAAAAGATGAACTTAAAACAGAATTTAGAAATTATAAACTAAAAGCAATTAACGGCGATCTTGTTTATAATTTATCAACATCTGCCTTTCAATCCGATATTTCTGAAAAAATTGATTTCATAGTAAATACTATGCCAGAAGATATAATTAGCGGTTCACTCGCTCTTTATCTTCTTGGTTTGATACATAGAAACTCTAATGACATTGATATTATTATTCCTGATAAAAACAGGTTTGATAAATATACGGTCGGGGACTATGATGATGAATTTACAACACCAAATAGATTAGGATATCGTCAGATAAAATATAAAAAGAACTTTCTTTCTAAAGAAAAAACTTTTGAAGTTGATTTTTTTGAAAATAAAAATGCGAGTTTTCTTACATTTCAGTATGGTAAACATATTATAAAAATACATCATCCTCTTGAAATCATGCAGTTCAAGTTGGATATTATAAATAATCCAAAAGCTGTTTCACGAACATCAAGAAAACACAATGAGGATTTGACTAGAATTTTTGGTCAAACACCTTGGCAACAAGTCTTAAGTGGTCAAATAAAACTTTGATTTTTCAAATTATTTTATTATCTTTGTGTTATGGCAAAGTACCTCAATTATCGTTACATTTTTCCACCAAGACCTAAGAATGCAATTCCTGACACGGAATTAAATTTCTGGGATAATGGTTCGTTGATTGCTCAGCCAAAGCTTAATGGTTCTAATTGTGTTATTTTTACAAATGGGGAAAAAACTATTGTTATGAATCGTCATAATCAAAGACTCACTAATTTCAATATTTCAGATAATGAGATTAAAGATATTTACCGAGGTGAAGGTTGGATGATTTTGAATGGTGAGTATATGAATAAATCTAAATCAGATGAAAATGGTCAGGTTTTTAATCACAAATTTGTAATTTTTGATATTCTTGCTTTTAATGGTGAGTATCTTGTTGGTAAAACATTTGAAGAAAGAATTAACTTACTTGATAAGATTTATGGTCAAATAGAATCTGAAAAAGAATATCTATATAAGATAACTGAAAATGTTTATCGTGTTAAATCCTATTTGACTGGATTTAAACAATTCTATGATAAATATACCCCAATTGATATGATTGAGGGTGTGGTTATGAAACGAAAGAGTGCTCGTCTCGAATTAGGAACATCCGAAAATAATAATACCAAAAGTCAGTTGAAATGTCGTAAGGCTACACGCAACTATAAGTATTAAATTTTATTACCTTTTCTAAGGTTATCAGATGCCCACATTGGCTTTAGATTGCTTAATGAATTAACCTCATTTATGGGAGTATCTTTACTAAAAAGAGATAGTGGATATGTGTGGTCTATATGCCATTCTCCCCAATTTTCCCAAGTCATTCCTTCTTCAAATAAAGATTCTATATGGTTTTTTAACTCAATTGCTGAATATCCTAATAATTCTATTGTTTTGTTTTCTTTTTTAAGACCAAATCTATTTATTGTTCTGTATAAAATTTGTCTCCAAACAACAACATGTGGATTTTCTTTTAGCCACTTCTTTGTATTTTCAGTATTTAACTTTTTAAAGTATTCTTTATTATTCTCAATCCATTTTTTATTTCTTTCTAGTATAACTTCTTTATTATTTTTATAATAATCACGAGCATATTCTAAATTATCATAATATCTTTCTCTGGCTTTTTTATTTACAATTTCTCTATTCAATTCATCATAGTCTCTCTTTTTTTGTAAATTGACATCATGGTTATTATAATACCTATCTTTCTTTTTTTCTAATTGTTCTTCTTTATTATTATTATAGTAATTCAAACTTCTAGATATTTCACAATCTTTACAACTAGGATAAAGACCATCTTTTTGTCTTTTGCTTTTATAGAAATTATAAGATTCTTTTTCTTGTTTACACTTTGAACATTTTTTCATATTTTTTAGTTGTTTTTCTACATTATATATTCAATTTGGATATTGAAAATTTAATATATAAGAAAAACAATTAAATTGATGGAGAAGTTCTCAAAGCTAAAACCAAAATCCGAGTTTACAGATGATAAAGAAGAAGTACTTTATCAAGATAATCATTTTCAAGTAGTTCAATTTGAGGATTGGTCTATTCTTAAAGAAAGAGATTGTGTAGTTTGTATACCTTATCTAATAGAAACTAATCAAATTATTTTGAGATATGAATACGTTCCAACTTTTAAATATGTTGATGGTAGAGATTATCACTTAACTTTAGTGTGTGGTGGTATAGAACAAGGTGAAACTCCAGATAAAGCACTTATAAGAGAGCTTGAAGAAGAAGCTGGTATAGTATTAAGAGAAGATTTTCAATTAGAGCAAATGAGACCTTTGTTTATCAATAAGGCATCTGCTAATAAATATTATCCATATCTTTTACCATTAAACGAAAGAGATTATCATGAAGTAGTCGCAAAGGGTGATGGTTCAAAAGAAGAAGAAATGTCTAAATCTGTAAAAGTTGACATTAAATATCTTGGATCCTTAAACTCTTCTGATTTAATCACAGATTACATGTTACTTAAGTTAAAAGAATATTTGAATATATGATAAAAATGTTTGAAGAGTTCACTAACTCTCCTGAATATTTCGAAAAGTCTTTTGATAAGTCAAGTAAGTTTTCCAATGAAGATTTAGTTGAAATGTTAAGTATGATTGCACTTATTTTTCACCATGGTCAATTTGGTAAATCTTATGGTCAATATGAAAATATGATAGGTCTTTTATACAAAGAGCCTTTTAACTTTTTAACAACTGAAGATGAATTTGGTTGGTCTGATGATTATAACTGGTCATTACTAACCGATGATAACAGAGAACAAATATTTCAAATTTATAAGTCTGTTTACAAACAATTTGAATTAGGTAAATTTCCTTTGATGGATGAATTAGACGAAATAATGCTTCCTCTTAAAGAGCTAACAGAAGTTGATTTATTATTAAATTTAGAAAATAAAGAAATTATCTTTACTATTGATGTATTACCATTTATAAAAGGTTTTCCTGATAGAGATAACATAAAGGTCGATTTACAACCAGGTGATTCAATAAAAATTTGGGATTCTATAATTTCAGAAATATTACCGGCTTATAATAGAATAACTGATTTGGGTTATGAATGTGAGCTTTATATGAAGTCTCACGGAAAGTACGAATTAAGAGTTACTACCTAAATATCTATTTAGATAAGCCTTTATATCCTCATTCATCTTAGCTTTATCAACACTACCATAATCTGATATCCTTGGTCTTAATTCTCGATTAATGCTTTGCTCACCAACCCAGTCTCTAAATAAATCATCTAAATCTTTGTTATATAGATATTCAGAGTCAACTTCTTCTATCCATTCATTTTTATAAGGAAATTGATAGTAAGTAACATTGTCTTTATACTCTCTTCTGGTTGGATTACCTTCAGCATCTTTTGATGTATAGTATTTAGTTACTTCTTTTACTACTTTTTCATATTGACCTAATTCATCTTCAACTATACTATCAAACTCATCAACTATTTCTTGATAATTATCATCACAATGAGCTGACATTTCCCAGTTTGCAATAGTGTCTCTTACTTCTCTTAAAACTTCTGAGTCATTTCCTAATTGTTTAATTGTTTCGTAGAATCTTTCAGTTAGTAAATATTCAATCAATTCTTCTTCAGACATAGCTTTAGTTTTTTCATAAATTTCATTATCACACTCATCACCTATAAAGCTAATAGTTTGTTCCAATCCACCTAATTCTTTTATTATTGACTTAACCAAAAGTCTTTCATTTTCTTTATTCAAATCATATTGAAAAAGTGAATTTATTTCAGGGTAATAATAATGTATTTCATAATAATCCCACATATGCTCTTGTCCTTTTACTAAGGAATCTTTGTAATCAGATTTTGAATATAAAATTTTATCTGCTAAATCTTCTAGATCTATTTCAGCATATAAAAATCCATCTTTTTTAACTTCAACATTCCAACCATAGAAATTTTCAATCTGTTCTTGTGTAATTACTATAGAGTCTTTTTGTTTTGCAAAAATAGCCATATAATCTTCCACTTCTAAATCACCATCTACAAAAAGACCACCTTTTACTTGAATAGAATCAATATCTAATTGACCATCTCTATCATGTAATTGACACTCAGCATTTGCATGTTCTTCTATCATATCAACGGTAAATCTTATAGTATCTGTTACATCTTCACTTTTAACTTTTCTGGTAGATTCTATTTGTATCCAGTAACAAGGTCTAACTTCATTACCTACAACTACTTTTTCAGTGAATACTTCTACTTCTTCTGATGGCTTATTATAATAGTTTTTAGTTATTTTCTCTAAAAATCCAAATGTTATAGTAATTAAGTAGTTATTATCTATTAGGTCGGTAAGATATTCTCTTATGTCATCTTCTGATAATTTCCATAATTTACCTTCCTCAATATCTTCTTTGAGTGACTCTTTTATGAACTGAGTATATCTTTTAAGTTTCATTATTTAATATATATTAAAATTTTAAAATCTTAAATGAAATACTTAAAACTATACGAGCATTTTAGATTGTTTGAAGCGGAAGAATTAAATAAGTATATTATACCTTATCCATCTGATCAAAAACTTGATAAAGATAAAAGTGTAATTTTAGTACCAGGTGGTGACAAAGGTAATCCGGAAAATGATTATAGTAAAATTGCTCCAGCTTTAATAGACTCTTATAATGTTTATTCATTTTCTTGGCCAGAGAATATTAATATAAAAGAGTTTTCCTCTAAAATTGTTAATCATATTGATGGGGTTATTAAAACACCATTTTGTTTAGTTGGTTTTTCTTTTGGAGTTCCTATATGCTGGAGAATGGCTCAAAAATTAGAAGGTAGTAAAAACTATAAGAATCTAATCATAAGTATAGATGGTACTATGTTGGTCAGTGACCAATCAAAACATATGTACAATTCTCTAAGTGGAAATCCACCAAGAAAACTTTCAGCTAAAAGATTAGACTTTTATAAATCAGAATTAGGTGAGGGTAAGGTAAAAGAAAGTGATGATGTAATTAAACAATTTTACTATGAATTTAATCCTAAGATAAATTTAGATAGTTTTGATAAGTTGAGACAAAATTCATCGTCAGCTAAAATTGGTGAAGATATTATTTGGTCAAGTGATAGTGAGAAAGAATATCAAACTTGGAAATCTGGTAAAACAATATTTGAATTTATTGGTGATAAAAAAACACCTACTCTTGATGATATCAATAAATTAGATTTGAAAGGTAAAAAAGAAGACCAAGTTTGGATAGTATGTGATAAAGAAACTGATGGTAAAACTCCTTTATATGTGAGAGCTATAAAATCTTCTATAGAATTCTTTGATAAGCAAGAAAAAACTAAAACTGGTTTTGTTTTAGATAAAGGCGAAAAGTTAAATAGTACAAAAGTGGTGGGTATTATAGCACTAGATACTAAGGTTGGTACACAAGAAGTAAAAAATGACAATGAGGTTATACTTACAAAAAAAGATGGATCAAAAGAAACAATTAATGTTGATTGGTCATCTAAGTCTCAGAATTTAATTGGTGTTCCGGGGTGTGACCACAACACAATATGTGATGGTAAAACATCTGATGTTGTTAATATAATTAAAGATAACTTTTAATAAAAAAAGAGAGACTTAGGTCTCTCTTTTCATTTATAGCTGTTCGTTTATTTAATTTAGATTTTAGATAATAATTCTGATTTCTTTTCTGAGAATTCTTCATCTGTTAAAATTCCTGATGAATGTAAATCGCCTAACTTTTTGATAAGCTCAATCACTTCATCTGAAGAAAGTAACTGACTTTGTTTAGTTTTCATTTGCTTTACCTCTGCTGGTTTTCTACTTTCTGGTAAAATCTGGATAATAGTGGAAGCGATATAATGTTTCTCAAAATCCATATCTACTTCAGTGAATTTTTGTTTTGACTTTTCACCTTTTTCAACTCTACCTGTTTCAACTGAATTGATAGGTGTGTAATTATTTGAAAGAGATCCACCAATGTTTAAATTAGATAAATCAACATTAGATGTATAACTACAATTAACAGCATTATTACTTGAATAATAAGCATTTGTAGTTGTAGTTGATCCGATTAATCCAGATCCATTTGTAGTTATAGTGCCTCCATAATACGGTGAGGTTGTACCATACCAAATAGTTGGTCTGTGATAAGGATAAACTGGATAAGTTGGATAGTAAGCTGGATACCACTTTTCAACAATTATTCTATCAAACCTGGATTTCCAGTTATCTAAAGTGATAACATCTTCTTTATAGAAGAAAACTTCTAAAAGACCATTATTCTGAGTAGCATCCAATGCTTCTACAGAGTTTTCAATTTCGTAAGTTGAAAATTTGAATTTTTTTCTATCATCGATAAAGCAGTCTAAGTAAACACGTTGTCCTGGTTTTACTACTAATCCTGTTTTTGAGATTGATTGACCGTTTAATTTGATGTCAGCGAGAACTGAAACGGTTAGTGGGTTAAATAATTCGATTTCGAATTCGTCTCCATCATTTAAGAAGACTTTTCCATTTTTAATTGATTTTCTTCCCTTATCTTGAGAAGATACAATCCAAGCTCCTGGCTTGGAATTGCTACTTGCAATTTGTTTTGCCATAGTTATTCTTTTTATTTTTTGACCTATATCTTTGATTCATTTCTAAATCTCAATGGCATCCTAATGATACCCGACATAAGTTAGCGAACAGCTAAATTATATATTGAATTATTTTATGCTTGTTGTAAATTTTGACCACAATTCGGACAGAATTTATAGTCTTTTTTATTTTCAGTACCACAATTAAAACAAAACTTTGTTTCAGAATTTATTTGTTCTACAATTGTTGACTTTTTAATATGAATTAGATTAGTATCTAAATAGATGTTTTCCATTTTTCCTTGAATTGATATTACTGGATTTCTTGTTATTTCAAATTCCCATGGACTTTTTATCCATCTAGTAAATATTTTTGTTTTTTTATCTACCTCATCTCTATTCTTTCCATCAATGGTTAATACTATCTCACTGATATTATTTTTTTCAATTAAGCCATTTTTCTCAAGTAAAAGTTTCTGAATTAATCCTATAGTGCCAAATACTTCTTTTTGATTAGGATTTCCAGATATAAGTTGAAATCCAAAAGTCCAAAGCCTTGACCCAGGTGCTGTTTCTGCTAAATATAACCTATATTCCACACCACTTTCTGATTTGAATGTAATAGCATTAGCAAATTCAAGACTTTTATCTATTGTGTAATTCATAAATTATATATTGAAAATTTTGTTTTTTGTTAAAATTGCCTTATATTTGTATTATATAAATAAATTTAGACTAAGTGAACAAAAATAGCAACATAATTTTAGAAACTTTCTTACGACTAACAAGTCGTACATATCCTTATGGTACTGAAGATGATTTAGTCAAAGATATGATTGAACAAGGTGTTTTTCCTTCTGATATTCAAAAAGATACACACGGTAACTATTTCTATAAAATTGGTGAGTCAAGAACTATCTTTGCCTCACACTTAGATACTGTAAGTAAGGAATATGTACAAGTTGTTCACACATTTAATGGTGATATTATAGGAACTGATGGTAAAACAACATTAGGTGCTGACGATAAAGCAGGTGTGACTGTAATGTTACATTTGATGAAACATAATGTTCCGGGACTTTATTACTTTTTTATTGGTGAGGAAGTAGGTTGTATTGGTTCTGGTTTAGCTTCTTCTCAGTCACTTTTTGAGTTCAAAGGTAAATATGATAGAATTATTTCTTTTGACCGAAGAGGAACAGATTCTGTTATTACCTATCAATCTTCAACAAGATGTTGTTCAAATGATTTTGCTGACTCTTTGGCAAGACAACTGAATTTATCTGGCTTATCTTATAAAAAAGATGAAGGTGGTGTCTACACTGATTCTGCTGAGTTTACTGATATTATTCCAGAGTGTACAAATGTATCTGTTGGTTATTATAAAGAACACACCTTTAACGAAACTCAAGATATTAAACATCTTGAAAATTTAGCTAATGCTTGTCTTTTAGTAGATTGGGAAAATCTACCTACTAAAAGAGATATGACTAAAAAAGAGTATAAAACTTATTCTAATCATAACTACAATAGTGGTTGGAATTGGAAAGGAAATAAATCCTCTTCTGATTGGAGAAGTCGTGATTATGGATATCACGATGATTGGTATGACCAAACTCCTTCAACCAATTTTAAGACAGACGATGATTTAGAAGATTGGGAAGTTGAATATGGTAAATTCAAAAAGTCTCGTAGAAGTAAAAAAAGAGGCAATTCTTATCTTGATGCAGGTTCTGGTGAATTGGTACCTTTTAAGAATTCAACTAAAGTAGTTCATTCATCAGATAGAAATTACTATGATAGTTTGATTGATAAAATTGTTAAAGATGATTTGACAAGATTTGAGTTAGATATTATTAAAGAACAATATCTTGATATGAGTACAGAAAATGATAAGGCTTTTTATCAGTATCTACTTGGTAATATTATCGACTAAAATCAATTATGTCAGAAGACTTTATGATTTCATCGGGTGCGTTAGAAATTTTAGAATTAGGAACATTATGGCTTACTTTATAGGAAATCTTAGAAACCTTTTCAATAATTTTAACAGGTGTAACCATGTCATTGTACCAGTATTCTACAAGAACAACATCACCAACATTATAGAACGATTTAAACTCTAATAAAAATTTCATATACTATATATTAAAATATGTCAATGCTAATTTTTGATAATGAATTTGTAGACTTTTTGATGTTTGCTCAGAGAGATTCTATAATAGCGGCTTTGTTTTTGCAAGGAAATGAATCACATCTTAAAGAAGAGGGTAGCTATATTAAGTCAGAAAAATCTGATGTTGATGTTGTTTCTTACTTGCCTAAGTCAAAGTATGAGAAAGTAGAAAATCCTTGGGAAAATGGAAGAATTAAAATTAAAATTGGAAGATTTGTTAAAAAGTTTTTGACTGAATTTTCTGAAATAAACTTTCATATTGATGCCAATTCAATAGAAAAGTTTGTAAACATCTATAAGTCTTATTTTTCAAGAGACACTTCAAAGTTGAAAATAGTAGAAGGTGATGATATTCTTAAATACTATTTAGAAGATAATTATCACGTTATGAATGGTTGTAGAAACGGATCTCTTTGGAACTCTTGTATGAGACAAAGAGAGAGAAATAAGTTTATGAGACTTTATGCTAAAAATCCAGATAAAGTTAAAATGCTTGTTTTCTTTTCAGATGATGATAAAGTGAGAGCAAGAGCACTTTTATGGTATGGTGTTAAAGACCATAAAGAACCAGAAAAAGAGTATAAATTTATGGATAGAATTTATTTCTTTTATGATCATGATGTTAATTTCTTCAAGGATTGGGCCAAAGAAAATGGTTATTTAACTAAATGGGAACAATCTGCTAAGACTCAAATGTACTTTGATGAGGGAATTGGCGAGCCAGTTAGAAAAAGTCTTTATGTAAATTTAGATAATTTTGATATGTCATATTATCCATACTTAGATACATTCAAATTTTTTAGCCTAAGTAGAGGTAGATTTTCTAACTCAGATTCTTATAATTTTGACTATATTCTTGTACAGAGTAATGGTCAGAGTGAGAGAGATCCAGAGCCAGAAGAAGAAACTTGGTACAATGAAGATAATTAAAATAAAAAACCCACCTTATGGTGGGTTTTTTATTTATAGTTCTTTTTGTTCTGAACGATACTTATCATATCTATTTGCAATTTCTACTAAGAATTTATTTCTTACTATATCTTCGTTTGTAAACTCGTGCATGTATAATTCATTCATACCATCCACCATTTTAATAAAATCATTATATCCAGAGTCTCTTCTTCTAACATCATATTGTGATGTGTCTCCCATCATAACTGCCTTTGAGTCTTTTCCTAAACGAGTAACCCATAACATTAATTGTTTAATAGAAGCATTTTGGCACTCATCTAATAACATTATACAATTGTCATATGTAGAACCTCTCATATAAGCAAGTGGTTCAAAACATATCTCTTCCGTTGAAAATAGAAAGTCTACGGTTCCTTTTCCTAAAATCTTACAAAATGTTGTGTAATATGATTGTTTGTAAGGATCAATTTTTTCAGCAATATTACCTGGCAGTGCTCCTAAATTTTCACCACTCTCTTGTATAGGTTTAGTGATAATAATTTTTTCAATTTTTTTATCGGCTAAAAGTGCTAAAGCTGTGTAACAAGTGGTGTAAGTTTTTGATGTACCTGCTGGTCCGTGAACTACTGATAATATATTATTTCTTATACCTTTGTAAAGTAGTTGTTGTTTTTCTGTTAGATGAACATTAGACCTTTGAAACTCTTCTTTAGTTAGAGAGTTTTTCTTTCTCAGGTTTTTCTTGTATTCAAACTCTTGTATTCCATCTTGGATTTGGCTGTTAAGTTCGGCTTTGTTTTTGCTCATTAAATAATGATTTTTCTTTTATATATTGATATTTTTTACCTTTCCTTTTCCATTTATAAGAGATGTTATATTTTAATATATACATCAAATAAGACTCTAAACAAATGAAAAAGAACGAAGATGACCTTATATATGATTTGATATTTTCTGAAAAAGAAAACTTTAAAATTGATATATCTGAGTATCTTTCTGATATATATCAGTACGAAGATTTTATTGAAAGAATTAAAAAAATTCTTAAAAAATCTAAAGTTAAAGTTATCATAAGTGAAACTTTAATGAGTAGTAAAACTGTTATTTGGGAGTTAAAAGTAAAAAAGTAATATGTGGGTATACAATAACGATTATAAAAAGTGGTTTGCTAATAATGACCTATTAAGTAAAGATGACTTTGATTTCTTAAAACAAGAATTGAAATCAACTCGATTATATTCAAGATGTTTAAGTGGTGCTACTTATATGTCTGTGAATGATTTAAGTGATATCTATGATATATTAGGTGATTATCAGTCTAGAAGCTGGTATGTAAGTGCTGATCCGGTAAGTGGGTCTTTATATAGCGTAACCTCTGTACCTCCTCAACATGCAACTCCTATCGGTAAAAATAACTATACCGACTATTATACTAAGTATGTACAAGAATATGGTCTAACACTGAAGAATCTTTTTACTCCGTATAAGCTTATTAAAGACACTTCTAAGAACTTTTATTATGTTGATGTTGCTACGACGGACATTATTGACTTTACTACAATCACAAGAGATTTTGTTATTGATGGTGTTAAATTAAAAGAAGGTCATAGAGTTTTAGTAAAAAATCAGTCAACAAATATTATACTTTTATCTACAGCTGATCCAAAAACATATTTTACGGGTAACTATACAATCGTTCAAGATCTTGGTGCTACTATAGAATATCAATATTACAATGAAGAAAATGGTATCTATAAGTTTATAAATGGTGGTCTTGTTAGAGAAACTGATTTAGCTGACTATAATCAATGTATTAGATATAGTGTTTCTGTAAAACTTGGTGATGTTAATAGAGAAAAACAATTTCACTTATCAAGATTACTTGATGGATATTTTCCTTTAACTTCTTTGGGTCAACCAATTGAGTTTAAGGAGAAACATAATTGGATTTTAAGAAATAGAGTTGATTATAACAATTTATTTGAAATTAATTACTATGATATTATAAAACATGGTACTCAATCTTATAATTTTGAAGGAGTAACATATAGTATACCAGAAAGAACATTATCAATCGGTGAATTTGGTGTTATATTGAATACCCAAGAAGGTAAATCTAATATTATAAAAAATAAGTATAAAGTAAATCTTAGAAGTATTACTCAAACAAGTAAATATTACTGGATTTGTGGTGATGAAAATACACTTCTAAAAGTTAGAAAACATGACTTTTTCATTGATAGAATTATACTTGAAGATATACCAACAACTTTACCTAATTTAATCAAGACGAATCTTAGTTCTGTTTCATTCTTTGATGATTTAAATGGTGCTGTTGTTGGTGAGTTGAATACAATTCTTTATACAAGAAATGGTGGTATCGAATGGCAAAGAATAGAAATTGAAGATTTCATAGACTTTGATTATAATAGAGTTTTATACTCTACAAACTTTAGTTTTTTTGTTGCAGGTAATACTGGTGTGTTATTAGAATTTGTTAATAGCATCTCAGGAATTACTGCTTATAAAAGAAGAGTTTCTAAAATAGAAGATGCAGTTGATGAGTATTTACTTGTGGAAAATATTAATGACTTATATAAAACCACAATTACAAGCTGGTCATTAACTTATAGCTACTATACTCAATCAATTTCGTCAAGTAAAGAGCTTTTATTTTTAGTTACTAATAATAGTAATGTTATTGCTTATGATATTAATAATTCATTTAGCCAAATAGGAACAGATTTTATTTACTTTGATTTTGGTCAAAATTATAGTGACATAAGAAATATAACACAAAAACAAGGTACAAATACTTTTTATTTTACAGGAACTGATCCGGTTAGTGGTAATGATGGGATATTCTCTTTTGACTTGTCTAACTTTGGATATCTTGGAACAGGCAGTAGCTATTCGAATACAATTGTTGGTCCTAATGCGACTTATGAATATGCTGATTATCCTAATGAAATATTTGATTACAATGGTCAACAATTGTTAATATGTGGAAATAATTCACTCTTAGGTATTTCGACTTATTCTACTTTAAATTTTAATAGTTTAGACTCTACATTTGAGGATAAACTAAAATCTAAGTTGTTAGTACTTGATTATGATATTGCTTCTAAACTAAACTTCTTTACTGACCAAGGAGACTATAGATTGCCAACTAGTGTAACTTTTAGTGGCTCTTCTCTTATAGCTTCTGGTCAAGTTTCTTTTTCGCCTATTCAACAAGGAATAACACCTACTAATAATGGAACTTATTCTGAAACCAATTGGATTACTTACTATCAAGATTCTCAAAAAACATTTGAATATTATAGTTCTGCTCCACTTGATGAGACAACAAAGGTTTTAATTTCAACAACATTTTCATATTCAGTGACTTCTTCGTCATTTACGCATAGTAATACACTAATTACGTCATCTGCTTCTATTATATCTACTTTGGCTCCTATGATTACATATGCCACATCGAGTAGATATAATAATCAATTCTTACCAAGTATTTCACCAGTTTCTAATTCATATAATATTTTCTTATATGACTATTTAATGATTATAAAGGTATCAAATAGTTATCCGGTATCTGTTGGTGATGTTATTAGATTTGAAAGTTCTGTTGTAGATACTGATGTTATTGTTAATAAAATAGTTACATCTGGTGGTAACAAATATCTATATATGTATAGTGACTTTAATCAGAATATAATAACTGATTTACAAAAAACACCAGGTGTTATTACTATAACTAATTTGAATAAGTACTCTACATCTGATCAATTTAAATATAGATTCAATAACCACCCTATATCTAAAGGTTATAAGGTGGATTATATTGATTCCTATGGTAATGTAACAGCAGCAACTACAAGTGTTTTTCAAATAAGTGCTAGATTCAATTCAGAAACATCTTATTATAATCTTCAAACATATGTTAATGTTACTGGAGTAACACATAGTATGGTTTATAAAAGCGGATTTTTGAAATTTGGTTACTCACCTACTTATAATCTAATGGATTATTTAACAAGTATTAATAACCCAAATGATGTAAATCCTAAGTTTTATGCTACTAAAGAATATTTAGCTATGCCAAATTATCAAGGTTTGCCTTTAGGTAGTCTTACAGCCTCTACTGTTTATATTGATTATAATGGTATGACATATTCTGGTGGTAGTTATAGTCTTCCCGTTAATAAAATAATATTTGGGTCTGACTTAAGATTTGAATGGGAGAGTGTATTTATAAATACCTTTGTTGATGTTACAATACATGGTATTTCACAGGATTATGTTAATGAGAGATTATTAGTAATGAATAAGTATTATGATACTATAAACAATTCTTATGTTATAGAGTTTCATAAAAGATTTAATGTTCCGGTTGGAACTAATATTTTACTTCCTGGCTGTACCTTAGATATCACATCAAGAAGATATTTACATCAAATAAGTAGTGATTTACAAGAATTAAATAATATTCAAAGAACAAAGGGTAAATATAACTCTTGGCAAGATAATGGTGTTTATTCATATGAAACATATCAAAATGAGTTAAACTTTAAGATACCTACTGATTCTTATGCTAAAATATTACTTTCTGATACTGATACTATACAACAGCTATCAGCAATAATATATGTGGATTTTAAGAATGAGCTATCTATGAACATAACAAGACTGGCTAAGGAATACAACGTTCCGATTATTAATACAGTCAATTATAATAACAAGTTATACATATCTTGCTCTGAGAAACATGACTTGATTACTGGTGAAGGTGTGGTTTTAGATTTTGTCGGAGGTACTGGATCGTCTCAAGAATTAAATCCTCAATATTCTGGTTATCATGTTATCACTAAGATTAATGAAACTGATTTTGTTACTGAGATTGATTATGGTGTTACACCTATTGTAGGTTTGGATTCTGGCTTTGTTAGATACACTAAACAAGATCCTTTTCTTAATTATCAACCAGTAGACTTGATTGATTTAGGTGTTGACCATAAGGGTAAAATTGCTTTAGAGCTTTCTATTGATAATTTAAAATTGACTGATGGTGTTTATAGTTTAATTAATGTTGACTTTGAAAAGTACAGATTTAGACTTATCGATGGATTAAATATTGAAACAGTAAACTTACAATTTTCTTGGTTATTAGAAGCTGAGTTGTCTGGTGCTTTATTGGGTCTATCTGGTAGTGATTTAGTTTGGTATAAAGGAACATGGATTTTTGGTAGATGGTTTGGTGGTATATGGCAATCTGGAGTTTGGATGTCAGGAGACTGGTATGGAGGTATTTGGAATTCAAATATTGTAGTTGATAAAAAATTGAGTGCTGATGTAGATACTAAGACACAAGATTTTGAACAATCTATTTGGTACACAGGTAGATGGTATGATGGTACTTGGAACGGAGGTATTTGGATTAATGGTAGATGGTATGATGGTACTTGGAATAATGGTATGTGGCACAAAGGTACTTGGAATGATGGTACTTGGAATAATGGTAACTTTGAAGGTGGTATCTGGGTTCTTGGTACTTGGAACAAGGGAGTTTTCAATTGTGATAACGAGCCTGCTTATTGGTTAGATGGTAGCTGGTATGGAGGTGATTTTGAAAATGGTATGTGGTATAATGGTCATTGGGAACAAAAAAATGCCTTGGCAAGGTTTGGTACTAAGTCATTTAATAGTAGAACAGCAAACTGGCAAGCAGGTGTTTGGTTGAGTGGTTCGTTTTATTCATATTTGAATACCAATGACCAAGGAGTATTAGATGTATCTGATGTTCATAAATACTCTATATGGAAAACCGGTCAATGGTTATCAGGTGAGTGGTATGGTGGTATAGCTTATAATATGGATTTTAAAACAGGCACTTGGTATGGTGGTATCTTAGAAGATATTCAAGTTATAGGAATTGATATTGTTAATAATACTTTCATCTTAAATGGTATTTTTAAATTTAACACAGGTGATGATATCTATATTATTGATAATCAATTAAATAATACAAATTCTGTTTATGGAAGTAATCTATCTCCAGGAAAATATAAAGTTCTGTACCAAGTTGAAGACTCGGTAAATAAATGGACGACCGTTTATGTTGCAACTGATTTATCAAATATAGGTTCTGGTATCAGTGCTCCTGTAGAAACAGGATTAAGAGTAGTATCTATATTTAAGAACTTGAATTGGAAGTCAGGTATCTGGACAAATGGTCTTTATGAGTCTGGTTTATGGGAAGGTGGTATCTGGTATAATGGTGTATTTAGTGGAACTTGGGCATAAAATTACTTTAATAAATTTAATATATACAATATGATTAAAAAATATCTACAATTTATTAAAGAAGCTGATGAAGCTAAACCAGATACAAATAAGTATACTGAGTTGAGAGATGGTGTAAAATCTATGATTGAAAAAACTATTGAAAAAAGCGGTGGTGAATTCAAGTCTTTTGTGGATAAATTTATCAAGTCACCTGACGATGTAAAAATAGAAGGTTTTATTAACGATTCTGATATATATGAATTCTATTTGAAATACAGAAATGATATAGACGAACTATTGAATGATATTAAGTATTTTGATGAGGTTCCAAGTGAGTCAAACACATTTGGCTTATATGACTACATTATAAATGGTACAGAAAAGGCAGTTCTACAGGCTGTTAAAATGTTATAAAATTATTTTTACTTGATTCAATAAAATCAACTCCTTTTAATTTTAAAATTTTTGAGCTTATTCCAAAGTGATATAGAGTATTTAGTGTCACGATTAATTTAAACTTATTATATTCTTTTTCCAACTTTGACAATAATAATATATTTTCTTCTATAGATTTTTTATCTTTTAAGAAGTTTATAGGATCTATAACAACATATGATAATTTGTTTTGGTGTAAACCACCATGATTCAAAATTTCCCATTCAATATCAGATATAAAAGTTCCTTTTGGAAAAGCAGTTACTTGAATATTTTTGTTATAAAGTTCAATTGATTTAATTCTCTTATCGAAATCTAAAGCAAAGTATAAAATCTTTTTAGATTTATCTAAAAGTGAGAATGCTGTATTAGATTTGCCCGATTTGTAGTTTCCGTGTATTACAATCATTTAAATATCTGATTAAGAATTACATTATAAGTTTCTATATGAAGAAAGAAGTGATTAGATATTAAATACAAATATAAGCTCATTTTTGATAAGATAAAAGTAAATACAATTATTTTATAAGCAATAGTCCACTTTATAGGTTTTATTAAAATATTAAGAAGAGAGGATAAAATAAGAAAAGATAAAAAAATATACCAACTATTTGAAAAAAGACCAAATAGTATCCATATCATTTCAAAGACTGATAGAATCTTATTTGATTCAGAAATTGAGTATTCCTTTTTTGTTCTATAATCTTTTTTAGTTGGTTTTCTACCAATAACTTTTTCATATTTTTCAATCCATTCTTTTATTGAGTAGATTTTTCCGAATTTAAGTATAGTAGACAAAACTGAAAATAATACTAAAATACCAATCGAGTAATATATATCACCTATCATAATTTTTATATTTATTAAAAACTTATTTGTTTCCTTATTTAGATCAAACAGAAGATGTAAATAATTATATATAGATAATAAAATTAATTACAACTAAATGGCATCTACACCACTTTATAAGTTTTTAAAGTCTAATGGAACTTCGTTTTATGCTTTTCCAGGCGCGGCTGAAGATATATCAGCAGCTTATCAAAACTCAAATTATAAAATGTATTTTTCAAAGTTTGCTTTGTTAAATTTTCCAAAGCAAAACTTGGTAGCAGGTACGATGTCTAATCCTATTGTTCTTGATTTTGATAATGCCTTTCAAAAGTCTGTAAATGCAACTCCTCCGGCTACTTTCAATGATGCTATAATTGAATCACTAAGAAATTACGTTGCTAACCAAGAAGTTGTTATTAGAGAATCAAGATTAAATAATACTAAATATTACTACGATACAAATGCTTTAGAAACAGCAACGGAGAAAATATTTTTTAAGTGGGCTAAAAAACTTGACTTAATTGACTTTGAGCCAGCGATACCAGAAGATGAATATTTTAGTAATCTAAATGAGTTTCAGAGAATAAATATAAATGATGATGCTTACTTTCCAGAATATCTTTGGAAAGAAAGAGAGGTTATTGCTTGGGACTCTATTTCCTATTATCAAAGTGGAGTTGCTGGATATGGAACAAAGTTAGAAATTGAATTCTCAGGTACAACTAACTTTAAAGTTGGTGATAAAGTAAGAATTTTTGATGTAAGTAATTCAACTATCTATAATATTGCGGGACTTATTGGTTCAGATTCAAGTGATGGTGTTCAAACAGATATTCTTGCAATAGTTCCACCTTCACCTACACAAGGTCAAAGAATCATTGTTGATATCAATACTACTATGTCTCAGGAATTTGAGACTACTGGTCAAGTTGAGTTAGTTTATAATAGATTTGTTCAGTATATCGGTGAGATTACTGGTATATCAAATGTTCAAGAAGCAAATAGAAACTATACAGAAATACAGGCACATATACCAGATCATACTGGTGCTACTCCTGATATTTTATTTAGAACAATGGTTGATGTTAATTATAAGCCTAATTTAACTTTCCCTATTTTACCAAGTCAATATCAACCTGAAATTTTAGGTGCTGAGTTATTCAATTCACCAATTGTTAGTAATCCAATTGACTATCCAGGTTCATACTTTGCTCAGTTTGATACAGCTGATTTTACATATGAGACTTCTACAGGTGATTCTATAAGAAGAAGTGGTAACTATTATGGTGTAGGTGGTGATATAAATAATCCAATTATAAATAGCAACACTATAGATGGTATTAGTTTAGACTTTGATACTAATCACTATGTTAAGATGAATATATTCAACAGAGTGTTAACTAATTTTGACCAATTTAATGCTTTAGAAGTAAATAACACACCACCATCTGATTTTGAATTTAATGCTATTTTATGGTATTACACAGTTCAAAAAACAGATTTGAATGGAAATGTAGTTACAAAAACAAATTTATATGGTGTTTCATTTCTTGATAATCCAAACAATAATGTTTTAGAATCAGAGAAGGGTATAAGATTTCCAGTTTATAAAAAACTTGTTTCAAATGGTCAACAAGATGGAACTTCTTATGCTTTTAGTTTGAACTTAAATTTCAATATTTTGAATGATAATCCTCAACAAGCTTATAATCCAGAGGCTATCAATTCATTATTTGGTATGAATTTATTTAACCAAGCAATGAGTAGATTATCATCAACAAATGATAGTTTCATGAATCTTATTGCTGAGCAAGGTGTCTTGAGAGATCAAGTTGATGCACTAAGACAACTAATCTATACACAGACTGATATAGCAACAATAAATACTAAAATTTCTAATCTTGAGAATTTATTAAGACTATATTCTACAAATCAAATTGTTAGCACCGATAGTATAAGAGCTGTTACAAATCCTGGTACGCCAGTTTCTATTTCTCTTTACAATAGAGAAACTTCTTATACTTCAATAAACAATATAAAGACAACTGATTTATATACATCAACTGGTATAATACCATTAAATCTTTCAGTTCCAGAAAATAAAAACTTTTTACTTAATATTGTTAATAATGATGAAGTTGAATTAGCAATGCCTAATAACGACAAGTTGACTATTGTTTTAGATAGAGATTTAGATTATAAACAAAGTGTTGATATTTTAATTACAGCAAGTCAATTTGCTTCTCAAAATAAAAAACTAGATATTTATGTGAATACTAGTTTGCCTGCTACTAGTACAACAACTTTAGCAACCACTGAAGCTTTACTATTAGGTGATATTGATTTACCTGTTTATTTTAACACAATTAATTCGTTACAAAACTCAGCTTATTTGTGGTCTGATTTCAAATTTGAAATTGATTTTAACCAAACAATGCAATATGTAACAGGTGATGTTCTTGAAGTTCCTTTATCAGGTAATACATTAGTATTAAATAATTCAATAAAGGCTGGTGATACATTTAGATTGAATAATTTATTTGTTGGTACCTCTTCAGTTTTTGATTTTTCAGGTCAATATACTGTTGATTCAGTTGTTGGAACTACAAGTTCTTATATAAGATTGAATATAGATAGCAATCCTGATTTTGTAGCTTATGGTTCTTCGGCTTCATTGCCTCTTTATATACATGGTACCTCATCAACACTACTTTCAAATTATCCTTACTTTACTCTAAATAAAGGAAAGAAAATCAGAGTTACTAGAATTAGTGCTTCTAATGTTTCATTAAGTGAAAAATATCAATTAGAAATTCAAGATATAAAATAAAGTGTCTTTAGATTTTAATATATATGTTAAAATAAAAAGATACATATGTCAGTTGGATGTTCAGCTAATTTATTTGGTACAAGAAGTCAATTTATAAAAACCAACGGAGGCGACTTTGTAGCTGTAGATGGTTCAGGTGTTAGAGAGAGACTTATATTGTCTGATTTAAGAATACCTTATAAGCAAATATTAAAAAGTAGAGTTATATTAAAAGTAGGTCAAGCAAACTATCTTTTAAACCATTTAGGTTTAGGCGATAATGCGACTTTTCTTTGCATTAAAGCTGTTTACGATTCAAAATCCGTAATTGAAGCAGATAATTATATTAATTGGAGTTATTATGATGATTTGACAAGAATTAATCATTTTGCTGACATGATGGTTCTTACCGGAAACTCATCAAATAGAGTTCCTCAACTTTATTTAACAAATCCAAGTACAAAATATCCAGTCTACTTAGATGTAATGGTTGGTGTTATAGATGATACATATTCAATATTTACTGATACGTTAAATCAAACAGGAACATCATTTGTAGGTCTTGAATATACTGATATTCATAGTCACGTTGTTGGTTCTTCAATTGTAATAAATGATAAGAGTTCTCCAGTTAGACCTTTAATTTATATCAACATAAGTGATATAAATTCTATTCAAATTAGTGGAAAGATTTTAATATTAGATGATTCAAGCAAAGGTTCTGTATTTTTAGAATTCTTAACACAGACTGATGCATATCAAGCACACTCTTTAATAAATTATGTACTTGAGAATCCAAATGTAGATATAGATTCTTTAAATCCAGTAATTGATAATTTAGATCCTGTATTATATTTTTATGATACGGCAGGTGCCGGTGGTGATTATATATCACTTGATGGTGCTACATATGGTGTTCCTTATGATACAAATGATGGTCTTACTTTTTCAACAAGTATATCACTTTCTACATATGGGACCTCAAGTGGTTATATAGATAAGTCTCAATTAATTTATTTATTAGTTGATTATATACAAGACAATAGAGATGGTTACATGTATATGATGCCTTCAAACTTGATAATTTCAGGAACGGCTGGATCAATTGATAAAATACTTAATACTGGAACTTATTCACTTACATTTGATTTTTCCGATATAGCACATAACTATTTGGATGGTGTTAATGTAAATCTTACTATAACAAATTAAAAAATAAAATGATATAATGAGTTTTACTTATAATAAATTTTTAAGACCTCTAGCGGCAACCGATACAAGTATTCAAATATTGGATGATAGTGGAGTTATTGTTTATACAATTAATCCTTTTGCAGTATCATCACCGATGATATCAAATAATTTACTTAAATTAAATTTTAAGAATGGTAAAATAATAACAATAAATTTTTCATCAACAAACGAGGCAAAATTAGCATTAAGTAGAATTCAAGCTCAAATTGATGAGTTATTAAATAAAAAGCCTCTAATAATAGATAGACAAATAAAAAACTATGTTGAAGAAACAGTCTCAGCATATGATTTTACATTTCATAGTGGCTTACAAACATCTGGACTTACAGTAAGTTTAGGTGGAACTATGTCTAATGCACTTACACTTAATGGTGGTGGTTATGACATGATTTTTAGTTCATTTGACAATTTAGTATTTACAAGCTCTGTTTTTGATGTTGTTGCTGATTTTGTTAGTTTAGATTCAATTGATTCTATTCAAATTTTAGCAGAAGAAGATTTAACACTAAATTCTGGTTCTCAATTATCTATAACTGGTAGTAGTTCGGTTGTATCGTTTAGTGATGGTAGAGGTCTTGTTTATAATACTGATTATTCAGGAACATTTGTTACACATTCATTAGTTGATAAGTCGTATGTTGATAATTCTATTAATACTATTGTTGGTGCTAATAATGAGTTATCTGAGATTTTAACAAATGGTAGAGATGCTGACGTGTCAGGTGATATCAATGATAATACATCTAATACATCAATTAATTTAAATCTAAGAGTACTCAAAGATTCAACTGGTGGTATAGACTCTGTGAATTGGGAAGATAGAAGACTTTACAATAGTGATGGTGATATGACTGTTGATTATCAAAGTGAGATACTAAATTCTGAGTTAGGTGTAACATCTTTAGATTGGAAAAACAGAAAGTTATATAACTCAATTGGTGCCGAAATTCTAAGCTATTCTGCAAGTTCGGATCAAGGTTTAACTTACTTAGATGATTATTCATCAAACTTTATTACACACTCATTGGTCGATAAAGGATATGTTGATGCCGGTACATCTTCTATTTGGTCTTATATCGAAGTTATGTCAGCAAATACATCCGGAACATCAGGATCAAGCGGAACATCAGGATCAAGCGGAACATCAGGATCAAGTGGTACTTCAGGATCTTCTGGATCAAGCGGAACATCAGGAATAAGTGGTATAAATGGAGTTGATGGTACCTCTGGTACAAGTGGTAGTTCTGGTTCTTCAGGATTAGATGGTATATCAGGTGGTTCTGTCTACTACTTAAATACAAGCTCTACTCAATCAACTTATTTAGAGTTGGGTATATCTGGTAATAATTTGCCACAAAGTACAACATCTTCTACATTATCTAATGGTGCTACAAACTCACTTATTGCGGCTTATCTCTCACCTGAAGGATTTCCTGGAGTTACAAGAATACCAGCCGGTATCTGGTCATCTGCTTTGCATATGAGTAGAAATAATACAGGTGGTACAGTTCAAGCATTTATAGAGGTCTACACCGTTGATAATTCAAATGTTGAAACTTATTTATTTTCAACCGATCCAGGGCTAGTTACTAATTCACTTAATATGATAACAAGTGATGCTTATCAGCCTGGTTTCTCAATAAGTTCTACAGATAGAATTCTAATAAAAGTTGTTGGTTCTGTTAGTGGTGCTGTCGCAAGTAGTGTGGTTACTATTTATTCAGAAGGCTCTCAACATTATTCTTTTATACAAACAACTTTAGGTGCTGTTAGTTCTTCCGGCTCTTCTGGTACATCTGGTTTTAACGGTTCTTCCGGAACAAGTGGTACATCTGGCTCTTCTGGATTAGTCGCTTATACACTTCCTGATACACCAAGTACTGGTGAAACTTGGATATTTTTAGGAACATGGAACACTGCACAGACTGGACATACACTAAATATGAAAATTTCGGCACATGCTGGATACAATGCTGGAACAAACCAAAATCAAAGTACTGATTTGTTCTTTGCTACATCAAATGGTATATCAGAAAATGCATCTGGAGTAGGTGGATCATATTACGCTAACGGTTCTGCTTATAGAAATGAATCATTAGGAACGGCAAGTACCGCACCTAGCTTATTTAGAATTATTCAATCAAATGTAAGTACTTATTTATTTTATGGTAGATTTGCTCAATGGGCAGGAAATTCACACTATACACTATCAGTGAGTGGAACATCAAGCTGGTCACATAGTGGTACTACTGGATCAACACCTTCTGGTACTTATTTGGATATAACTCCTACTTTAACTTCTAGTAGTAACTTGTCTTTATCTGGAAACTTAGATGTTACTGGAACATCATCTTTTAATGGATTGACTGTTTTACAAGAAGTATCGGAAGTTATAAATTCTTCACCAGGTGCTACCGCATCTACTGTAGTTTATGATTTTTCAAATGGTTCTAACTGGTATCACTCAAGTGCTAATACTAATTATACTGCCAATTTTACTAATGTACCAACAACTGATAATAGAGCAATTACAACAACTATAGTAATCAACCAAGGTGCTACTGCTTATATACCAACTGCTTTACAGATTAATGATGTCTCTCAAACTATTAAATGGTCTGGTGGAACTGCTTCCGGTACTGCAAATCAAGTAGATATAGTTGGATTTACCTTTATCAGAAGTGGTGGTGCATGGGCTCAAGTCCTTGGACAAATAAACACTTTTGATTAAATATATGTTAAGTAGATTATCAAGTTTCTCAGGACCTTTATCTAAACTATTCACTGCTATAAAAGGTTTCACGTTAAATGGTCTTATACTAAGATATGAATTAAGAGATTCTGATTCATATTCTAGAACTTCAACTGTTACTGATTTAGTGGGTAATAGTAATGCGACTTTGACAAATGGTCCTACTTACTCATCAAATGGATATCTAAATTTTGATGGAACTAATGATTATTTGATGACAACTACATCACTTAATTCTAAACTTTCTCCTTCGAATACATCAAAAGTAATTTCATACTTTCTCTGGATTTATCCACAAGAAAACGGAGTTATTGTAACAGAACAAGGTGCATCAACCCTTAATACATCTTGGCATGATGCACAAATAGAGATGGTATCAGGAACATTAAAATTTGGTCTATGGAATGGATTAGGAATAACTAATGTTACATCAAATATAAGCACACCTTTGAATAAATGGTATTATGTTGGGTTAACTTATGATGGAACAACACTCAGAGCTTATGTCAATGCTCAACTAGCTGGTTCTATAAATTTCACAAGATCTACTCCATATGAGGGTTCAGCAGGATTACATTATGGTATTGCGGCTACTGATTTTACTAACATGGGTGACGGTACATATGCTAAAATGAAATTTGGAGCATTCCATGTTTATAATACTGCTCTTAGTCAACAACAAATTTTGAACAATTACAATACCCAGAAATCAAATTATATTCACACTGATAATTTATTAATATGGATAGATGCAAATGATCCGGAAAGTTTTTCAGGAGGAAATATTTTTGACTTAAGTGGTAACAGTTACACACATACGTTTAATAGTGGAGCTACCTCAGCAGTAGTTGATGGTATAAAATGTTTTGATTGCTCTACTGGCGCAAAACAAATAGTAGTAAGTGGTACCGGTCCTTTATTACCCACAACTGGGTATACATATGTTATTTGGGCAAAGGTAATTAGTGATAGTGTAGCATTTAGAACTTTAATTTATACTAAAACACCTCGTTATACCCCTATTACTATTCCAAATGGTACTAATACTTTAGGATACTGGGATAGTGCTTTTAGAAGTTCAGGATATGATATGTCTTCATTTGTAAATGTCTGGACTCAATATGCTGTTGTTGGTGATAACTCATCACAAACTTTTTATATAAATGGCTCACAAGTTGGTAACTCAATTTCTTTTGGATCTGGTGGGAATCTACACGATGGTATTGGTAACAATCTTGGTGATAATCAACCATTTGGTCATATTGGTAACATGGTGTTATATAATACTGAATTGACTCAGGCTCAGATTAAACAAAATTATGATGCTCTAAAACATGTCTATACTCCAGGATTTGTGACAACTGACTTATTACTTCTAGTGGATGCTAATGATAAATCTTCATACTCCGGAACAGGAACAACTTGGTATGATATAGCTGGAACAAGTCAAAATATGACACTTGTTGGTTCACCTACTTTTGTTTCTGGAACTGTTTCATATTTTGATTTCAATGGAGTAAATCAATATGCAACTGGAACTGGAGTCACTGTACCAACTACCGCTTATACTAAATCAGTTTGGTTCTGGATAGATGCTTATGCTGATAATAATATAGTGAGTGGTGGTGATGGAGTTGGTGGTCACTTTTTGTTTATGGGTAGTAGTTCTTTTACTAAATTAATGGTAGGTCATGCTAATCAAGGTGTCGCATTTACAACTTATCAATCTACTGCATCAATTAGTTTAAATACTTGGTATAATGTCACAGTCACTTTTAATACTACTGATGGCTTTAAAATCTATATCAATGGTCAGTTAGATAGTTCACATAATATGACACTTGCTCATAATGGAAGTGGCTTCACAAACCTGGCAACTTATGCTGGTAATAATTTATTAAATGGTAGAATATCAAAAGTCTACACTTATGGTAGGGTTCTAACTGATTCTGAAATTGAACAAAATTTCTTTTATGATAGAGAAAGATTTGGAATTGAAGTAGTAGAAACATTTACTACTGTTGGATCAACAACTTGGACAGCTCCTGTAGGCGTTACTACTGTAGAATATTTGGTAGTCGGTGGTGGTGGTGGAGCTGGTAATGGATATGACAACGCCGGTGGAGGCGGTGGAGGTGGTGGTATGGTACTTACTGGTACAATAAATGTTACTCCTGGTGAGTCTTACACAGTAACTGTAGGAAATGGCGGAATAGGAGGTGCGAACACTAGAACAAATAATGCTGGAACTGATGGTGAAAATAGTGTCTTTGGTAGTATAACTGCTTTGGGTGGTGGACAAGGTCAAGGTTCAAGAACCGGTGGTGTCGCTGGATCGGCTCAAGTTTCGAACACAACTGCTCCTACAGGTGGTGCTGGATCTGGCGGGGGATTTGGTGGAAAAGGCGGGGGTGGTGCTGGTGGTGCTGGTAGTTCTAATTCAGGTACAACTGGTGGCGCTGGTGGTGCTGGTGTTTCATCTTCTCTTTCTGGAACATCTATAACCTATGGTGTTGGTGGTGCCGGTGCGAATGCTGGAACACAGAATTCAGGTGTTAATGGAACATCAAATAGAGGTAATGGTGGTAGAGCGGGTGGTGCGGCAGCATCAAATTCTACTGTTGGTGGAAATGGTGGTTCTGGTATTGTAATAATTAAATATTAATTTATGGTATTGTAATTTATTTGTTTGGTGATTTAATATATAGATTATCAAAAAATATTAAACTATTACATGAGAAGAATATTATTTTCAGAGACAGATTTTAACTCTCTACCAAACCCACCGGCTGGCTTTAAATACATTGGTTTCGATGGACCAAATTTCAGTGAAAAGAGCGATGATGGTCAGATTAGTCAAAGTATAGGCGGAACCGGAGCTACTGGTCCTCAGGGTCCAACCGGACCCGCTGGTTCTGGTGGTAGTGCTTCATCTGATAGACTAATTAGTTCAAATGTTGCGTATAATTTAGAGGCTATTTTAGATGAAAATGGAACTTTAAATACTCCACTTTTATTACCTTTATCATTTACCGCTGTTTGTGATGAATCACATTATGATGGAAGTCCAAATTTTAGTGATACTAATTGGTGGGAATTTGAAGTACATTTTGTTGTGAGTCAAGATGGAACAGTAGAGACACAAATAAATAATATTTTTCCAATATTAACAAACCCAGGTTATGTATCGGGTGATACTTTTATATTTACCGAGGCCGATCATGGCATTCCAGGATTCAATTTTGAGATTGTATTAATGAATGTTGTTTTACCGGGTGGTGCTGGTTGGACTGCTAATCTTGGAGGTACACAACCGCCGGATTATCCAAGTACAATCAAATCTTTAGGTGCTATTAAGTTGACAGCTGACACAAATAGTTTTGTTTTGGGAACAGATGGTTCTATCGATCTTCCAAGACTTACTGTAAATCTTCACAATGGTGATAATCAAACTGCTCAAACTTTAAGATTTGCTGATGCTAGTACACAAGCTGTGATAACTACTGCTACTCCATTAGAAAACAATTCTGCACAACGTATAATTATTCAAGGTGCTAGAGCTACTGGAACTGGCGAAGGTGGTGATGTTTACTTCTGGGGAGGTGATGCAGATGTAGATGGTGGTGATATTAAAATTTACGCAGGTGATGCGGATAGTAATTCTGAAGGTTATGGTGGTTATGTTAATATTGCTGGTGGTAGAGGTCATAATGTAGGTGGTCACATAAATTTAACAGCGGGTAATTCTGATTTACAAGCTGGAGATATCACTTTAACACCTGGTTATAGTCAAGCTGGAAATCACGGTGAAGTATTAATACAAACTAATAATAATTACTTTAGATTTAATAGAGATGGTCAATTCACAATGCCAAGTGGTGCTTCAATTATATCTAGTAATTTTACAGGAGCTGATGGTGAAAACGCGGTTTTAGGTCAATATGATGGTCACACTCAGATTTATACTATGCAAAATGGTGTTGGTATTCAAACTCATGATTCAGGTTCTTATAGTAATTGGAATTTTGGAAGTACCGGAGATTTAACATTACCAGAAGGTGGTGATATATTAGATTATTTAGGTAACAGCGTTCTATCTGGTATTAGTATGACAGAAGTAACACATTCTGAATTATTAGATTTAGTAAATTCCTCTAGTCTAATAGCAAGTAGATATTATAAAATAACTGATTTTAGAACTTGTTATGACCAACCAGACTTTGATGTTTATGGAAATGGAGTGACAAGCTCAAATACTTATCATCAATCTGATATTGATCCTATAATAGTATTTGCTACTTCTGATAGTACATTAGATTCAAGTGCTTATCAACCTTCATATTCAAATGATAAAATTAAGTATGATATTTCTTGGACTCAATCGGAAGTTACTGGTGGTACGGCTTATGGTAGAATAACTGAAAGAATTGATGATTTAGGAAATAGAACAGACTATGACCACAGAACAATTCTTTTCAAAAGATACAAAACAAGAATACTTAATGGAACAAAAAATGGTAGAATACTATCAGTAAATGATGGTCTTGTTATTGGAACTAATAGTACATTCACAGGTGATTTTGTAACAGGAAGCGTTGTATTTATAGAATCTGATAATCCTAATTTTTATAAAGTCTTATCAGTTACATCTGATACAGAGATGTTAGTTGAAGGTAGAGTTATGAACAATTTTTCAGATAGTAATGGTTATCCATATGAGGACACTAGAGTTGAAAGTAATACAATAAGTGGTTGTTTGTATTATTTCAATGATGCTGGTAGTGATGATATTGATGATGGTGGTGATGATATGTACGACGGAGCTAACAGATTAAATACAAATCTTTATAGTCAAATTCCTTACACACATACTCAAATGAGCACGGGTAATGATTATCAACAAGCAGAGCTTAGTGACTTTACATATGATGGTACAATTCAAGATGGTTCTACTTATTTTGGTGCCTCTTCAAGTTACTTTACAAACTTATACCCTGGTCTTTTTGTAATGTCGGCTTATGGAGTTGATGTAACTGATTTTTCTATATCTGGTAATTTAGGTTCAGATGGAGATGGTCAATGTGAAGGAGATAGATTTGAGTGGGAAGGATTCACAATTTTCACAAAAATTGTACATAGTGCTGCATATGATGGCGAAACTGATCCATCAATTGCTCATATTATAATTGTAGATACAATTGATCCCAATATTACACATAGCTTTGATCCTACTACAAGTAATGATGATGATTCAATTGGCAATTTATCTAATGTAAGTACTATACATTATTTATTATTTGGATTGTCTCTTGGTGTTAAGCCTACTGCTCAACAAATACAAGATGTATATCAAAGTTATTTAAATTTAGTTGATAATGTAGATATCAATCAAACTCTTTCGTCTTTAAATTCTAATTTCTCACAAATTACTGATAATCTTCCTGCTAATCAGAGAATATACTCAAGTCTTGAAGTGAAATTACCAAATATTATTGGTGATGAGTTAGACTATAGAGAGATTTTAACTTTTGATACTGAGACTAATGTCATTGCTAAAAATAACTACTTAGGTAATACTTGTGATGTCATTGTATTCTTTATGTTGCCAAATAATGTTTTTACAAATTCTTATGGTAACAATGTTGAAGTACATGATAATATTTTTGGAAATAGATTTAGAAATAACTCTTTTGGTGATGATGTTTATGCAAATAATATTCTTGGTAATGAATTTTCAAATAATATATTTTATGATAGATTTTATCGAAATACAATAAAGTATAATTTTTACTCTAATATATTCTATAATTTAGAATTTGCAAGAAACATAGTTGGTGGTGAATTTAGTAACAATTTATTTATGGGCGGAAATCAGATATACAATAATAATATTGATAATAATTTTAGTTACAATAAATTTTTCTCTAATTCTAGTTTTTATAATAATGTTATTCCTTTTGAATTTAATTCTAATAAAATTTTCTCACAATTCTACAGTAATCAACTTTCATACTTCAATAGTAACACGATTTATGATAATTTTTATTTAAATATTTGTGGACCAGAGTTCACAAGTAATACTATTGGAAGTATTTTAAACACTGGAGCTTTTTCTAGAAATCACATACTAAGTAATTTCCAGAGTAATACAATTGGTATTAATTTCTCATATAATACTATAGGAAATTATTTTACTAATAATATTATTGGTGATGATTTTGGATTTGGTGGTGGTCAAGCAAGAGGTAATAAAATAGGTAACTATTTTAACAACAACACAATTGGTGAGTATTTTTATGATAATATAACGGCTGATGTATTTGAAAGTAATATAATCGGTGATAACTTTAAATTAAATGATATAAAAGTTCAAAACTTTACAGGCGTTGACTTTACAACATATCAAGGAAATATTGTTTCCTTTATTAACCTTACACCGGGTATATCTGCTACAGATGGTGTTTATAACAACCTTTCTACAACAACTAATGGAAACGGACAAGGTGCTACTTTTGATGTTACTGTTTCCGGTGGTCAAGTAACTTTAGTACAGCTTAATAATGCTGGTAAATTTTATTTGTATGGAAACAATTTACAAATTGCTTCTGCTAGTTTCGCTGGTTCTAGTAATATAGAATTGAGTGTTTCAAATGAAACATCTCCTGTAGTTTACATGCCGACAAACACTACTATACTAAAAGATATCTACGGAGATAATAGGTTACAATATTTAGATACAGGTGGATTTGTATTTACTACTGTAAATGGTCTTCTAGTACCATAAATTATTATATATAGATTATGATTAAAAGATATCTTGAGTTTATAAATGAAAATCAAATAGAAGGATTCAATTCACTTGGTGAGTGGATTGAATCTCTTATTGATGATCAGTATATTGTTAACATCGTATCTAGATATACAAAAGATATAGATCCTTCTGTTGATTTATCTAATGCTATAAATGTTTTAGATGATAAAACTCAACAAGAAATCAAATCTCAAATAGACAATTACTTAGAACATGGAATAGAAGAAAAAGAACCTCAGTTTTTAGTATCGACTGATATAGAATCTTTAACAGAGGCTCTTGCTGAAGAAATAACAGTTGCTGGTAAAGGCATTTTTACTTCTTTTCTTAAATCACTTACAAGTTTAGGTCAAAAAGAAATGCAACCTAGTTTTGAGAAATGTCCAGAAGATTTTATATTATATTATTATTATCCAAATCTTCAATCTGAATTGGTTAAACAAATCTTTTCTAGATTCAAGTCACTTTCAAGATATGTGAATTTAGTTGATTATCAAAAAAACGAAGTTGATTTATATTTTGGTATTAAGTGCGATGGTGAGTTTGAATATGGTTTTCACTATGACTCTAACTTACCTATTGGTAAATTTAAATTATCTCAGTCAGCTATAAAATGGATATGCCAATTAGAATCTAAGTCTGCCTCTTCTTTGAAGAAAGAAATAGTTAATCTAACATATGCTGATATTATAACTTTAGGTAAGATAAAATCAGACATGTTAACATTTCAACCTGGATATTATGAAAAGAAATTATCACCGATTATAAAAGATAGAGTTATTTCTTTTGGTTACTATGGTATTGGTAAATGGGATAATGGTAAATTAGATGAAGGTGAGTTTCAGAATATAAAAAATAACTTTACTACTTGGTTACTTTCTAAAAGATGGGGTAATAAAGTATTGATTAGTGTAAAGCCAATGTCCTTCTGGGTTTACTTACATATAAAATTAAAATAAGATATGAAATACTTAAAGAAATATAACGAGAATGTAGAACAAGATCCTTTATTTGCTTTAGCCAAAATTAAAGAAGAATATTCTGAAAATAAAGTTAAAGAAATGTTAGAGAAAGAAATTAAACATTGGATACCTGAAGAAGGTGATCCTGATTTTTATTCAACAACTGGAAATGGCGAAGCAGAAGATGTTATAATTAACGAGTTAATTGGTTGGTTTGAGAAAAAGTATTATTCTTTATCAGATGAGAGTTTTGAAAATGTCAAAGAACTAATATTAAAAGAGTATAAGTTCTTAAACTTTAACTACTAAACTAAAAACAGAAACTTTTCTATAACAAGAAAAGTTTTTTTGTTTATGGAAAAACCAAGTAAAGAAGATATAATGAAAAAGTGGGCACCTATTT
>JACCDX010095381.1_pt1 | contig 38558 bp, 65 predicted proteins | sample 7449681 | NCBI WGS metagenome assembly JACCDX01 (sample SAMN15323450, study PRJNA562643) | freshwater metagenome | isolation source: river surface water | place: USA:Blue River Watershed | collected 2017-08-18
CAATACCACTATAAGAAACATTAGTCCCACTTAAGTAATCAATAGTTCCTATAGTTACATCAAGAGTTTCAATAGTACCAATACCAGAAGTATTAAGATTAGTATTAGTTAAGTAATCAATAGTTCCTGTAGTTACATCAAGAGTTTCAATAGTACCAATACCAGAAGCATTAATATTTCTTACAACTGCTAAATCATTTTCTGTAAATTGAACTGAACCAGCAGCAAGTCTTGTTCCTGTTGGGAATTGTGTAGATCCTATACCAACAGCATAGTTAATTAACCAAGCGTCAGTTCCAAGTCCAGAAAAAGTACCTTCCTTGAACCACATAATTTTCTTATATGTGGTAGGTGCTGTTTCAATGCCAGCGATGAATAAATCAACTAACGGAGTACCTTCTGTTGATGCAAGAGCAACACCACCATGATTTGAAGTATTATCATTAGAGACATCATTACCAAATGAATCTGTTCTATATCCAAGAATAATGTCAGGATCAGTTACGACTAACTCTTGAACATTAATAAATGCTGTCGTTCCACCAATTGTAATATTTCCATCAACATTTAAATTACGATTAACTTGCAAATCTCTATTAACTGTCAAATCTTGAGGAACTACAAGATTTGTTGGAAGACTTAATGTAGGGGATGACCCCTCTCCAGTTCCACCAGTAACTACAATTTGTTGAGAGGTTCCTACAATATCTTTAACGTAATCACCAAAAGTATCCGTACCTAACCCAACACTATTGGGTTGAATAGTTGCCGCTAATGATACATTTCCAGTCCCATCAAAACTAATAGGAGAAGCAACAATATCTCCTGTGATTTCAAAAGTTCTTGGAGTTTGAAGTTTAGTCGCTGTTGTTGCAGTGCCAGTTAGATTTCCTACAAAACCACCAACAGAAGTAGTGACTCCTACAATATAAGCATTTTGACCAATCCGTGCATCATTTTCAAAGGTAATATTAGTTCCATCAAATCCAATAACTTTATATCCAGAAACATTATTAACTTGACTTGCACCAATTGTTCCCTGGAATGCTACATTTCCAGTTTCATCATAAACATAGAATGAGTTTGTTCCGTTTGCAGATTGATAATATCCACTACTTGGTCTGAAAGAAGATCCCGTTACAATACCAGAAGAATTTACACTTTGCGCCGTTAAGTTTGTAACAGATGTAACACCAAGAGTGCTTACACCAGAAACTCTAAGTTGTTGTAAAGTTAGATTTGTAGCAGTTGCAATTCCAAGGGTACTAACACCAGAATTTATTTGCCCACTAAAAGTTGTAGCAGTAATTACACCGGTAACTAATTCATTCCCAACAACATGCAATGTTGAAGTTGCATTGGTAGTTCCTATTCCAACAAAATTACTATAATATATCGATCCTGCACCAAAATTTTCAGTCCATGGTGTAAGTAACGCTACCGTTGTACCTATTCCGACACCACTAGTGTCTTGTTTTGCAAATAGATACCCATCGTAACTATTATATGCTAATTCAGCATCTAATAGTTGGTCTACTGTAGGTCTTTTGCCAGGGACATCAGACCTTCTTATCCGAATCGGAGTTGCCATTTATTAAATTCGGTATTTACCGCATAAGACAGTATATACTGCTCTTTTCATATATTTATCAAACCTCAAGATGCATTATTTCTTCTTGGACGATAAGCGAAAAGATTTGTTGGGGGATCAGGTTTCATCCACTCCTCTATCTTATCAAATCTCTCTTCACTATAAAAATCTTGTTGGACATACCACAACTTCCAGTGCTCGTGTCCCTTTGACTGATTACAATCGTGGCAGCAACAGACTACATTTTTAGTGAAGTCTGTGCCACCTTTTGATCTTGGTATAACGTGGTCGATTGTAAGATTATCCCCCGACCCACAATATACACATTGATGATTCCATTGCTCCTTTATGTGTTGCCTCCACATTCGTTTTGCCTCTCCACTACTTGTTGTATAAAGATTAAACAAGTATTCTTCTGAAGAGTTTAAAGGAGTCATAAGTTACTGCGACTTACAATTATTTATTTTTGGTTTTAATCACTTCTACCAATTCTCTAAGAGTAATATAAATGTAATGAAACTCATCATAATATGTAATATCTTTATCTCTTTCAAGAAAGTTTTGAATTTTTTTTATCACAAATATTTCTCGCCCAAAAACGACTTAAACTATTTACATAAGAACAAGGTTTATTCTTCTTTCCACAATGTGGACAAATTGCATCTGGAGGATCTAAAAGATGTCCCTCAGGAGTATACATCTTTTTCTTCTTTTGATTTCTCGCTTGCTTATGCTTTCGATGATTCATATAATTACTGGAATTCCTTCACCTTCATTGAGACGAATTACTTCTGGATTAATTTGATTGACTTTCCCAGCAGGCAGTCCAATCTGTCCAGGAAGTTGTTTATCAGTTGTTGAAGTAATATCAATCACTTGATCCATAATAAAGCGGTGGCGACTATAAGACCTATTATGACGATCAAATGATACCATCATAATCGCATCATTAATATCACCACAATGGGCAATGACTCTTCCAGTCTTATTTTCTGTTACAATCCAGTATTCGTTCATTATGAGTGTCCTTTTGGTTATTATAAGATGGTTTTAGTGGATTGTAAAGACCAGGCCAAGTATCTCTAATAATTTCCGAGAGTTTATAAGGAGTTTCAGAGGTAATCATTTATATTTTTCAAGAGAGTACATTCCATTCTTTTCGACGATTGCTGTACAAGAATCGCACCAATCACCACAGCACATATACAATAGTTTGTTGAAGTATCTTACATTACCATGATGAATATGCCCACAAATTACTCCATTATATTTTTTATCTCTCTGAACACAGAAAGATGAAATATCAGTCTCATAACGATTAATATAGTTTTTACCTCTTACTGTATTCTTAAGAGCATAAACCAAAGAGAATCTAAAGAACTTTTCCAGAAATAAACTTAAAGGTGTAATCAGTTCATATCCTTTGTTGAACATCAACTGTTTCCAGGAACCAGAAGAATACTCAGAATACTTATCTCCATGAACACAAAGGAACTTGTTTCCTTTTGAATCTTCATGAACATATTCATCAACCATTCGGAAGTTCTTATGTTTGAAATCACAATACCGTCGAATCTGACCTTCGTGATTTCCAAGAATATAAATGACCTCCGTACCCTTTTTGATTAGGTTCATAATCTGATGAACACACTCAGTATGCTCTTTCGTCCAACGAGTATTATATTTTTCCATACAGTGAATATCAATAATATCACCGACCAATACTAACTTTTTGGTTTTTAAGTTTTTAAGAAAATTATAGAATCTTTCAGTATCACATCGCGGTGTTCCTAAATGAACATCAGAAATAAAAACTGTATCGTAAGTCATAATCAATATCTTGATGGCGTATATTCAAGGTCTCCAAGGATATCTTCTAACATTGCTCCGTATTCTTTGAATCTTTTATCTCCTGCAATAAAACGACGTTGACGCATCCATACAGCATCTGCCAGAAGTTTAACTTGTTCTTCTGTGAAGGTTATAGTTTTCATAAGTAAAAAGCAACCTCTTTATGTAGTAGTTTAATAATGATAATGGTCTGTGAGTGATATGAGAGTTATAAAGACTCCGAAGAGTATGAAGAATGTGAGGATTGTGAGCATTTTATTGGTGCTTTTGTAGGTATTTAATCATTTCTTCTAAAAGATTTGCATTGTCTCCAACTTGACCCAGAACCATATTACAATTTCTACAAAGTAATTGCCTAACTTTACCTGTCTTATGGTCGTGGTCTACACACAATTTCTTCCATTTACCATCACCTTCACCTTTACAAATAGCACAAACTCCATTTTGCTCTTCAAACATTTGTTGATGTTCTTGAAGGGTTATACCATAATTTCTCTTCAAGTCATTATTTCTCGTGCGTTCTGGATTTTCTTTATGTCTTGCTTTCACTCTTTCTTTATCACATTCCTTACAAGATGAATGTCGAACTCCAGTTTTTTTATTGCGAACATAGAACTCAGTAGCAAGTTTTTCCTTACTACAAGTCATACAAGTTCTATAAAGTTCAGAGTAAAGTTTAGTCATTCGTGTTTTCTTTCGTGCATAAATATTTATAAAAAAAGGAACTCCGAAGAGTTCCCCTTTATTATATCACCCGATGGTCGGTGCAGTCAAGGCAACAGGAGTTGCTTCAACAGATGCAAGGTCCAAAGGAAAATTATGGGCATTCTTTTATTCCTTTGGTTGTCTGGTATTACTACCAGGATTGGACTATATCATCACCATTTCTGGTGTCGGACGCTTAAACCTGTTATTAAGGAAACTCTATTCCTCAGGTAGTCTCTGAACCTTTCCAGAGTGTACTCTGGACTTGGCTGCTGATTGCCCTCTTGGGGTTTCCAGCAATTCATCCGATTTAAAGAGCGCAACACCCAAATCTACGCTCGTGCATCACTTCCATTCCGAGACCTGCTCGGTTGAGTACATCAGCCCAGGTATTAATTACCTTTCCTTCAGAACTCATAATGGACTGGTTGAAGTTGAAACCGTTCAGGTTGAAGGCCATGGTGCTAACACCAAGGGCAGTAAACCAAATACCAATTACTGGCCAGGCGGCAAGGAAAAAGTGTAGTGAACGTGAGTTATTAAAGGACGCATATTGGAAAATAAGTCGTCCGAAGTAACCGTGAGCAGCAACGATGTTATAAGTCTCTTCTTCTTGACCGAACTTGTAACCATAATTCTGTGACTCGTTCTCAGTGGTTTCACGAACCAGCGAGGAAGTCACCAGAGAACCGTGCATAGCACTGAACAGAGAACCACCAAAGACACCAGCAACTCCAAGCATATGGAAGGGGTGCATCAGGATGTTGTGCTCTGCCTGGAACACAAGCATATAGTTGAAAGTACCAGAGATACCCAGAGGCATCGCATCAGAGAAAGAACCTTGTCCGAAAGGATAAACCAGGAACACTGCAGAAGCAGCAGCAACAGGTGCGCTGTAAGCAACGCAGATCCAAGGACGCATACCAAGACGGTAAGAAAGTTCCCACTCACGACCCATATAAGCGTAGATACCAATCAGGAAGTGGAACACAACCAGTTGGAAAGGACCCCCATTATAGCAGTCGGGGGAACCATATGTTTCCATATGGACTGGACTATATCTTCATCTTATTTTTTATAAGATGTCGGGCGCTAATCTGGTATTACTCAACACGCTTGTTGAACCCAGTAGTCTCTGAACCTTCCACAGAAGTATCGTCTGTGGCTTGGATGCTGATTGGCATATTCTCTAAAATCCAACTACAAGAAATACCACTTGTTAAAAGTCTATTTCCATTAGCAACACTATTAAGATGTGAAGGATAAACTTTTACCCCATATTTTTCCAGAATAATAGAACAAACAGTTTTGAGTGTTTTATCTTCTTCTGGATTAAAAACTACATCCCCAAGATGATTACCAATAGTCCTTTCAGTTAGTTTTTCATAAATGTGAAATACTTTACTGTATTTTCTATTAGTAAGAGTTTCTTGTGTTGCATTCTTTGGATTTTTGTAGGCATAGTTGATAAGATTTTTACCAATCTTTTGCCTTACACTTCTTGGTTGTTTAAGAGCAGCAGACCGAAGTTGTCCGCTTTCTTTTGCAACCTTACCACCTCTTTTACCTGCAAGAGAAATAACTTGATGAATTATTTCCTCTTTTTTAGAGTATCCTGCAAGTGCTTTCCAAGCAATCTTATCTTCTTCGTTTCCCCAAAGACGCCAGTTACAATAATGAAACATAGCGTGTTGAGTTGTAGAAACTTCTACAAGATTTTGGGATTCGTTAGAACCACCAAGATATTTTGGAGTAAGGTGATGTTTGTGTTTCATAGAGAACTTAGCTTTCCAGCAGTTCACCCGATTTAAAGTGACCCAATATTATTTATAAAGCCACTCATCAAGAGAAGCAGCATCCCAGATGCTGTAAAAATGCAATCCAATCGCATTAGAACTTGGAATAACAGCACCAGAGATGATGTTGTTTCCGTACATAAGTGAACCAGCAACGGGCTCCCTAATACCGTCAATATCGACAGGGGGAGCACCGATGAATGCGATGATGAAACAAGTTGTAGCAGCAAGCAGGCAGGGAATCATCAGGACTCCGAACCAACCAACATAAAGACGATTATCGGTTGAAGTAACCCAGTTGCAGAACTGTTCCCAAGTATTCGATTGTGATTTTTGACGTGAAAGTGTAGCAGTCATTTGTATTAAACAGTTAGTAAGACCATCAGGGAAATGGTGGAGTTACTATTTCTCAGCACCCTTATCTGAGATATGAGAGACGTTCTTATACACCCATAGGTCTCGGTTAACGGGTGTTTAACAATGTTAAGGATTATGTGAATTCCGTAACATTTGTTTACCTATTTATCATAGCACGACCAACCAGACCCGTCAAGCCCTGTACTCTTCGATTTTGTCCAGAACCCTGTTGAGATACTGATGTGCCAACCATTTTGGATCATAACCAGATTTATTCATCCACTCTTTATCCAATTGTGATTTAATTTTAAGGACTTCACACCTTATAATATCCTTTGTTAGTTGTCCTCTTGGCATGTACAAAAAAACTCTACCCTTTATTTAGGGTAGAGGCGAGTATCATTTTCTTATTATTTTAAACAGTAGCACCAATCTTTACAATTGACGCAACATAATCAAAAACTTTATCGGGAGTAGTTTCTTCATATGGATCCGTATCGGAGTTGTCACGCATACCTGCCTCAACAAAAAGTTTAGTGATGATTCCACTGTCCACAACCATAGCATAACGCCAAGAGCGATCACCGAAACCAAGGTTAGACTTATTGACGAGCATACCCATAGAACGTGTGAAATATGCATTTCCGTCAGGAATAAGAGTTACCTTTTCAATGTTCTGGTCTTGTGCCCAGGCATTCATCACAAACCCATCATTAACAGAGATGCAGTAAATATCGTCGATGCCGAGACCAATAAAGTCGTCATATTTCTCTTCGAATCCAGGTAACTGATAGGCACTGCAAGTAGGAGTGAAAGCACCAGGCAGACTAAAAATGACAACACGCTTTCCATCAAAAAGATCTGCAGATGTACGAGTTACAAATTCACCAGACTCACGAAAGGTGAATTGTACTTGAGGAACTTGATAACCTTCTCTACGCATAGGAACCTCCATCAGAACACACCGGGAATAATTTGGCCAGTAGTAAGATATGTTCCAACAGCAATGACAAAACCAAGCATTGCCAGTCTTCCATTCAGTTTTTCGTTTTCTTCAGTCCATCCAAATTTCATTTGTTTTCTCCTTGATAAGGGTGTTTTTGGTTAAGTTCAGGATTTGGTTGAGAAGGAATTACAGGATTCCTTGACTTGTTTTTAATAATGATAAAAGCATCATTTTGATAAGTTACAGTCCCATATGGTTTTGCCCATTTAGGATTAGCATCAGGGTGTGTAGCAGTTCCTGTTACTGCCACTCCACCAATCTCTACAGACAATTCATCATTACGGTCCCATCCAAGTTTTTCAAGGGCAATTGCAAATTCTCCTAGCATTGCAACAGATGATGGTTGAATTGCTGTCACAGATTTTCCTCTTGCTCAGTGAGGATTACACAATCCGACTTGGGATATGCCACGCAAAGCAGAGAAAATCCTTCTGCAAGTTGTTCATCGTCAAGGAATGTTTGATCTTCATTATCAATCTCACCAGAGATTACTTTACCTGCACAGGCAGAGCAAGCACCTGCTTTACAAGAGGAAGGAAGGTCTACACCTGCCTCTTCTGCTGCTTCAAGGATGTATTGGTCTTCGGCACACTGAATAGTGGTTTCGGTGCCATCTGGAGTTTGAAGAGTAATAGTATAAGTCATCAGTAAGTCTTAGAAAGTTGGTTTACAGATGCTGCCAATAAAACGAAAAAGGCAGCACTAGTAATTGTAAAGATAATTGGTGCCATTGTCAATCAATTGTCAGAGGATTCCGAAGAAAAGTTTGCCAGTGAGGGCATATGAAATAATTGCGGATACAAATCCAATCATTGCAGTGCGTCCGTTTAAACGCTCTGCCCTTTCAGCATAGGGTTCGATGCCATAACGCTCAAGATCTTCTTTTGTCATATACATTGAGGGTTCTTTGGCAAACATATTCATTTGCCCACGCTCATTGGTTGTTACAGTCATTTTTTTAATTCATTAAGAATTGTTACACAATTATATAGGAAATCTAAAGGGTTGTCAAGGGGTTTGATCAGAAATCACTGACTTTGCTGCTGAGATGATTGTGTGATACGCCCAAGATAAGGGTCATAATTCATAAGATCATCAATCTTCATATCGTGCCCCTGATGCTCCCAGAAGCGTAAAAGTCCATCATGACTTGCTCTATGGAAATGGTCAATGTGTTCAGGATGAATAGAAGACCCCAACTCAATTCTGTAAAGAAACAGAGGAATTGAAAAAGTATTACCAGAATTATAAATCAAGTCATCTGCAACTGCTCTGGGTTTTACTCCTTGATCGAGTTTATACCTATCGCCTCTTGTATGAAACTTAAGAAGTTTTTCTGCGTGATGACGAGTAATCATATAAGCAGCAGTAGAGAAATCATTTACAAATCTCTTATGCAACTTAACATGCAAATCTCCAGTGCAAATAATTGCTAGTTGTATAACATCCCAATCATATGGAACTTTTGATAGAAAATCTGCCCAAGTAAAGTCCCAAAATCTAACTGTTTGAATATCTACATCATCCTCCATAATCACAGCATAGGGACTATCAGACGTTTCCATCCAATGTTTGATTGCTTTTAGATGAGAAGTTGTGCAACCAATCTCCCCTGTAGTCATATTATCTGGGTATTTGCCTTTAATAATTTCACTCAGATCATCTTCCCTTCCATCATAAGCAGAAATACGAGTATAATTCTCAATTTCCCAATACTTAAACTGCTCTTCCATATACTCTTTTCTTTCTGGTTGCCCATCAAGATTCAGATAATATATTGGTTCAATATTTTTAAGTTTGTATGCCGACTTATTTTTTTCCATAAGTATAACCATTTACATTGTAACAAATATGCGACGAAATATGTATTTTACCAACTTTTTGTATTTGATTTAAAAATAAAAAATCTTCAGCATTATCATTCATAAATTTTATCTCATTTTTAATTAAAAAGTTCTTATTTACAGCAAAAGATATTCCAACATAATTTTGTTTAATTTGATTCATTCCAAGCGGAGGTATGATTTTTTGATTTTCAGAATCATATCTCATTCGGAAAACGCAACAATCAAATTCATATTTTTGCTGCTCTCTTTTTAATATTTCAATATAAAATTTAGACAAAGTATCATCATCATCCAAAAATCCTATCCATTCACAATCTTCACTAACATTAGAAATAATAGAATTTCTTACTAATCCAGCATTTCCATGATGTGCAGATTTTCCTTTCTTTTCGCCAAAGTACAAATAGTTGATTCTATCATCAAAAATTAAGTTTGACTGCTCTATATCATTCTTATTTTTACCATCAAATCCAACCCAACATTTCCATTCAGGATCTGTTTGACTTATTAATGATTCTAAAGAATATTTGATACTATCTCTGCCAATACTTGGAATAACAAATCCTATCATTCTTGAACTCCATGCTTTTCAAAACAATAATTTGTTTCTTTTTTGATCATTTTATCTTTGTCAACAATTTTATTTGTAATAGAATGTGAATGAGGAAATCTATTTGTAACTAAAATATCATTATAGAAAACTGGATCTTGATACTTTTCTTTCATAGCATAATAAAATTCAACATCCATAAAATATACTAACTTTTCATCAAATCTAACATCAACATCTTTTTTGAAAGAAACCACTGAAGGTGAACTGATTGTATTAGTTCCCATCAAAAGTTTATCATTGAACTTTGGATACAAATCCCAATAAAAATTATTACCATCATCTTTAGTATGGTTAGTTCCATTTAATAACCACATCTTATCAGAATCTTCAAGAGCATAATAGATTTTTTCCAGTGCTTCATCATCATAAAAAAAATCATCCTGAAATATTATCTTAATAATATCTCCTGAGCAATTATTAATTGCATTGTTTAAGTTGGCAGGACTGTTTCCTCTTTTCCTCTTATTTTTTAGATACTTAATTTCAAACTTATCTTCATATTGCTTAATTTTTGGAACTAAGTAATCATCAACAGAATGATCTGAAATTACAACTTCAAAATCTTTAAAAGTTTGGATTTCTATTGTTCTAAAGAGATCATCAAGAAATTCTTCACCTCTACCATGAGATTCCCAAGTAGGGATAGCAATTGAAATTTTTTTCATTAGTTTTTTAAAAATGAATAGTCTACATTTGTTTCCATTATATCCGAATATCCGTTAGATTGCCAAGCGAGATGAGGTCTAAACAAATAGACATTTAAATTTCTTTGGATCTTAGAATACATAACATCCAAAGGATGTGTCATTTTTGAAATGTTGTCGATAAGGTATTGATAACAACCATTATTTACTGCATAAGCATGTGTAGAATATGCATGTAGCACTTTATAAACATGATCACTAACTTTTATTGGAGGATTACTTTCATATGGATTGCACAATGCATGATTGGCACCCAAGTAAAGTATGTCCCATTCAGGAACTTCATTAATATAACTTGAAAATTTTTCGTTCAATTCATCGCAAAATTGAACATCATCTTCTATAATAAGAACATTTTTGATATTGTTTTTTTGACATTCTCTCAATATATTCAGATGAGATAATAAACAACCAAGTTCTCCAGGTTTTAGTCTGCTAGTATTTTGAATTAATTTTCCATCAACTGCATCATATCTTTCAACAACAATATTATTTCTATAAAATTGTTGTTTTGCAGACTCCCATCTTTCATGTCTTTTAGCAAGATTTACACAATATATTTTTTCAAAATAATCATTTAAAGTATTCATATAACTTTCCAACCTTCGCAGTATATATCCTTAGTTTCAAGATGAGAATTATTTGGCCCAAACCATTTACTTGGCGCAAATACGTGCTTTGAATTAGAAAGATATGCTCCCCACCAACTAAATGTACTGCTTGCAATAATAATATAGTCACACAATGTCATAAGACACATATCAATATAAGGATTGTTCGTTTCCGATATCAAAAATCTATCTGATGAAAAAATTTTCTGATCTTGGCACCATTTCGGATCATCAGAAAAAATCAATATGTCACAATTATTTGGTATTTGATTTATTACCTTTTCATAATATTCTAATGATTGACAATTGTGATTTGGATTATTCACATAATCAGTTCTTCTAATATGAAGACATCCCAATTGGGAACTAAATTGTTGTCTTAATTCTGAAGCAGTATCAAAATACTCTGGTATAAATTTAAAGTCATTTTTTATATCCTCAGAAATATGAGAAAACCATTTATCACTTTGAAAAAATCCAAAAAGATTTACATCTTTTTTTGGAAAATTTTCAAACATTTCATTATCAAATGAAAATCCATTTTCATTTATTGTAGGAAAAGAACTAATACCGCGCTCACATTCAATATTAAAACATTCATCTATACTACTTCTAAGAGGAGTATAGTAATGCTTACCAAAAACTTCTTTCGGAGGAATTATAAATTGCCTATTATGTTTTGATGCAAGTCCTTTTATTGCCGCATATTGAAACATTTGATTTCCAAGATGCCCATAATTTCCTAATTGATTAAATGATATCATATGTTGTAAAAATAAAATCTTCCAATACTTCAAATTTTTTTACTCTTTCGAGATTATCTTTTATTGTATCCATTTTGTCATAATATAATTCTTCAGAAACTACAAAATCATCTACCAAGGTTATAATTCCATCAGCATTAAAATAATTTACTATATCAGGTGTTCCCAAATACACTGGTATTGTTCCAGTTGCAAAACAATCTAAAATTTTTTCAGTAAAATAAGTTTGATAAACTGCATTTTCTATTGCAACTGAAAACATGTAATCACACAAACCTTCTTCTTTTTCAGTTATTGTATTGAAACCCCTACCATAAAGATCAACGCGATTTTTAATTTTATTGACCCATTCAAGACGGGTAAAGTGCCCGGGTATTATACACTTATCCGATGAAATGCATGATATCAATTTGGATTTTGGATAAAGTTTGGGTTCCTTTACCCAAAATCCTCCAGTAGGACACCATTTAAATCTAGGATCTAAATCTAACAATTCTTTGTCATTTGTAAAAATGTATCTAAAAACTTCAAAATAATGTTCGTAGTTGTTCTTAACTCTATTTAAAATACCTGGTGTTAAAAATTTACATTCTAACAACCATCCATATTTTATTCCATGCACATCATCCACGAAAGCAGTGTCTAAATCCTCATCAATATAAAATGTAATGCCTAACGTATTATCAAATTTCCAATCAATATATTTGGATTGCTTTCCGTGAACAGAATATCCTTTATTGCCATTAGACAAATGAGAAAACGTTGATCCAACTAAATTAATACTATTCATTTTAATTTAAAAATATTTTCTTAACTCTGGATATTTTGAAATCCATTTATTAGTTTCATCTACATGATTTAAAATATATTGATCGAATGTATTAACTTCTTTTCTTACACCACTTCTAAGATGATGAAAAGAAATTTCATCTATTATAATATTTTTAAGACCCAATTCATTACATCTAGATGACATAAATTTATCTATTAAAGCATACTTATGGATAGGTACATATTTTGAAAGTTCCTTCAATAATCTAATATTGTATATTGAAGCAACGTTCTCTATAAAATTAACTTCTCTAAATGAATTCGTAATTGGATACATTATATTAGCAAATTTATCATATTTTGATGAAATGCTGAATGAAATATAACCAACTTCTGAATTTAGATATTTTTCAAGAATATTAAAATGTTCTTGAGTAAATCCAAATATATCATTGTTAAATATTCCAACATATTCATAATCATAAATTTTATTCATATTAAGAATAAAATCATGCATACCACCATATTCAACATTTTCAGTTCCAATATGAATAAATGGATCAAAGTTGGAAATGAGGTTTAAAGATGATGAATTATCAAGAACCATCAAATCAATATTTGATACTAATTTTAATTCATCATAAACTTTTTTTGTATGATTTTTACTATTATACGAACAAATAATAATTAATATTTTATTACTCATACATCTTTAATAAGTTTAGAAAGTAATTTAATCTCTACGTTTCCGATAAATTGATTGTTCCCCAAATAGACACCATTATCATGAACAGTATCAACATTTAATTTAGTCTTAAGTGTGCAAATCTCATATCCTTTTAGAAATGGTTGTTTCAATAAGTTTCCACTAATAATAGGACGATGTTCAATTCCATTTTGATCAAAAAGTAGTTTTAACTTATCTGAAGTATTTTTATTCTTAGCAACTAAAGGAAAGCAAAAATTACTGCAAGTATCATAAAACTTTGGTACAAAGAATTTTTCTTTATATTCTTCAATTAATGAAATAACTTTCTTAAAATTTTTATTTCGTTTTTCAATATAAGAATCAAGTCTTTCTAATTGCCTTCTTCCTAAAACTGCACAAATTTCATGATTTCTAAAATTATACCCATCAGTTACAAATAAAAATTGTTTTGATATATTTGAATACTTTTTAGTGTATAAATCAAATCTACCAGACTCTCTTGCTAATCCATGAGATCTTTTCATTCTCATCAAATCATATAAATCATAATTATTTGTAGATACCATTCCTCCCTCAATAGTAGTCATATGGTGTCCAAAATAAAAACTAAAAGTAGCACCTAGACTATTAGATCCTCGTTTATTTCCATTGGGATCTTTACATCCATGTGATTCACAAATATCATCTAAAATCAATGCTTCAGGAAATAATTCTTTACACTTCTCATTATTTGCAGAATAACCAATTAGATGAGTAATAAAAATTACTTTGATGTCGGGATGAATTTGAGCAATATATTTCAAATCTTCTTCACAAAAACTAAAATTATCCAGGTTAATATCACAAAAAATAGGAGTAAATCCAAGTTGAATTACTGGACCAATGTTAGTAACCCAAGTACATGCTGGAACTAAAACTTTATCACCATCTTTTAAATTGTAGAGTTCTTTGACGGCAGAAAGTAACAAGTAGTTCGCTGTACTTCCAGAAGATACATACAATGAATTTTTAGAACCTAACCATTCATTCCATTCTCTTTCAAATTGTTTTACTTGCTCACCATTAGTAAACTTGTCTGATGATAAACAAAATTTCACCATTTCAAATCTATCGCCAAAAGTGATATTGTTTTTCATCAAAGGCCATTTGATATTACTTGTCATGATTGATTCTCCAAAGAATTAATAACTTTTTTGATCCCGTCTTTAAGTAAAATAGAAGGTTTCCATCCCAAATTAGTTAATTTTGTTACATCTAAAACTTTTCTCATAGTGCCATTTGGTTTTGATGTGTCCCATTCAAGAGTTCCATTATAACCAACAACATCACATATTGTATTTGCGATTTGTATGATTTGATAATCAATACCAGTTCCAATATTAATCATTTCAGATGAGTCATAATTATTCATTAAAAATATAGATGCATCCGCCAAATCATCATTATAAATGAATTCTCTTCTTGGTGTGCCGTCACCAAAACATTGGACTTGATCTATGTTCTCTTTATTTGCTTTCCATATTTTATAAATCAAACTTGACATCACATGACCGTACATAGAATCAAACTTATCATTTGGTCCATAAACATTGCATGGATTTACTGAAATAAAATTTTTATTATACTGTTTTTGATAGGATTCGCATAACTTTACTCCAGCAATTTTTGCTACAGAATATGGTTCATTTGTTTTTTCTAGTTCTCCTGTTAGTAAATATTCTTCTTTAATCGGTTGAGGACAATTCTTGGGAAAAATACAAGATGATGCAAAAAACATCAATTTTTTTACTTCATACTTGTGCGAATTATATATAACATTATTTTGAATGTTTAAATTATCCAACAGATAATCTACAGGATAATTAATGTTATCAAATATTCCCCCACATTTTGCTGCACATAAAAAAACATAATCTGGTCTGACAGAATCGAAAAAAATATTTGTTTGCTCTTGATTAGTTAAGTCTAAATTTTTGCTCGACGTTGTAATAATATTAGTATATCCACTCTCAACCAACTTTTTTACTATAGAAGATCCAACAAGACCATTACTTCCCGCAACATAAATTTTAGAATCAAATTTCATTAGCACACATATCCTCAACTAATTGATTAAATGAAATCTTAGGTTCCCAACCTAGTTTTTCCTTTGCCTTAGAAGCGTCACCTAATAAGGTCTCTACTTCAGCAGGTCGGAAATATTTAGGACTCACCTTTACAACCGCTCTTTTAGTATTTTTATCGATACCGACCTCATCTAGTCCTTCACCTTCCCAGACAATATTCATTCCAAAATAAGGCGCTGCCGCCTCAACAAACTCACGAACCGAATACTGCTCCCCTGTGGCGATAACATAATCATCTGGATCATCCTGTTGAAGCATTAACCACATCGCCTCTACAAAATCTTTTGCGTGTCCCCAGTCGCGTTTTGCATTCAGGTTCCCGAGATATAGTATATCTTGTTGCCCAGTTGAAATAGATGATAATCCTCTAGTGATTTTTCTTGTGACAAAAGTTTCTCCTCTTCTAGGGGATTCGTGATTGAAAAGAATTCCAGAAGATGCGTATAATCCGTAAGACTCTCTGTAGTTTTTGACGATCCAATATCCATAAACTTTTGCGACTCCATATGGCGAACGAGGATAAAATGGTGTGGTTTCTGATTGAGGAATTTCCTGAACCTTACCAAACATCTCTGAAGTAGATGCTTGGTAAATTCTAGTTTTCTTTTCCATCCCCAAAAGACGAACTGCTTCAAGAATACGAAGAGTTCCGAGACCATCAACCATACCAGTATATTCTGGCATCTCAAAAGACACTTTTACATGACTCTGAGCACCGAGATTATATATTTCGTCTGGTTGAACTTGCTGAATAACTCTTACAAGATTTGTAGAGTCTGTTAGATCTCCATAATGTAACTTAATGTCTTTGTAAATATGATCAATTCGATGAGTATTAATAAGAGAACTCCTCCTAACAATCCCATGAACTTCATATCCTTTTTCTAAAAGTAATTCGGCAAGATAAGATCCATCTTGACCCGTCGCACCGCTAATTAATGCTATTTTCATACGAATACGTATTTTTTAACTATTATACTAAAAAAGAGAGGTTTATGCAACCTCTCTCGATTAACTCAGGCTCGCCACTTATTTTTTATCTAGAAATAAGAAACTAGGCGGGGTTTCCCCATCCACACCAGTCGGCATATTTAATGTCCAATCCGACGAGGACATAACGGGTCATTGACTCCACCACCTAGTTTTACTTAACTAGGAAAAGTTGGATTAGTTTTGGAACTTCAATAGCACCATAAAAAGCACATAATATAAGAATGTCCCAAAACTTATACTTGATAGCAAAGGGAATGACGAAAATATTGCCAACACACTTTACAAGTAATCCAGTTTTTGGATCTCCCCACAAAAGAACAAAATATCCTGAGAGGAGAAGAATGTTACCAATGTATCGCAATACATCAGTGTTTTTAATTAAGGGAGATTTCATCACCGACCAGGGCAGCGTTTAAAGTCAACTCCGAGACTATGCAACTTCAACAGTTTCAAGATCTTGAGCAACATACTCCATAAGCATTTCGTAGTCGTCAAGGGGGTCACCAGAAAATACAACACCTTCATTTTCATAAAAGCGACGAACCTTTTTATAAAGTTTCGGATTCTTTACATCAAGGTAGATTTCCCCGTTAGAAGCAAGACGAAGAGTGCTAACATCTTTCTTGAATTTTGTAATCAGAGACATTTGTTTGTTTTGTTTACTCAGATATTATAATGTGCTTGAGGTTTTATGTCAAGTAGTCCAGATTGAAAACTGGACATCGGGGTAGAAGGTACTGCCCCCTCTTCGCTGCGTCCCAAACGCAGAGTTATACTTTTCTACTATACCCCGTTACACCTTTATTTATTTCGGTGTATAAACATTATACCCATAAAAGGTACTATTGTCAATCCCATCCCACAAATACCTAACCATATAGGACTTGCTGCGAGTGTCTCTACAATGTGAAAAATCATCTTCCTCTCCAATTCTTGTATTCAAAGTAAAAGTATTGGTCTACTTCATCAAGACCACTCAGAGGGGCATTTAAACCCCTCTCAGACCATTCTAGGCAAAACTGTTTGATGTCGTGATTGTTTAGTATTGAATGCCCGTGTATTCTCACAAAAGATGACATAGCAAAATGATACTTCTTATTGTGGGTAGGCATTGTGAAGTCCCCAGTTTATGAATAGAGCAATTGCCGAAAAAAGTAAAATAGCAGATATGAAAGTTTTCATTACATTCCTCCGTTTCTAAATCCGACTATGTATCCAATAATAACTCCACACATAAATGCTACAAACATATAGAGCATATGTGAAGTAAACTCAATGAATAATAACCAGTCCGTCGTCATAATCATCGTCCTCGTAAGTAGATGGTTCTTCAAATAATTCAATCATTTTTTGTTTCAAAACTATTTCTTGTAATTCTTGTAAATCTTCTTCTGTTAAACTTATCATTTGTCCTTTAAAAGTTCTTCTAGTCTTTTACGCATACTGGAACTTTCTTGCTTCATATAGTCTCTGAGTGAATATCCTCTTTGACCTTTCATGATACAAGTGCCTTGATAAAACATAGTGCCAGCAAATACTAAAAGGAAAATAATTCCTACTATTTCAGGGTAATATCTAACCATGGGAATATGGGAGGAATAACGCCAACAAGTCTTAAAAGTCCCTCAGCAAATAAAGCAAGAACAACCCAACCAACACACATAGAAATAATGGAAGCATTCCGATTGTGCCTTCGTATAGCAGCATCAATCATCTCCTGAACTTCTGCGTGTGTCACATAATCATCATCAAAAGGTTCCATCATTTCTCGTCTCCAAGAAACTTTGCAAGAGGATCTCTCCTTGTTTTTACAATTTCAACTGCTCTTTTATAAAACATATTATCAATGTTACCAGAAGATTCGAATGTCTCCTTGATCTTCACCCAATTATCGTAGGTGTGCTGATCCATGTGTTTTAAGTTGAATACTACTAGTTATGCTAGTGAGTATTTTTACTTTGTCAACTATGTGTTGATTTCAAGAAAGTGCTTAAGACAATCTTAAATTTGTAATATTTGTAAACGGTAGCGACTGGATTTGAACCAGTGGAGGTGTTACCCTCATTTGTTTTCAAGACAAACGCAATAAACCGGACTCTGCCACGCTACCAATAAAAGTCCTCAACGGACTTCAAAATCTAATCGTCTTACTTTGCGTTGACGCCTTGCCTCTTGCCAGGCAATATCCTCACTTGTAAGCACACTAGATTTTGTTTTGTTATGATAAGAGTTTAGCATAACAACTTGCCCTAAGTCAACTGCTGAAATCTTATCAGCACGAATAGTTGCCATATTCGGACAACCACAGGTCACAGTTTTCGTAGGATGTCCTTCTAACTCCTTACCACAGGAGCGACATCTAATTCTTAAATTTTCCATAGTTAATTTATCAATTTATTATATATTATTGAAGTGGTGCTTGTTGTGGAATTTGTTCCTGAGGTTGTTCTATAGCAACATCCTCTATTGCCATTTTTTGATTTTTTTCTGTGATGGATCTCAACATCCACACAAACTTACCATGAGATTCCATCAAATCTTGAAGAATATTTTCGGTTGCATATGATCTCTGCGATCCAGCTGCTTCTGATGCTTCTGTCAAGAGTTCTAAAAAAATAAGGTTATCAGCAAGAAGTCTTTTAACCATATCATCAGATTTGGTGACTGGTTTTCCTGGAAGAATTTGTCTTTGTCCAAATTCATCAACTTGAACAATATCAGAACCTTGCCCAACAGTAGAAACTTCCACAATTCTTGTGAGAGTTCCAACTGGACGAACATTCAAAAATCTCATGTGTTCGGCAAGACGATCAATCTCTTCGAACATTGCTTCATATTGTTCACCAAATAATGTATGAAGTTGTTGGAAATCAGAACCAACTACATTCCAATGAAAAACCCAAGTCTTATGAAATAATACAAAAAGATTTGAATGAATATCACTCAACAACTTATATAAACCTTCCATGTAACCAAATACTTTTTCAAGTATTTATATAATGGGCAATCGCAGATTCGAACTGCGGACTTTCTGAATGTAAATCAGACACTCTAACCGCTGAGTTAATCGCCCATAAAAAGTCAAGATTGACTCATCATGTATTCTACAGTATTTGACACATCATTCATGGCATCACGAAGATCTGGTCTTTGTCCTGCTTCTTGTTTTACAATTGGGCGAGAATCATCACATAATGTCCAACGCCAAAGTTTCATTGATTTGCAGTACCAGAGATTAATTTTCATTCTTTGTGTATTCTAGTTTGATCCAATTGATAAGAGCATTAATTTCCATTATTTTCTCTTCATTGAAATCAAACTTTTTATTAAAAAGATAAAAATCAAGTGCTTCAATAGCAACTTCTCTATCACGTTGGGAAATAAGAGACATAAAACTCCTAACTCGTAAACTATAATACACTAAAAAGGGGGTTTTGTCAACCCCCCTATATCAATCAAAATGAATACTTTGCACCTAGTTTGAAATTAGAAGTCAGGTTCTCAACCTCACCACCAGTCAGTGCCCAATATTCACCATAAACATTAAGTTTTTCAGTGAGATCTACTCCAGCACCAATTTTACCAGAGAGTTGAACATCAGTATCTCCACCATCAGGAGTAACTAGTGCAGGTCCAATCTGTCCATAATATGAGAAGTTCCCAGAAGAACCCTCATATCCTGCGTGTGCTTCAGTAATAGTTCCAGCATAACTTGAACCTGAAAGTGCAGCATTTGCCTCAACGTTTACAAAAGGTCCTGCAAAAGCAGGACCAGCAATCATAGAAGAAAAAGCAAAAATGATTGGATATTTCATATCAGTATGTGATAATTTATTTTATGTATATCAGTTACCGATACGACCAACAGCAATACGTGCTTTATTCAGAACACTTCCAGAGAGAGGAACATATCCAAGATCATCAGCAATAGATTGTGCCTTAGTGCTCAGAGCATAGTTGATAGCAGCACGAATACTATCAGTCTTTGCACCATTACCAGACTTATATGCAAGAATCCAAGTCAAGGTAGAAATAGGATAAGCATTTATACCTGCAGGATTGGGATTTTCACCAGCAAGGTTAGCGTCAAGAGTAATACCATTCAGAGCAGCAGAACCAGTTGCAGCAGAAGGTCCAACAAACTTACCTGCCTTGTTTTGAAGTACAGCGGCTTGGAGCTTATTAGCACGAACAAATCCAGTGTTCACATAACCAATCGCACCAGCAGTGTTCTTGATAGTTCCAGAAACACCTTCGTTACCTTTTGAACCAACACCAGTAGGCCATTTGACTGCCTTACCGACACCAGGAGCCCAACCACCAAATGCATCTAGAGAGTTAGTGAATGCGAAAGTAGTTCCAGAACCATCAGAACGGTGAACCACAGTCACAGGACCAGCAGCACAACCAAGTGCCTTCCAATCCTTAATGCGTCCAGAGAAAACATCAACAGTCTGCTTCTGAGTGAGTTTCAGTTTGCATCCAGGTTTGTTATAAGCAATAGCAATCGTTCCACCCACCATCGGAATTTGAACGACACCACGCTTCACTTGCTTTGCTTCTGATGCTTTGATGGGTTCATCGCTTGCGGCGAAATCAACCGTTCCCGCAATGAATTGGCGAACACCAGCACCAGAACCAACGGACTGATAATTAACCCTATTCCCAGAAGTTCGTGCATAATCTTGGAACCATCGTTGATAAATTGGTGCAGGAAAGGTAGCACCAGCACCATTCAAAGTAGGTCCGGCAAGAGCAGCGACAGGAGCAGCAACCAGACCAATAGCAATAAAGTTTTTGAGTTTCATAAAAAATTTGTTTAGAAGTGAATTGACTTCATAAGTAATGATACTAGAAGACATTCTTAAAGTCCACTAAGATTTGGTTAAGGTTTCCATTACCCAATAAAAAAGCACTCCAAAATGGAGTGCTTTCACTCAAGTTATGAGTAGTTTATCAGAACTTGAAGGTAGTTTGAATTACACCACCAAAATTAGAGGAGTTATCAGCAAGACGCTGATTATCGCTAGCATAGAAGATAGCGGGAGTGATGCTGATGTTGTCAGATACTTGATACTTGTAGAAGATTTCAAGCATTGTTGCCTTTTCCAGATCTTCACCAGTAGGTGCCTGACCGATAGCAACACCAGCAGAGTTACCACCAACAAACACGTCTTCCCACTGAAGACCAGCAAACCAAGACTGACTATCGGTAGCAGCACTAGGAGTACCACTTACAGTGTTCCAACCATAACCTGCGGAGACAGAAGGAACAATACCAGACTTCTTAGGTTGCCAGTATGCGTTCAGAGCATAACCGTTAGAGGTTTGTCCAGGAACCAGAGTACCGGAAGCACCATCAAAACCATTATAAGTACGAACACGAGTGCCTTCAGTACCATAGCGATAACCAAATGCAGCACCCCAGTTAGTACCACGATAACCGATTTGTGCGAGAGTATTCAGAGCACCAGTCTCATCAAACTCACCTTTGGAACTATCTTGACCTGCTTGTGCAACATAGTTTACACCAGCAACAAGACCTTTTTTACCATACTGAACACCGAAACCAGCACCAGTTGCCTTGTTATAGACGCCAGGAGTACCAGCAACAGCAAAGAAGTCAAGAATACCAGACTTATATGCAGAAGGCATCCAAGCAATCTCAGTGTTACGAACTGCAGCACCAGCAGTCAGAGTTGCTTTATTATTAAAAGCAGGGAATGAATAATACAGACGATCGATAACTACATTGTTGCCGACTTCACTGGAAGTGTTGTCTGCTTTGTCCAGTTTGAACAGAGAAGAACTAGAACCAAAAGGATCACTACTAAAGTTAGCAGAACGCAGACGAGTCTTGAGAAGATCCTTACCAGTAAATGAGGTATCCAGGTTCAGACGCAAATCGTAGTTAAATGCAGCGTGAGTAATACCACCACTCTTAGTTTGGTAATCATCAACGTTACCGAGAACGAAGGATGCTTCACCACGGAGTTTGGTGGTAGTGGAGAACTGTTGTGCTTCAAGTTCACCAACTTGAGTTTCCAAAGAAGCAACTTTACCCTGAATTACAGTAAGTTCATTGCGGAACTCATCAGCAAGACGCTTCAGTTCATCAGTTTGTTCGGTTACACGGTCAAGGCAAGCATTGAGAAGTGCTGCTGCCTCATAGCGAGTCATTGCCTTACCACCACCATAGGTGCCATTAGGATAACCAGCAACGCAACCATAACGCTCTACAAGGTTGCTGAGTGCCTGATATGCCCAATCAGTAGGTTGCACATCAGAAAGTTGATTAATACTTGTAACCTGCTCAGAAGAAGCATATTGGTTGACTGCTGCCATATTGAGATCTGCGGCATTTGCAGCAATAGGAGCAACCATTCCGAGAGCAACAGGTGCAAACATCAGTTGTTTCAGTTTCATAAAAATTTGTTTTTGTTCTATAGGACATAATGTGTGACTATGCGAGTAGTTGAGGCAACATCACTTCACGGTATTTATCTTAACAGTTCCTTTGGGATCAGTCAAGCCTTTTCGGTTTTTACGGTTTATAAGCGAATGACGGGGATCGAACCCGTGACACCAACTTGGAAGGATGGGATGTTACCGCTACACCACATTCGCAAAAGTGGGAGATTTCTCTCCCAGCACATTTCCTTCACACGGATAGGAAAAGTATAAGACATAATGAGTATTATGTCAAGCCCCCGACAAGACTTGAACTTGCGACAACCGCTTTACAAAAGCGGTGCTCTACCAACTGAGCTACAAGGGCAAATGGGTATCGAGTGTCCGATACCCGCAGAAGACACTTTCTGCGATTTTCACTGCGTTAGAGGGCAGTGAAGATATGATAGAATCGGACATTTCCAACCCTATCAACTCCCATCGTAGGTACTGCCCCTACCAATCTCCGATTAACAGTCGGGCCCGTTCGCTTGCTCGGTCGATGGGAATAGTGGTAGGAGGGATTTCTATGTGCGGACAGAATCACCTTTCACATCATCCAGTCTAAACCAGCGAGAGGTGTTGCACTTCCTACATTTGATGGAGTAAGTGTGATATACCTCATAAGGATATGACAGGGACTTACCCTCTATCAGTTTATATATGGAGAATAATCTCCAACGGGTTAGGAGGGACTCGAACCCCCGACCAACTCATTAGAAGTGAGTGGCTCTATCCATCTGAGCTACTAACCCAAGAGACCTCCAGGTTTGTGCATCGTTGAGAGGCATAGGAGGGGCAGGTCTTACACAGAGTTTGGACCCCTGCTGCCTATGAGAGTATTATAGGAGAAGGGGGGCATTTCGTCAAGCCCCCCAGACATATTTTATTGTATCAAACTTCTACCGTAATCAGTTTGTTAGCATATTCGTAGGCATAATGTGTTCGGGCACCATGAATACCCCAACCAATCCAACTATATGCATAGTTCATGTAGCGATCTATTGATTTACCAGGAGTTTTCATTTTCTCCTCAATTCTTTGCCACTGAACCTCATTTGTCAGATAACGTAACTGTGTATGAAGTGCTGATGGATCTCCACCATACTTCTTAGCAAAATCACCCAATCCATAATATCGATCGGCAGATGTCCATTGGATTAGTCCGTAACCACGCCAGCAGCCACGGTAACTAGTCCTACTACCACCTTCACAAATATTAGGCACGAACATAGATTCTTGCTTAATATTTCCAAGAATAGTAGCAAGGGCGTTTCTGTCTTTTATACCATAATCCTGGAGAAATGCCAGGGTGGCATTTTCATTCTCATTACACCCTTTACAAATTAGCCTTTTCTCTTTAGGCTTTGGTGGTGCAACCTCTAGGATTGCTGTCTTCTCGGGTTCAAACTCTTTAATAACGGAATAAGGTTTATCCACCGGAGGGGGAGGACCTTGCAGTTTATAACTAGAGAAAGGCAGTGATGCCGTATTGGTTGTAACCATTGCAACAAGAGGAACGGCTACAGTAAAGAAGTTTAGCATTAAAATTGATTGAACTCTACATCCGTATAGAGAAAGGGGTACACCTCTTTCTCAAGAGGCAATCTCCACGGCTCTAAATCACTTTCAAAATCTCATAATAAAAAACCCTGCTCATAACAGGGATTTTAGCATTATAAGTTTTTATTTAGGGTTTGTCAAACAAATAGTTAAAAACCAAATTTTTTACTAAATACCTACAGTGTTTATCACAACAAGAAAATGAAGAGACTTCTATTAGCCTTTTCGTTATTCTTTACCATTCCAGTTAATGCTGCTGAAATTACATCAAGAATTACTGATTCTGTCCAATTAAAAGTTGATGGTGCTGCGATTCAATCTACAAGGATTGGTAGTTCATACTCAGCGTCAGGAACGAATATTAAAGTAACTACACTCGGTGGAGTTGGTTCTGGTTCTGCAACAACTCCCGCATCCATCACTGATGGAACTTATGAAATCAATACTGATGGACAAGCATTCACATTTTCAGAAACTGCTGCCATCGGTGATGTACCAGTAACCTCTCAAACTGTTACTAATGGTGTTGTTGGTTCGCCAAATCTTTATGGTGATAGTATCACTCAACCAGGTGGAGATAAAGGTTCACTCGCAGGAACTCTCTCTGCCACAGGTGTTCCTACTGTTACTGCTGGTGGTGCTGGTACTACTGCTACAGGACAACGTAGTATTGAACTGAGCGTATTCAAATGAAAAATATCCTAGCAGGGTTGTTCCTGCTAGGGTTTTCTTGTCCTGCCCTAGCTGAAAGTGTTGTGCCTAATTTTACTAGGGGTACAATCAATGCAACCACAGAATCAACTACAAAAGTAATAGAAACAATTCGTCAAGTTGAATATACAACTGGCGAATCGTATACTGTAACTGGAACAAACATCAACATACCTAGCATCCCGCAACGTGGCGCTAATTATACAATTATGGAACAAGGTGCCTCATTCCAGTTCAGTGAAACCTATCTTGGCCCTGGAGTGGCAAAAGAGACATGGATAGATCGCACCACAGAAACTCAATCAACCACTACATCAATCTCTGTCTTTACGCAATAATTTCAACAGGGACTGCATTCGCACAAAGTGCTCCAGCACCATCTAATACAAATATTGCAGGACCATCAGCATCTGCTACTGGTAACGTAACGAACCAGGCAGTTCAAGTATTACAAGGTCCTTATGCTTTAAATACTTATGGTGGTGGAGTTAGTTGTCAAGGAGCAACATTTTCAATATCGCCATTTTTATTAAAGAATGGCAACCAAAGTGATGATCCAGAAACATATCCCTCAAGAAATCACAATTGGGGGATATCTGCTGGTCTGAATATCCCATTAGATAGGAACTTAATGGACTTGTGTAGAAAAAGAGCAGCAACTGAAATTGCTAGGCAACAGGCAGAAACAGATAAAGCAAGATTAGATTTCGAATTAGTTAGATTATTAAAATGTGGTGAGGCAATTAAAACAGGAATTACATTTCATCCCGATAGTCCATACCATAAAATCTGTGCTGACGTAGTTGTGAGGTATCCAAATGGAACCAATACAACAACTAAGTAGTACTAATATAGCACCAATAAAGTCCGAAATACCAAAAATTGGTATTAATGGTCCAAGTGTTATTCCAAAAATAGAACAACCTATAACACAAAGTATAGATTCTCCAGTAACTAAGGGATTGGCATTACCAGTATTTGAGATGCCAAGTCCAAAAATTCCTTATCCTATAATTAACGTACCAACCCAAGAAGAATTTGATGCTGCTGTAAAAGCAGATCGTGAAAAACAACAGCAAGAAGAAAAACCAAAAGAAAGAGGATTACCAGATACTAAACCACCAGAACTTCCACCTGCTGTTCAACAATTAACTCAACAACCACAAACTCCAATAGCAGAAATACCTGCAGATAAACCAACTACCCCAACCTTTACTATCAGTGGAATCGATATTAATTTACCTGATCCTTCTCTTGTTGCTACGGCTGGTGCTGTCGCAGTAGTTACTACTGCTTCTACGATGGTGGCAACTACTACATTAAATGCACTTAAAAATGCAGCAGAACCATTAATTAAAGAAGCAACAAAAAATAAATTTAAAATTAAAATAAAACAAGTTAAACCCGTTTTACACTATGTACTAACAGAAGGTGGTCACATTGATATCTTTGAATATTCTGCCGAAGGTACAAGACTCATAGAGCAAGTAACTAATGTGGAACAATATATTCGAGATCAAGTCGAAATCAATGCTCTCTACGAGATTGACAATAAAATCATTATTGATGATATAATCAAAGATAAATTCACAAAAGAAGGCAAAGAAAGATTTAAGTCTCTCTTTGCCCCTGCTAAAAAGGTTGCTAAAAAATTATCTGCTAGATTATCAATTTAATCCCAATTAAACTTAGAGATAATCCACATAATAATCATAACTGGTAATTGAATCAAAACGTTGGAAAGAATTTCTAGAAAGATATTATCTTTCTCTTCCTTACGTTTATCCTTTGCTGGTGCCGTGGTCATTTTGTAACACCTTAAACAAATCTTTACTATTTAATAAAGTTGTATCAAATTGTAACGATTTTTTACGACCTCTTCGTGCGGGTCTCCTAACAAAACGAATAACTTCTGGTGGTTGTCTCTTGGGAATAGGTCTTCTATTCTCAAGCATTAGTCCATCATTCGTTAGTAATCTTAGAACTATTAATACATCTAAGATGAGAAGTTTCATTTTTTATTCTTTAACTTAAAAGCAGCATCACCAAGAAAAGAACCGACTGCAAGCACAAGTACTTTAGCATAAGCATCACGACTTGTACTTTCCAGTTCTACTTGCCCTTCTGTCCTAATCGCAACAGACTCAACAGCAGAAATCATTAATGCAGCCCAGATAATAATGAATAGTCTAACAATATTAAAGTAAATCATTCTACTAAGGTTCCTTTCTCCCTTCTAATTTGACGTAATGGTTCCCAATCTTTATCTTTTGTTCCACCGTCATAAGCAAGAGCGTATCCTTCAGTAATCATTTGTTGATTAAGAGGGACATCTTCACCATTAATATAAAGGTTGCCGATAATTCTTCCATACTTTTCAGTAGAGTCTGGAAGTTGTGTGCGAATAATAATATCTTTTGCTTCTTCTAGACGATGCTTCAACCAATGTTTAGCATCTAATCCAAGTGCTTTTTCTGCTTTATCGGTAGTTCTGCTTTCTGGCGTATCGACTCCAGCAAGACGAATTCTCTTCTCTAAACTTATAGAAAATCCCAAATCAATATCAGCATCAATAGTGTCACCATCTACAACTCTACCAACTGATTTAATTCTATAAATATACGGATCTTTATCGGACATTAGAAAGGAAGTTTAAACTCTTTCGTATTTATCTTTGGAATAGGTAGTTTTTCAAATGCTTTATTAACCTGATTTTCTACAACCTTTCCAACAAATTCTTCTGGATTATCCAAAATCTTTTGTGCTTTCTGATAAGTGATGTATGCTCCTACACCAATTGCAGCACTAATGCTTAGACTTGTGATTGATAGTATCAGACTTAAATTTTTCATCGTTCATCTCCTCGTGTGCTAACTTTAATATGTAGTAAATGATGTATGCGGTAAAAGCAAGACCGCAGGATAATATTATTACAACACCCCAAGGAAATTGATCCATCAATACTTACCTTCTGTACAGAACTGAACTTTCTTATTTGGATAATAAGGATACAAACCATCTTGTGGTTTCATCCATCCACAACCAATTAACCAATCTTTTGTAAGTGGAGTTGGAGTAACCTGTTCCCACAAAGGTTTCTCTGCTGCCATTTCAAGATATCTAGCAGTCTGATTAGATTGCTCTTCTGCCCAGTTAGCATCTGCTTCCCAAGGAACAGCACGACTTTGCATCATAGATTCATAAGTAAGTTTAGTTTGCTTCATTACCCAAGCAGGTATTTCACTATCTTGATGAACTTGTGCCATAAATGCGGTATGTAATCCTCCACCCATAGCATCTTGAACAACGTGCCAACCTTCGTGCCTTAAAGTTCCAAGAAACTCTCTTTCATCTTGAAGAAGAGTTTCATTAATAAAAAAACGATTATAGTTTGGTTTATAAAGTCCTACGGTTCTTGGAGTAAAATATCTAGATGGAGCAACATAAACAGGAACTTCAAGTTTATTCAGAGCAGTTACAATTCTAACTATTTCTTCTCTAAATGGATCAAAGTCTGAACTTTTTAAAAACTCAGATTCTGCTGATAATTTTTCGATACCTTCCGTACATTCCAAAAGTATCATACAACCCATTGCTTCAAGACTATATGGTTTTACAGTTGGTTGTTTAGGTTCCAATGAACTTGCAATTGCTGGAACTGCTAATGTTAATGATAATCCGATTGCTGTGAGGATTTTTTTCATTCATCCCACCATCCTTCTTGTTTATGAATCCAGACTTTCAAATCTTTTACATACTTTCTCAAGATCTGGGCCTGTTCTTCATGCCAAAAATCACCCGTCTCCATATGAAGGCGGGTGTGATTATCTATTGCTTTCAGAATGTTGTGGATTGGTCCGTTCCAACACTCTCTCTTTGGAGTATTCCATTCTCTGGGCATTTGTATTCAACCGTGTAAAGTTGTCCATTATGAATGTAATCAACTTTGCATAAATTGGGTCCAATTATAACATTACCAGCAATTAAAATTTCTAGTAACATTACTTTTTCTTACCCCCATTTTTTGCCTTTTTAGCAGTTGCATTACCTTGATTTTGCTTTTTATTACCAGCAGAACCTTTTTTACCTTTATTTGGCGATTTAGACATCATAGATCTCCTCTTTGGAATGGTTTTTCTTCATCAACTTTTGCTTCAAGTGCTTCAACTCTTTCTTCAAGTGAAGAATCTGATACTTCAGAGTAACCAGTATTAACTAAAGGTAGTTCTTCAGTTCTTGTTTGAACTGGTTCTTCCCAAACTGGTTCTGGTGGTGTAGGAGGAGTTTCTACAAACTCTTCTCTTTTTGGTTCTGCTTTTTTCTCATCATCATCGTCACCTTTCTTCATGGTATTAATACCAAAAGTAGCAGCGGATGCTGTAAAGACAGTCGCAATAAATGTTGGGTCCATCTTAGATAAAGCACCTGCATAACTTGCAGTCAGAAGAGCAGCAGCCCAACCAAGAATAGCAACACGGATCACTGTGTTCATACAAGTTTCCCTTTTTTTAGTTTTGTTGTCCATTTTAGGTAGTAAGTGAAGTTAACCTTTTTTCCAAGATTCACCTTCTGCTTTTCTCCTACGTGCAAGTCCTGCTTCTACATTTGAACCAGGATTTCTGTATAGGTATAAAGCATCGGGAACTAAGTCCCATTCTTTATTCTTCAGGCGTTTAGTAATAGTATTAAAGTTATCACCACCGTAAAAAGCGGCACCAAGATTATAAGCAAAGCTGAGCAGAGCGCCTCTTTTTCCATCTGACATTTCATTCCAATGTGGGATTTTACGGAGTGCAGGAAGGAATTGATTCTTGCACTGACTGATTAATAATTCATCTGCTTCTTGCTGGGTAATCTTATCACCCATTTGGAATGGTTGCCCATTCTTATTTCGGGTAGAACCCCAACCGATTGTAATTGGAAGTCCACCAGTTAAGGGATCAGGATATGCTGATAAATGACATCCTTCAAATTCCTTGATTAATTTGATACCCATCATAGGGACATCATCACCACCACTTGCGACAGCAGGAGCAGAAGCACCGCCGCCGCTAGTTACTTTCCCAGAGATTTACCACAATGTGGACATACATCTCCAGCAGGGGCAGAAGCACCAGCAGATGATCCACCACCCTTACCTCTATAAATTTCCGCCCAGTCTGCGTTATCTTCAAGATAATCATTAGGAAGATTATCTTCTAACCACTGAACTGCCTTGATATGACTTGGGTTTCTATCATCATAAAATTTGAAAAAGTTATGTAAATCAACTCTTGCCATCGTTTCCTCCGAAATACTTTTGATAGAGTTCGTTTGCTTCCTTATGCTTTCCGTTAGCAGCAAGATCCTTAATTACCTTAAGCATCTTAGATTTAAAATTAGTCGAAGATCCTTCCCCACCCATCATTGCCTCCTGGACACCAACGGTGCTTAAGAACTGCTTTGGTGTAAATGGTCTTCTTACCGTTAGTCACAGGACCTGAATAATTATCATTTAAAGAACCATAAGGATCATTTACATAATATCCCTTTCCATCTGGTGTCTTACCAATCACTACACACATATGCCCACCAGTAGGTGCAGATAAAGAACCCCTGTGCAGAATACCAATAACAACAGGTTTGCCTCTATCAAGGCTTTTATCAATATCAGCAAAAGAAAGATTGTAGCTAAAGTGTGACTTAACTCCATAACCAGCAAGAACTTTTGTCTGTACGGAGTGATCAGTCGTATCACCAATTGCAAATACTTTTTTAACGTATTCATCATCACCTTTAATGCTTCCTGGCTTGAGGAATGCAAGGCACATAGCGCACGATGAAGAGTTGCAAGTTCTATGTGCATCTCTATAGTTGTCTACTTGATTGAAATATGGAACGTCCAAAACTGCAGGTGTTGGTGGAGCAGTTCTAAAAATACTTACCCAATCAGATTCAGAATCATCTAAAAATTTTTCTGGTAGGTTATCTTCTAACCACTGAACTGCTGCAATATGGTTGGGGTTTTTATCATCATAATACTTAAAAAAGTTATGAAGATCTAGGGTCATCTTCCTCTCCTATAAATTCTAATGAGAAAATATCATGCTCTAGAATATCAGGATTCAACCATTCACCAAATTCAGATTGAATCGCATGGGCATCTTTAATATTTTCTTCAGAGAGAGTATGAATACGATCAATTGCCCAATCGTAAGACTCTTGAATTGTTGTTTCAAGTGTAGTCATAGTATTTAGAAGATTCGTTATTTTTTTAACTCTACCATGTTTGGGATTTGAAGCCAAGTCTAAATAATTAAATAAAGAATTATTATGGATTGGCAATATAATGGGGAGGTCTTTACCGATGTTCCCAAAGGAATGGAAGGGTTTGTTTATATGATTACGAATCTTACGAATAATAGAAAATATATTGGAAAAAAACATTTCTGGACAAGACAAAAAAATAAAAAAACAGGAAGAAGAAAGACAGAAGAATCTGATTGGAAAAATTACTTCGGATCTTGTGATGAACTTAATGAAGATGTAAAAAAATTAGGTAAAGAACATTTCCTTAGAGAAATTCTTTACCTATGTCCTCATAAGAAATCTATGAGTTATTATGAGACTTATGAACAATTTAATCGTAATGTATTATTAAGTGAAGAATATTATAATACCAATATTGGTGGAACCTTTTATATGAGTGAATCTGAAAGAATTTATGGTGTGGTTCTTAAGTCTTCTAAGATTAGCTAAAGCCTCATCTTCAACCGGGACAAAGGTAGTCTACATAAAAAAAGAGGACTTGTCAAGCCCTCTAATCTTATGTTAAAATTGAATTACTTTCCAAGATTTTTCCACATGGCTGCTGCAGCAATTTTAGTTGCTCTTTCTTTACCATACTTTTTAGATGCTTTTTTTACAATTTTTTCAAATCCACTACCTTTTTTACCAACATCTTCTCCACCACGGACTTTTTTAGCCAGTGTTTTACGACCTTTTGCAGTACCATATTTTGCTTCAGTTACATAATACTCAATGATGTCATCCCATGTATACTCTGAAAGATCATATCCTTCCTCTACAAGTGAATCAACCCATTCAGAAACTTCTTCTGCAAGTAAACAATCTTCATAGTTCTCAACAATAGATCTAATAGTTTCAGCATCCATTTCTAACATTACATAATGTGCTTCTTCGAGTGTGTCAACTTGCTCAGTATCAATTAAATACTCAAGTACAATCTCATACGCTTCTTTAGTAGTACTTGCAGTTTCTGCTGCTTTCTTCTTCAGTCTTTCTTGTTCCTTTTTAATATCTGCTTCAACTGATGAAGTATCAATTTTTGCTTCAGGTTTTCCAGTAGTTGGAGTTTGATCTTTCTTTTCTGATGAACCTGGTTTATCTCTAGTCGCAGAAATTTCTCCATAACCAGACTGTCCTGGTTTTACTTTAGCAGCAAGATTTGGATGAAGTCTTGCCCACTTTTGCATAGGAGTTTCACCTTTTGGACCTTCTTCCGATTTTTTAGGTGTTGTAGTTGAAGTACCACCAGAACTTGTGGAAGGTCTTACTGGATCTCTCATCACAGTTCCTCCACCAACGGATCCTCCAGATGGAGTTCCTTGTGATGGTGATGAAGTTTCTGGTCTTCCACCACCTTGTGTTCCACCTTTATTACCTGATCCTGCTCCTGCTAATTTTGCACCAAAATATCCACCAACACCACCTGCAAGTCCTGCAGCACCTAATCCAGCAGCACCTAATGCCACTTTCTTTGCAGTTGGTCCTGTTAATGCAGTCTTTGCACCTTTAGCAACATCTTTTACTTTTTGAACTCCTTTTGAAAGAGTAGATCTTACGATAGAACTTGCTTTTGGTCCTTGCTTTGCAATTCTTTCAGTTGCTGTTCCTGCAGACTTTAAACCGGATGCAAGTCTAGTTAAAGGTGCAGCACCTTTTGCACCTTTTGCATATTTTGCACCTTTAACTAATGCTTTACCAACTCTAAAAAGAGCACCTACAAATTCATTTAAAATTTCTAATTGCTCTTCAATATATTCTTCAGAAACAGTACTTTCATTAAGAACACTTTCATCAAAACTTAAATACTTCTCAATGATTTCTTCTTCCGAAGAATCTGCTAAAAATCCAATTACAGCATTTGCACTATAACCTTCATAAATCATTGAGACTGAAACAGTAGAAATAATATCTTCTACTAATTCTGCCGCTTCTTGATCATAATATTCAGAGTCTTCATTCAAAAAATCATTCTGTTGAGTATTGATTTCTTCATACAAAGATTCAACATTATTAATGAAATCTTGCGAAATTTTAGACATGGTTATAGATTTAATACCTTTTTATAAAGGTATTTATAAAAATCACTTACCAGGAAGTGCTTTTACCCCAAGTGCTTTTTGACGAGCAGCATCAGATTGTCTTGCTTTTGTAAGTGCTTGTTGTGCTTTTGCAGCATCATGCTTTTTATATGCACCAGCAAATAAAGATCTTCCAACTCTTTCTAATGGATTTGAAGAAGTCTTAGCAAGTGACTGAGCACTTGGACCAGCCTTATATACTGCTTGACCACGCTTATAAGCAAGGTGTCCTGCAACTGATTGTCCACCACGCTGAACAACACCAGTTTTAGCAAGACCAACCGTTTTTCTTTGTGATCCAGTTCCTGTGGTCATTGTATTCTTTTTGGTATCAAAGGTTGTTTTACCACCAATACCTTTGATTGCAGTTCCCGCTTGACGCTGACGATTTGCTGTTGCCATTGCTGCTTTTTCTTTACCAGTTGCTCCAGCAACTGTCTCAGACGCCTTTTTAGCAATACCAGAACCGGCAAGATAACCGGCAGTGCCACCAACTAAAGCACCTACTGCAGCACCTTTAGGACCCAACACAGATCCTAATTTACCACCTGCAGCAACGCCTGCTTTCATTCCTGCCCACCCACCTGCTGCTTTTGTTGCACCCATTGCAAGAGCAGAACCAGTTTTACGGCCTCTTGCTTTTTGATCCATTGCTTCTAAACCTGCCTCAAGTCCATACGCAGCACGACCCAAGTTTCTACCTAAACCAGATGGAAATTTACCTTTAGTTGTTGTTGGTTTAATTTCTCCAGGTGTTCCAGAAGGTGGTTTTCCACTACCAGAAAGTGCTGGTAATTTTGAACCACTTGTTTGACCTGCTGCAGGAAGTGCTAATTGCTTTTTCGATCCTCCTAATCCTTTGGGGGTAGGTACATTTAAATCAGTTTTAATTTGTTGAATAGGTTTTGTAGACATCCCAGTTGATGTTCTTTTTACTAATGCTCCGCCTTTATTAGGACGTGCATTAAAATCAATCTCCATTTGTCCGGGAGAAGTCTTAGGTGCTGTTGTAGGTGTTTCAGGAAGACGCTTTGTTGCTTTTACTGGTTCGGATGATGTAAATGGAACTTTACCTTTACCCGCCTTTGTAAAATCTTGTGCTCCACCAGATTTCGTAATTAAAGATGGCTGGCGCATTTCCCCAGCACTTCTAACTCTTTGTCCAGAAACTTTTGTTGTTTTTGGTTCTGGAATTTCTAATTGTCCAGGAGAAGATTTAGGTGCTTCTGGCGCTCCTGGAGATAATCTTTTAGATGCAGGTGTTGGGGTGGGATCAGTTCCAGTAAATGGAATTTTTTTAGGATTTCTAAAATCTTGAGGTTTATCTTTACTTGTGAATAATTTACCCTGTCTTGCTTCTTCTTCTTTCAAAAACTGACTAAAGGACTTCATGTTTCTTTCTTACTTTTTTAGTTATTTATAAAAAAAGAGGGTCTTGATGACCCTCTCAGAACTTTTATAAATTAATCAATCATTTAGAAGGAGTTGGTCTTGCTTGAGTCTGAGCAGTTCTATGCTTTACTTCTGAACCACCTTTTTTATATTTTGCCTCATCTTCTCTTTGAGATTCCTTGGTAGGAAAATATCCAGATTCAAGAATTTGTGTTTTCCACCCTTCACTCATGTTTGCCATAATGACTGCTGCTGCCTCTTCAGTTTCAGCATAACCTTCACCAATAAGATAACCTTGAACAATATCAAATGGATCAAATGAAGAACTAATGCTTCTCAATGATCCCATTTGTGCCATTTTCTTAGGATCTTGCTTAATCTGACTTGGAGCGTATCCAGTCTGATAACCAAAAGTTCTCTGCATCAAAGGATTAAATGTTCTTTGGGGTGCTGCAGGTGCTGCAGTAGTAGTTGCTGCTGGAGTAGTTGTAGTTACAGGAGTAGCAGACGGTCTTGCAGTACCTTGTGTTGCTACTGTTGCTGCAGGTCTTGCTGGAGCAGGAGCAGCGGGTCTTACAGGTGCTTGTGCTGCAGGTCTTGCTGGAGCAGGAGCAGCGGGTCTTACAGGTGCTTGTGCTGCAGGAGTTGGTTGTACTCTGAGTGCGCCAGGAGAAGAACTAGTTTGATAAGAAGTTCTATTTCTTCCAGTACCCCTCATGCCTCCCATACCACCCCCAGCAGGGCGAGTTGTTTGTGGGGTAGGTCTTGTTGATGTTTGCACTTGATCACGTCTAGGTGCAGTCATTTGACCAGTAGTTGGTCTAACAATTTCATCCAAATATGCCTCATACATATCTTCCCAGGTATACTCACTGAGGTCATGACCTTCTTCTACGAGTGAATTTACCCAATTCTCTACTTCTTCCCAAACTTGCTCTTCAGTAAGTTCTTGAGGAGTATAAACAGCATTATATGCTTCCATCATATTGAAAGCATCAGTTCCCGTAATTCTAGACATTGTTTCTTTATGTTTTTATAATTTTATTTATAAAAAAAGAGGGTCTTCCGACCCTCAGTTTACATCATCAGTTTTTTTACCTAACCATTCCTTTTCATAATCATAATCACCGAACATAAATTCATCACTTTCTGCTGCTTCTTTGTATGCGTTCAGGATTTCTTGTTCACACCATTCATCATAATTGGAATCCTGAGAAAGTATCTTTGGTAACATCTTGCTTAATCCCACCTACTATGTAGGACTCAACTTCGGTTTCTTGTGGAGCAACTTGAAGTCCCTTAGAGGAAATCCAATGCTCAGTCCAAGGAAGTGGATTATTTTTTGCTGGAATATCATAAAGTGGGCGAAGACCAATCGCTTTCATTCTACGGTTTGCAATCCATTCGACATACTGCTGTAGCAATTTGTCATTCAGACCAATCATAGATCCATCCTTGAACAGATACTCTGCCCAGAGTTTTTCTTGATTGACAGCGTTCTCAAAAGTCTTATAGAACCATTGCTCTTCTTCTTTACAGATTCTTGCCATCTCAGGGTCATCACCTTCTTTCCACTTATTCAGGATATTTTGAGTGATGACCAAGTGCTGATTCTCATCTCTAGCAATCAGAGAGATGATTTTTGCACTTCCTTCCATAAGTTTGAGTTCGCCAAAAGCAAAACTGCAAGCGAAACTGACATAAAAGCGAATACCTTCAAGAATATTAACGTTTGCAACTGCGCGGAACAGTTTACGTTTGAGTTCATATCTTGCCTCTTGTGCGTATGGGACTTGTTCTAATGCATGAACCCACTCATTTGAATTGTCATAGCGATGAGCACTGTTGATGAAGTCATTGTATGCCTGAGTTACACTCATGGCACGTTCTAAAATACGGTCATCTCGGAGAATAGTATCAAAAACTTCAGATGGGTCTGAATAAACGTTTTTGATGATATAAGTGTATGAGCGACTATGAATCATCTCCATAAATTCCCATACCTTCATACACGCTTCCAGTTCAGGAAGGGAGCAGTATGGAGCAAATGCCATACCAGGACCTCTTCCCTGAACCGAGTCCAACATCACCTGATATTTCAGGTTGCTGGTAAAAATATGTTTTTGTTCTGGACGGAGAGATTGATAATCTCCTCTATCTTTTTGAAGCGAAACCTCTTCAGGTCTCCAAAAGTATCCTAGTTGTTGAGTTGTTAGTTTATCGAAAATTGGATATTTGTAAGTATCATACCTCTGTATTCCTAGTGGTTGCCCAAAAAACATTGGTTGCTTTTTGGTGTCTACTTCTTGAGAATTGAAAACGGTCATTGATTCGACCATATTCTTCTCCTGTGAATTGGTTTTGAAACTAAATGTCATAATTTTTCTACTAAACTATCTCAACTGTTATATTTAACGGGATTAGATTTTGCAACTTTCACAGTCGTCCTCTTCGGTACTCATGATATCATCAAGAAGAGATTCAAGTTTTTGCTTCTTCTCTTCAATAACTTCATCAGTTTTATTATCATAAGTATTCTGATAATAACTTGTTTTCCAACCCAGTTTGTAAGTGGTCAAGAGATCTTGTGCCATTACTGATGTTGGGACTTCATTGTCTGGATAGTTTTCAGGATTATAAGACCAGTTTCCAGAAATTGCTTGGTCAAAGAACTTCTGCATTACAGCAACCACATTGATATAACCACGATTGCTAGGCATATCCCACAGAAGCGTATAGTTGTTTTTGAGAGTTTGATACTGGGGAACAATCTGCTTAAGTGGACCCTTCTTAGACTTTTTAACGGACAAGTATCCTCTAGGTGGTTCAATTCCGTTTGTGGCATTTGACACAACGGAACTGCTCTCCGAAGGCATCTGTGCGGACAGTGTTGAGTTCCTAACTCCGTACCGTTTAACCAGTGCTCTAAGTGCTTCCCAATCATACTTCAACTCGTTTGGAACAATTTCATCAACGTCCTTTTTGTATGTATCAATCGGGAGAATACCCTGAGCATACTTAGTACGATGAGAATATTCACATGCACCTTTCTCTTTTGCAAGATTTACGGTTGCTTGAATAAGATAATATTGGAATGCCTCAGTAAGATTATGGACTAGTTTCCAAGCACCAGGATCATCATAATGCTCACCATGCTTAGCAAGATAGTGAGCAAGACCAATATAACCTACACCAAGCGAACGGCGTGCTCTGGTGGCAATTTCTGCTGCTTTAACTGGGTATCCTTGAAAATCAATGAGTTCATCAAGAGAGCGAACAGAAAGATCGCAGAGAACTTCAAGATCTTCAAGGTCTCTGAGTTTTCCGACATTAATTGCACTAAGGATGCACAAAGCGATTTCACCATCAGTATCATCAATGTGCTGAAGTGGTTTAGTTGGCAAAGTAATCTCTTGGCAGAGGTTACTCATTTCAACCTTATCAAGGAATGATGAGTGAGAATTGCAGTGGTCGATATTCATAATATAAAGACGACCAGTTTCTGCTCGTTCTTTCAGGAGATCCAGAAAGAGTTCTTGAGCACCGATAGTTTTTCTTGGAATAGACTCATCTCGTTCATAACGAACATATAAGTCGTCAAATCCATCAGTGCCAAAAGCATCATACAGACC